>Ga0316194_10001223_pt1 | contig 17543 bp, 12 predicted proteins | sample CroRivsedime1_MG_FD_204936 | JGI IMG/M metagenome (GOLD analysis project Ga0316194, IMG submission 204936) | Coastal sediment microbial communities from Maine, United States - Cross River sediment 1 | ecosystem: Environmental > Aquatic > Marine > Coastal > Sediment | place: USA: Maine...
CGGGTGTTGAGATTGAGAAAATAGCGGATCACGTTGACCCGAGCGGCGTGGCGAGCGTCTCAATCGTTGCATGACTGTGACAGAGTGACGCTTCTTCAATTGAATGTCAACACAAATGAGCGAATAGCCAAGCGGTTATATACGTTCGTGAAAAGGACTCGATTGAGACTTTGTTTTCAAATATTTGAATCGTTTGCGGATAGGGATCCTTGCCCCTCGAATTCCTTCTCAAAAATGAGATCGCATCTCTTTGCTGGATTATGAGACCTGAAGGTTGCGCGATCGGATGGCCTGAGTGACACTGCCGCCTATGCAGAAGGGCTCTCAAACGTTCGTTATCGCAGTCGTGATCGCCATCCTCATCATCGCGATTGCCGCTTTGGTTTTGCGGGACCAGCTTCGGTGTGCGGGGTTCCCGGGTCCATCAGTGACTTCAGACGAATTACCGGGAAAACCGCCCGGCAACGGAAGCCTCCGCATTGCGTCGTGGAACGTTCGCAACTTCCCGCTCGACGAGCGCCCCGAGGTGGATGACCTCGGCTACTCGCGCCGCACCAATATCTGTGATTTCGAAGCTGCTTTCGGTGGCCTCGATGCAGATCTGTATGGCCTCCAGGAGGTCAACGACATCCGGCGCTTTCGACCGATCCTCCGGCGGGCCTGTGGCGAGCGTTCGATGGATGTCAGGTACTCATCGAGTGGCGGCCGACACGGCCAACATCTCGCGATCGCGTGGGACAACACCAAGCTCGAGCTTGTCGGGGAACCGATGGAGGTCCATGAGCTCGTTTTCGAGCCCGGGATGCGGCCGGCCTTCGCCGGTTATTTTCGCAGCCTTCGTGCCGGCGGAGTTGATTTCACCCTGGTGGTGGTGCATCTGGAGTCGGGGCCGCGGAACTTCGCGGACCGCCGGCGCCAGAACCGGGCGCTGGCGTCTTGGATCGAGGCCCGGATCGAAGAGGTCGGCGATCCGGACGTCATCGCGCTCGGCGATTTCAATACCGTCGGTTCACCGCAAGGCGGTCTCGAGGGCGAGCTGCAGTCGGCAGACGCGATCCTCGGGCGGGCCGGGCTCGAAAGGCTTCACAACCCGCTCGGCTGCACCTCCTACTGGGAGGGTGGAGGCGAGCGGGACGGAGTCCACCAGCCGTCGCTCCTCGACCATGTCTTTGTCGGGGGGTTTGGGATGGGCGCGGTCACGGCGCCGCTCGAGACCTGGCTCCACTGTGCACGGTGGCAATGCGAGGACCTCATTTCGCGAACGGGTGAGGAGGACGGAACATTCTGGGATGTTTCCGATCATTGTCCACTGACGTTTGAGATAAGGGATCAGGCGTCGACAAACTGAGCACCGACGTGGTCATCGGGCACGGAGACGGAGACGGAGACGGGCACGGGTCAAGCCTGTATGATGGCCGCGGATTCTGAGATGACTGCCCGTTTACCCCGATTCCGCAGTTATGCGCCGCGCGAGTTCCACGTCTCGCGCAGGGTACGCGAAGCCTATGGCCTCGATGAGAGCCTGTTCTCGGTTTCCGGCAACGTGGTCTTCGCGGATTTTCACGCGGCAAGGACCTTTGCCCATCGTCTGAACGAGCATCGCCCCGCGGAGCGGGCGGTGGGTGCGAGCGACATCTACGCTCTCGGTCTGATCGACGAGGCGCTCCATCTCGTGGTGGCGCGTCACCGGCGGGAGGTCGCTCCCCAGTTATGGACCGACGCCATTGCCCTTCTCGGAGAGGAGGTCGGCGATGGCTCGTTGGACGACATGCTGTTGGCCTTCGTCGAGGAGTTTCCCCCGACCCCTGTCTTCCGAGGCAAAATCACCGCCAGGGAGTACCTCGCCGGCGAGACCGATAGCGAGGACCACCGCGAAGCAACTCTCGAGGAAATGGTGCTGATGTGGCTCGCCAACCGCAACCCGGCGTTCGAGCCCTTCCGTGAGCTCTTCGACGACGATGACCTTCGCCAGACGACGGCCTACTCGGCGGTGGTGCGCCGGCTCGAGAGGTTCCTCGCCTCTGCGGAGACATCCGGTTCAGTCGGCCAAAGTCTCCTCGACCGCTTACTGGCGCCGGTGCGGGCTGCGCCAAACTCTCTGCAGGGCCAACTCGAGTTCATCCGCACCACCTGGGCAGAGCTCCTCGGTCCCGATCTCCAGCGGGTCCTTGGCGGGCTCGATTTTCTGGCCGAGGAGCATCGCGCCTGGTTCCCTGCTGGACCGGGGCCTGTCGAGCCGCCCGACTACCGGGTCCTCGCCGAAACCGGAAAACGCTACTCCGCCGATCGCGAGTGGATGCCGCAGCTGGTGCTGCTGGCGAAAAACGCGTACGTGTGGCTGGCACAGCTGAGTCAGCGCCACGGGCGCGAAATCACGACGCTCGATGGGATCCCCGATGCGGAGCTCGAACGGTTGGCCAATTGGGGCCTCACCGGTCTCTGGCTGATCGGTGTCTGGGAACGGAGCCGGGCCTCGGAGCGGATCAAGCGGAGGATGGGCGACGAGGACGCCGTCGCGTCGGCTTACTCCCTCGAGGACTACCGCATCGCGGACGCCCTCGGTGGCGAGGCCGCCTACGAAGAACTGCGTGGACGCGCGTGGCAACACGGAATCCGTCTGTCCACCGATATGGTGCCCAACCACATGGGCATCGATTCGAGGTGGGTGATCGAACACCCGGACTGGTTCCTTTCGCTCGGCCACTCTCCGTACCCGGCATATAGCTTCAACGGCCCTGATCTCTCGGACGATTCGAGGGTCGGCATCTTCATCGAGGACCATTACTGGGACCGCTCCGACGCGGCGGTGGTCTTCAAGAGGGTGGACCAGGAGACCGGTGATGAGCGATTCATCTATCACGGGAACGACGGGACCTCGATGCCGTGGAACGACACCGCCCAGCTCGACTACCTCAATCCAGAGGTTCGAGAGGCGGTGATCCAGACCATCCTCGCGGTTGCGCGGCGGTCGCCGGTGATTCGATTCGACGCGGCCATGACCCTGGCTCGCCAACACTTTCATCGCCTGTGGTTTCCGGAACCTGGGGCCGCCGGCGCGGTACCGTCGCGGGCCGAATACTCGATGAATCGTGCTGACTTCGACCGTGCGATGCCGCGCGAGTTCTGGCGCGAGGTTGTCGATCGCGTGGCCGAGGAGGCGCCCGACACCCTGTTACTGGCGGAGGCATTCTGGTTGCTCGAGGGCTACTTCGTGCGAACCCTCGGTATGCACCGGGTCTACAACTCGGCCTTCATGAACATGCTGCGTGACGAGCGCAACGCGGAGTATCGGCAGCTGATAAGGTCGACACTCGAGTTCGACCCACAGATTCTGAAGCGCTACGTCAACTTCATGTCCAACCCCGACGAACGAACCGCCGTTGACCAGTTCGGCTCCGGCGACAAGTATTTCGGGGTGGCGACGATGATGGCGACCATGCCCGGGCTGCCGATGTTCGGCCACGGCCAGATCGAAGGCCTGGAGGAGAAGTACGGAATGGAATTCCAGCGCCCGCGCTGGGACGAGGCGCCGAACGAGGGCTTGGTGTGGCGACACGAGCTGCAGCTTTTCCCGCTGCTGCGGCAACGCCGGTTTTTTGCCGAGGTCGACCGCTTTCTGCTCTATGACTTCGTGACCGACGACGGATCGGTGGACGAGAATGTCTTCGCCTACTCGAACGATATCGATGGTGAGCGCAGCCTCGTGGTCTATCACAACAAATATGCTGAAACCCGCGGCCGGCTGCGGCTCTCCACGTCGGTCGCGGAGCGCACCGAAGGCGATGAGACCGACCTGATTCGAACCACCATCGGCGATGGCCTCAGGCTGCCCGACGGGGACGGTCTGTGGCTGGTTTGCCGCGACGCGGTTTCGGGTTTGGAGTTTCTGAGGTCGTGCCGTGAGCTGCGGTCGGATGGATTTTCCTTCGATCTCGACGGCTACCGTCTCCACAGTTTTCAGGAATTCCGGGAAGTTGCCGAAGACAAGGACCACCCGTGGAGCGAGCTTGCCGGTCATCTTGGCGGTCGCGGTGTTCGTAGCGTTGACGATGCCCTCGGCCAGTGGCGCATGACGGCGCTGTTGGAGCCGTTCAGGCGCCTGCTTACGCTGGAGATTCTCGATCGTCTGGCATCGGATGATGACCGGGAAGATGCGGTCGCCGAGCTCCTCGAGGTGGCGCGAACCGAAGTTGCCGCACTGCTCGATGCGGCGATGTTGGCGATGGAGAGCGAGGCCGGGAGGAGCACTGCATCGGTCGAGGGCCTAATCCTCACCGAGTTGGAGGCGGTGCTCGAGTTGGCTCAGAATGCGCGGAGTCAGGAAACGGGTCGCGGCGGGAAAGAGGGTTGGGTGGCGGAACTCGCGCACACCCTCGGCGACCCGGTGGCCTGGGCGACGTTGGTGGCCTGGGTACTCGTTCGCCACCTGGGTGAGATCGATGATCGTGGCGATCGTCAGGAGATGGCTCGCGAGCGGTTCATCGAGTGGCACCTCAACTCGGCCCTGGTCGATCTGGTCATCGCTCTCGGTCGCTCAGAGGACGATGGACGGCGCGCAGCCCTAGCCGTGGACCTGATGATCGAAACCGTCGGTTGGCGATCGAAGGCCAAAGGGTTCGAAGGCATGGGGCCGGCCCTGGCCGAAATGATCGCCAGCGAGGCCGGTGAGCGCTTCCTGCGTGTCAACCGCCACAACAACGTCCTGTGGTTCCATCGCGAAGCGTTTGAAGAGCTGCTGCGGTGGATGATCCTGGCTTGGGTCTCAGATGGGATCGTCGAGGACAGTGAGTGTGCGCCGGCGAATCTCGCGGCGACGGCTGCTGTCTGGGAGACTTTGGTCGCGGCGGCGGAAGGTTCGGGATTCAGTGCGGCCGAATTTATCGAAATCTTGAAATCCGCAGATGAGCTCACGGCAGCGAGAGATTGATGGAATACCGTCGACTCCTCCGGCCGCTTCCTCTGATCTTGATCTTTCTCTTTGTCGCAGTTGCGGCTGCCGACCTGGTTCAGAAGCTGACGGAAGAGCCGCCGCCACCACCCGAGATAGTGGGCCCGGCAATCCCGAGCTTCGTTGCCAGGGAGCCGGTGATCGATTTTCGGGCGGCCGGCGGAGACCCGGCGGTCGAAATCCGACCGATCCCGGAGTTTCCTCAAGGTCAATGGTCCGCCCCCAAACCCCAGGGGGTGTGGGCGAGGGGCGCCGCCGCCGAATTCCGGCTCGAGCTCGCGGACGGTGGTCATCGCGCGCTGATTCTGGAGTGCCTGCCGACGAGCGGAAAAAATCCCGTGGCAACGCTTCACCTGACGATCAACGAAGTCGACTGTGGTTCGCTCGAACTCGAATCGGAGTGGAAGAAATATCGACTGGTCCTTCCGGAAGGAGTCGTTCATCCCGGATCCAACCAGGTCGTCCTCCGTCTCCCGGACCGGGACCCGGCGGCGCCGCCTCGGCGGGTGCTCCTCATCCGAAAGCTCGGTTGGTTTCTCGACGACAACGTCGACGTCGAAATCCTCGACGACGTTCGCCCGGTTTTTCTCGACCTCGACGCCGAACGGGTCAACATCCTCCGTTCCGGGACTCTGGAGATTCCCGTTGTTCTGGACGACCGGACTGACGCCCTCCAGATGCGCTATCGGTTTTCTACCGGTTCCGGCCGCGCCGATGTTGTGGTGGAGCAGTCGGAGGACGGGGGCGTCGGCCTCGATGACGGGATGAGGGCGACTATGAGCGCTCAAGAGAAGAGCAGAGGACGCATCCGAATTCCGCTTCACGGCCGCCGCGGCTCATTTGTGATTCGCATCCGGGCATACCTCGAAACCCCCGGCTCTCAACTGGTGATTTCGTCCCTGCGGTTGGTCGAGGAGGGTGACCCTACCCGTCGTCCCTGGGCTGCGATTCGTCCCCCGAACTGAGTACCCGCGGGTCGTCTTCCGGCGGGGTGATATCCCGCGGTTCGGGGTCTTCCTCCCGACGGGTTGTAAAGGTCGCGGCGATAAAAGTGAGGACTGCGAGCAGGATCTCATCGACCAGCGGGATCGGGTCGGGGACCACGAGATCGACCAGGAAAAGAGCCCCGAGGACGAGGAAGAGATAGGGGTAGCGCATCCGTGGCAGGAGGCGGTTGACAAAGGTGGTCAACGGTGGCGGCATGTTGTCAGGCGCCCTCCTCCTCCTCCTCCTTTGGCTTCACGGGAATACCGCCTTTGGGCTCGTAGGAGGAGTAGACATTGGGTTTGCCGGTGAGCCCGGAAAGCTTGATGACCAGCACCTGCCCGAGAGGCACGCCCTCGATCCACTTCAACATCTTGTCGTGAAGCCGTCGCAGATCGTGGCCTTCGATCTTGATGTTGTGCTTCGCCAAAAACGCTTCGAGCGTCTCCTTGGCTCCGACGGTCAGCTCCGTGACCCCCTGGAAGGTCTGGAGCAGTGGTTTGAGCTCTTGATCCTCGAGGACCAGGCGGGCGCTTGAATCCACCTCAAAAACCGGAGCATCATCTATCTCACCGATCAGATCGTCGATCTTTGGTGGCGGAGTTTCCGGCGTCTTCACCGGGGTCAATAGACTATCGACCGCCGCGCAGACATGGGCGAGCGCGCTGTGCGCTGATTGCACCGCATCGCTACCGCCTTCCGGAAACTCGGCTTCTTTTTGTGAAGAGAACCACACCTGGAGCTGATTGAGAAAGTCGGCGAACTTGGACAGCCGGGCGGCCGAAATCTTGGCGGACGGCTCGAGCTTTTTGGGGAGTACCAGTTTGAGATCGGGATCAGGATCTACCCCGGACCTCTGGGCCAACTTCGAGACGAGTGACCTTGCACTGCCGCGGATGGCGGTCGCTTTCGATTCGCCGCCTTCGCCGACGATCCAATCCCGACGTTCGCCGATAAAATCGGAGACGCGTTCGATATTGCGCGCCGCCTTTTCGATCTCTTCAATCGTGATGTCCGACATTTCTCACCCGTCTTTCCTGGGTCTGTGCATTCTATACGATAACTGTCAAATTGTGCGATGATGCAACAGGTTGAGCTTGATGCAAATACAGATCGCAATCCCGGATGATTGGCACCTCCACCTGCGCGACGGTGGGGCGATGCGCGATGTGGTCGCGCACAGCGCCAGGACTTTTGCCCGTGCGGTCATCATGCCCAACCTGCAGCCGCCGATCACAACCGTGTCCGAGGCCCGCGCCTACCGGCAACGCATCATCGATGCCCTGCCCGAGAACTCGACATTCGAACCGCTCATGACGCTTTATCTCACCGATCTGACGACGCCGGGCGAGGTTATCGAAGCCTCGACCGATGACGCGATTGTCGGCGTCAAGCTGTACCCCGCGGGAGCCACCACCAATTCGGAGGCCGGCGTCACCGATCTCGATCAGATCATACCGACCCTCGAGGCAATGGCCGACCACGGCCTGCCGCTCCTGGTTCACGGCGAGGTCACCGATCCAGGAGTCGATATCTTTGACCGGGAGAAGGTCTTCATCGATCACACCCTGGCGCCGCTCGTCGAGCGGGTTCCCGGACTCAAAGTAGTCTTCGAACACATCACGACGGCGGATGCGGTCGAATGGGTGCTGCAGGGGCCGTCGAGGGTGGCGGCCACCATCACCCCCCACCACTTGCTGCTCGATCGGAACGCGATCTTCAGCGGCGGAATCGACCCTCACCTCTACTGCCTCCCGGTACTGAAGCGAAACACTCATCGGGAGGCGTTGGTGTGGGCCGCGACCAGTGGCAACCCACGGTTTTTCCTCGGTACCGACAGCGCACCCCATGCCCAGCGCGCAAAGGAGTGCGCGAAAGGATGTGCGGGCATCTTCTCGGCCCACGCGGCGCTCGAGCTGTATGCGGAGGTTTTCGAGGACGCCGACGCCCTCGATCTGCTCGAGGGCTTTGCCTCGCACCACGGAGCGGACTTTTACGGGCTGGCGCGGAATGAAGATGAGATCATCCTGGTTCGCGAGGAATGGACCGTTCCGGAAACCTACGCTTTCGGCGATCACGAGGTCGTACCGCTCAGGGCCGGCGAAACCATACGCTGGCGTGTGGCGGACAGGTTGAATTCAGGATAGATTTTCGAACAAAAACTCTGGAGCGCATCCGATTTCTGCGATCGGAACGCGCCGAGTTCGAGCTAAGGAGTGACACATGGCAAATACGAAGAAACACCGGGGAACGATCGGCATCCTCACCGGGGGTGGCGATGTGCCCGGTCTCAACCCGGCCATCCGTGCGGTCACGGTGAGGGCCCTTCGTGAGGGATTCAGGGTCCTCGGGATCCGCCGCGGCTGGGCCGGTCTGATCGAGATCGACCGCGACCGCAAGAACGGCTCCGAATATGTAATCGACCTGACCGAGGAAGTGGTCAACAAAGTCGGTCGCACCGGCGGAACCTTCCTCCACAGCTCGCGCACCCGCCCATCGCATGTACCGCAGACAGCGCTTCCAGATCACCTCAGGGACCGCTATACCGACGAGGCCAACGACCTCACCAAGGAAGTGCTGGCCAACATCGAGTACCTCGGCATCGACACGATGGTCCCCATCGGTGGTGACGACACCCTCTCCTACGGAGTCCACCTGCACGAGAAGGGGGTGCCGGTGATCGCGCTCCCAAAGACCATGGACAACGACGTCCCGGGCACCGATTATTGCATCGGGTTCTCGACCTGCGTTACCCGGACCATCGCGATGACCCACGCATTGCGGACGTCGGCCGGCAGCCACGAGCGCTTCCTGGTGATCGAAGTCTTTGGGCGCTATGCGGGTTTCACCGCGCTGCTGCCGACGATGGCCGGCGCCGCCAACCGGTGCGTCATCCCGGAGCACCCCTTCGACATCGAGCACTTGTGCGAACGGTTATCGCGGGATCGCGATAAGAACCCCTCCAACTACAGCGTGGTGTTGGTTTCGGAAGGCGCGACCTTCACCGGCGAGAGCGAGATGGTGTACTCCGACCACGAGAAGGACATGTTCGGTCATAAAAAGCTGGGCGGTGTCGGCGATCGGGTGGCCCGTGCTCTCAGAGAGGCGTCTCCGAAATACAACAACGGTCGCCGGATCAACGTCATCAACCAGCGCCTCGGCTACCTCGTGCGCTCGGGTGATCCGGACGCCCTCGACTCGGTTGTGCCGATGGCCTTTGGCAACCTCGCGATGGATCTGATCCTCGATGGAGTCTCCGGAAGGCTCGTCAACGTTCGCAACGGCCGCTACGACAACGTGCCCATCGATGTCGTGACGAGCCGCAAAAAGGTGGTGGACGTCGGCAAGTTCTACAACACCGAACGCCTGCGGCCGAAATACACTCGCTTCGAGGGAGCGCCTGTTTTCATCATGACGTCAGACTACTGAGTTTTGAGTTCCTAGTATTGAGTTTTCACCCCCCGCCTCATGAAACCCGTGAGGGTGGGCGGGAACTCATTACTCAAAACTCAACACTTTGAACCGGAGGTGAATATGAGACTTTTGCACACGATGATCCGCGTTGGTGATCTGGATAAATCGATCGCGTTCTACACAGAGGCATTGGGGATGGAGTTGCTGCGCAAGCACGACTACCCGGAAGGGAAGTTCACTCTCGCCTTCCTCGGTTATGGCGACGAAGGCGCGACGTCTGTGATCGAGTTGACCCATAATTGGGGCACCGCGAGCTACGACCTCGGCAACGGTTTCGGCCACATCGCCATCGGCGCGCCCGACATCGTCGGAGCCTGCGAGCGGGTGCGCGAGTATGGCGGCCAGGTGACCCGTGAGCCCGGGCCGATGAAGCACGGCACGACCGTCATCGCGTTTGTCAAAGACCCGGATGGCTACACCATAGAGTTCATCGAGAAGGAGTAAGGTAGCCACCTTCTGAGCAAGTTAAGAGTGAAGAGTTAAGAGTGAAGCCCACCCGGCCCCCCGGCGGCCATCGATTCTCCGCCCTTAACCCTTAACTCTTAACCCTTAACTCAGGAAGGGTGCTTGTTCTCAGAGGCGCGCTTCTGTAGTGTGCGCGTGTGATTGAACTCGGAAAGAATCAGCCCCTGACCGCGACCTGCGCCCGAGGCCTCGAGATGGTGCTGGCCGACGAGCTGCGCGCGATGGGCGCCGAAGCCGTGGCGCCGGACCGTGGATCGGTCCTGTTCTCGGGCGACCTGCGGACCGTGTACGACGTCAATCTCAGGCTGCGGACGGCGATGCGGGTTCTGGTCCCTTTGGTTCGAGGCGAGGTCAAGTCGAGGGAGAGCCTCTACGAGTTAGCGGCATCGGTTGCCTGGGATGAAGTGATTGCCGACGGACAGACCTTTGCGGTCGAGGTCGTCGGTCGCCACCGCGCCTTTCGAAACACCACCTTCGGCGGTCAGGTCGTCAAGGACGCCGCGGTCGACCGGCTCCGTTCAAAACGAGGTCGGCGGCCCAACGTCGATCGTGACCAACCCGATATCCGCGTCCACCTGCGGCTGGTTGAGGAGGGCGCTTCGACTCTCAGCCTCGATTCCAGTGGCGAACCGCTGTCACACCGCGGCTACCGGCCGAGGGGTGGCCCCGCTCCGCTAGCCGAGACGCTGGCCGCAGGCATTCTCCTGCTCGCGGGCTACGACGGCTCCGAGCCGCTCCTCGACCCGATGTGCGGTACCGGCACGTTCGCCGTCGAGGCGGCACTGATAGCGACCCAGACCCCACCGGGACTCCACCGTGAGTTCGCGTTCGAGCGATGGCCCGTCCACAACCTTTTGACCTTCGAAGAGGTTCAGCACGAGGCGAGCCACGGTCACCGTGATGCGCCGCAGCCGATTCTGGCCCGCGATCGGGCCGAACGATCGATTCGCTCTACCCAGCGCAACCTCAAAGCGGCGTGGATGGACCAGTGGGTCGAGCTCGAACAGCGGGATGCCCTCGATCTACTGTTGCCGTGGGGAACAGGCGGCGTCATTGTCGCCAATCCTCCGTACGGCAAACGGGTGAGCGATGTCGAAAAGCTCTTTGGGCTCTATCGTCGCTTCGGCGATAGCCTCAAAAACCAGGCCACCGGCGCCACCGCCTGGATCCTGGCCGGCGAGCCCCGGCTGGCCAAGGTGATCGGACTCAAGCCCTCCCGCAGAATTCCACTCTTCAATGGGCCGATCGAGTGTCGGTTGTTGAAGTTCGAGATGTATGAAGGCACCAAGAAGCACAAGGCCGGGTAGCTGCAGATACTGGATCCTAGATGCTAGATCCACTCACCCTACCCTTGACAATTCACAGCGAGAAACTAGCGATCTGGTGCATCCAGCATCCAGCATCCAGCATCCAGCATCCGGTATCCGGTATCAGGTGCCGAGCTTCCCCAACTCTACCTCGAGGCGGTCGACAAGCGAATCCATCTCTGCAACAAGGGCTTCGGTGGGCTCGGTGGTCGTGAAGTCGACTCCCGCCTTCTGGAGCTGACTGATCGGGTGGTCGTTGCCGCCCGAGCGCAAGAGCTCGAGGTAGGCCTCGACAGTGGTGGAGCGTTTCTCTTCATCGCCCTCCGTCATCCTCCTGTGAATCAAAACTGCAGCCGCCTTCGAGGTCGCGTACTGGAAGACGTAGTAGGGAGAGCCGTAGAAATGTGGAATCCTTGCCCAGGTGTTGCGGTACCACTGCTGGTCGTCGAGCGCGTCGGCGAAAAAACTCTCCAGTACCTCGAGGTAGGTCTCCTGCAGAACTTCGGCGGTGATCGGGCGGTCATTCTCGACAATGCGGTGAGCCCGGAGCTCGAAGTCCGCAAACATCGCCTGCCGGTAGAAGCCGGCTGCGATGTCGTCGATGGCATGCTGGAGCAGGGTCACGCGACGGGCCGGGTCCGTCTCTTCGGCCAGCAAGCGATCGAGGAAGAGGGACTCGTTGGCCATCGACGCAACCTCGGCGACAAAGATCGAGTAGTCCGAGGTCGCAAAGGGCTGGCTCTCATGGGAGAGCACGGTGTGCATGGTGTGGCCCATTTCGTGGGCGACGGTGAAGGCATCGTTGAGAGTGTCGGCGTAGTTGAGAAGCATGTAGGGGTGGACGCCGTAAACACCGGCTGAGAAGGCGCCCGAACGCTTGCCCTCGTTTTCGTAGACGTCGATCCATCGCTCGGCAAAAGAGCGCTCGACCATCTGCTGGTATTCGTCGCCGAAGATCGCCACCGAGTCGACGATGCGCCGCCCGACCGCGCCGTATGGGAGGGCCCACTCGATCTCGACCAGCGGCAGGTAGGCATCGAAATAACGGTAGCGTTCGAGCCCCAGGCTCTTCTTGCGCAGTCGGTGGTAGCGCTGGAGCGGGCTGCCGCCGCTTCGCGCCGTATCGATAAGGTTCTCCACCACCGCAACCGGAATGTTGTCGTCGTCGAGTTTGGCCTCGAGGGCCGATTCGTAGCGTCGCGAACGCGCGTTGAACCAGTCCTTCTGCAGGACCCCGTTATAGATCGCGCCGTAGGTGTTGGGAAAATCGTCGTAGACCGTGAAATGGGCCTTGAAGAGCTTTTCGCGATCGTCCTGGAGACGCAAGGTGTGCAGCCCTTGCGAGAGGTTGGCGTGGCTCGCCACCATTTCGCTGCCATCGGACAGTTTGACGGTTGGAAACGTGACGTCGGCGTCGGCCAGCATCGTATAGGCCTGTGCGGGGGTGCCGCCGAGGGTTGAGGCGTAGGCCAGCAGCCGTTCGCCGTCCTCATCGAGGACGTGGAGCTGCATGCGATAGCTCTCCTCGATACCAAAGCGGTAAGGCGCGAGCTCCGGAGTTTCGTCGAGCCAGCCCTGCATCGTCTCTTCGGGGATCTGGAGGAGCTCTGGCGTATACCAGGCGGTTGCCTGGCGGAAGGCCGCGAGCGCCAGCCGCACCTGTTCGAGCCGCGCCTGGACCGCGTTGTCGCGGGTGTCCTGGCTCCGCATCAGTCCCGGGTACTGATAGACGCGGTAGGCGAGTTGGCCGAGCTCGTCGGAGAGCAGACTGGCCTCGAGGATTCGCTGCTGGCCCTCCGCGAGCGTACCCTTGAGCACCTGATACGCATCCATCTGTTCCTGCAGCCGACCGAGGTCTGACTCCCACGCATTCCAGTCAGGATAGATATGGCTGAGGTCCCACGTGTACCTCTCGGGGACTTCGGTGCGGTCGCGGGTGTCGGGTTTCAGCGCGTTCTTCGTGCTCATTCAAAGGTCTCCTCGTTGGTGGCTGCCGGCATACGGTAACCGTGCATCCGCGAAATGTATAGGACTGAAGAGCGGAATCGGTGAACATTGATTCTGTTGTTCATGATGGAATCGAAAAACGGGGGCCCATGAAAAAAATTCAGATTGCCGTTTTCGACGAGGTTGAACCGCTGAGCCCCACCTACGCCCTGGTCGCCAACGTCGACCTGGTGGTTATTCGCTGGCAGGACGAGGAGCGGGCATCGGTTCTCTACGGCCGGTGTTTGCATCGCGGTGCGTTGATGAGCGATGGCTCGATCGAAGGCAAGGACCTGATCTGCGGCGTTCACCAGTGGGACTACAGCTACAAGACCGGGGTCAGTTCTTACAACCCCGAGGAGAAGCTGCACCGCTTTCAGTCCTGGATCGAAGACGGCGCCATTTGGGTCGATGAAGAGGAAATCGCCGCATGGGAAAGGGAAAACCCGCAATCCTATGACCGGGTTGCCTATCAGGGGTTGTACAAGGACTTCCATGGAGGTCCTGAAGAACCGCACTATCAATACATCCAACATCTGGCGGAACACGGGCTCGACAAGGTCGGCCACCACGGCCGGGTCTCGGCGATGGGCGTTCCTCGCGACGAGTTGCCGAAGTGGGACGACCTCCAGATTCTCACCGCACAGCTCCACAAGGTTCCTCTCCTCGACGATGCCGAAGTCGGCACAGAGGTGGTGATCGGGCCCAGGGCCGCGAAACCGATGACGCTCGACATCCCGCTCTTTGTGTCCGACATGAGCTTTGGCGCGCTCTCGGAGGAGGCCAAGATTGCGTTGGCGAAAGGCGCCGAGCTGGCGGGGACCGGAATCTGCTCGGGCGAAGGAGGCATGCTGCCCGAAGAGCAGGGCAGCAATTCGCGCTACTTCTACGAACTGGCCTCGGCGCGTTTCGGTTACTCAATGGACAAGGTCCAGAAATGCCAGGCCTTTCACTTCAAGTGCGGCCAGGGCGCCAAGACCGGCACCGGTGGCCACCTTCCGGGCGACAAGGTGCGAGGGAAGATCGCCGAAGTTCGTGGGCTTGCGGAGGGCGAGGCCGCGATCTCTCCACCCAGATTTCCCGATTGGGAGAACCTCGCCCAATATCGCGATTTTGCCGAGGAGGTGCGGGAGGCGACCGGTGGGATCCCGAGCGGGGTCAAGCTCTCCGCCCAGCACATCGAGCGCGACATCGAAGCCGCGCTCGAGATCGGCGTCGACTACATCATCCTCGATGGTCGCGGCGGTGGCACGGGTGCGGCACCGCTTCTGTTTCGGGACAATATCTCGGTCCCAACGATTCCGGCCCTCGCCCGCGCAAGGCGCTATCTCGATGAAGCACAACGTCCCGACGTCACGTTGATCGTCACGGGTGGTCTGAGGCTGCCGGTGGATTTCGTCAAGGCGCTGGCCCTGGGCGCGGACGCGGTCGCGGTGTCCAACTCGGCACTGCAGGCCATCGGGTGTCTGGGGATGCGGGCCTGCCACACCAACAACTGCCCGGTCGGCATCGCGACCCAGAAACCGCACCTCCGCCGGCGCCTGAAGATCGAGAAAGGCGCCGAGCAACTGAACAACTTCTTTCGCGCTTCGACCGAACTCATGCAGGTCATGGCGCGCGCCTGTGGTCACCGACATCTCAGAGAGTTTTCTTCGGACGACCTGACGACATGGAAACGCGAGATGGCGCATCTAACGGGCGTTCAATACGGCGGCGTGTCTCTCAGTTGAGACAAAGAAAATCGAAGATGGGAAACTGATGCCTTCAAAAAAGAATGAACTCGTTTGGACCAGGGTGCTCGACTCGGACGAGCTGCCGGAGGGTCGGGTCAAGCCCGTGACCTGTCTCCACCGCACCCTGTGTATGACCCGTCACGAGGGGCGCTACGGCGCCCTCGACAATCGGTGCCCACACCAGGGCGGGCCGCTCGGGGAGGGCTCGATCGAGAACGGGCTCCTGCGTTGCCCGTGGCACGGCTGGGACTACGACCCGATCACCGGCAAGGCGCCCGGCTACGACGACGGGGTCGAGACCTTCGAGGTCGAGGCCCGCGACGACGGTGTCTATGTGGGGATGCCCGAAGAGAAGGGGCACGTTCGAACCGTTGGCGACCTCATGATGGAGACCCTGGCCAATTGGGGCGTCAAGCACGTTTTCGGCATGGTCGGGCACTCCAATCTCGGAATTGCCGACGCTCTTCGCCTTCAGGAGGAGCAAGGCAATATCAGCTACTACGGTATTCGCCATGAAGGCGCGGCGTCCTTTGCCTGTTCGGCCTACGGCAAGCTGACCGGTCGCCCGGCTGCCTGCCTGTCGATTGCAGGCCCCGGTGCGACCAATTTGCTGACCGGACTGTGGGATGCCAACGTCGATCGCTCGCCGGTGATCGCGCTGACCGGACAGGTCGAGACCCAGGTCCTCGGCCCCGGCGCCTTCCAGGAGATTGATCTGCAGGCCGCCTTCGGGAAGGTGGCGCAGTGGCAACAGCCCGCCCTCCCCAACAGCAAACACGCCGAGCTCGTCAACCTCGCCTGCAAAAGCGCCGCCCTCAACCGGGGCGTCTCCCAAATCATCTTCCCCGACGAAGTGCCCAAGATTCCTGCAAAGGAAGGTGCACGGGCGGGTGGACCGAAGGGCCGGGTGACGCCGTTGGAGATCGCGCCGCCCGAGGAATCAGTCGACCGGGCGGTGGAGCTGCTGGCCCGGTCGAAAAGGCCGGTGATCATCGTGGGTCACGGCAGTCGCTTCCAAATGCCGGGTGTGATCGAGCTTGCCGAGATGTTGAGTTGCCCCGTCATCACCACCTTTAAAGGCAAGGGACTCATCGCCGACAGCTACCCCCTCGCGGCCAGTGTCCTTGGGCGGAGCGGCACCCCGGTGGCCAGCTGGGTGATGAATGAGAGCGACTGTCTGCTGGTCTTTGGCGCTAGCTTCAGCAACCACACCGGCATCACGCCGAAAAAGCCGATCATCCAGGTTGATTTTGATCCCATGATCCTGGGCAAGTTCCACGCGGTGGATGTGCCGGTGTGGGGAGAGATCGGCGTCACCAGCCGCATCCTCAGAGACCGTCTGAAGGGCCAGGTCTCTGCGGTCGATCAGCGCGGCGACCTCGAGAAGCGCTGGGCCATCTGGCGTGCTGAAAAATCGAGCCGCCTCGAAGACGACCGGGGGAAGGGCGTCAACTCGGCTTCGATCTTCGCGGCATTGACCCGACTGGCCCCCGCCGACGCCATTATCGCTGTCGATGTCGGCAACAACACGTACTCATTTGGGCGTTACTTCGAGTGTGAGCGCCAGGCGGTCCTGATGTCGGGTTACCTCGGCTCGATTGGCTTTGGTTTTCCCGCCGCGATGGGCGCCTGGGCGGCGACCCAGGAGGACGATCCCCGCTTCAAGGGTCGGAAGGTGATTTCGATATCGGGTGACGGCGGATTCGGCCAGTATCTCGGGGAGCTGACTACGGCGGTCAAGTACGGCATGGACATCACCCACATCCTGCTCAACAACAACGAACTCGGCAAGATCAGCAAGGAACAGAAAGCTGGTGATTGGGACGTTTGGCAGACCTCACTCCACAACCCCGACTTTGCGGAGTATGCCAATTTGTGCGGAGCTCTGGGATTGTCAGTGAGATCGAAAGACGAGCTGGACGGAGCGATCTCAGAGGCGCTGGGACACAACGGACCGAGCCTCGTCGAGATCCACTCTGATGTGGAGCTCGTTTAGCCGCTAAGCGGCGAAAGAAATTTAGCCTGTAGCGTGAGCCCGTCGGCGGTAGCAATTCACTCTCGACGGGAGCATTGTTGGAACCGCAAAGAACGCGAAGAGCGCAAAGACGTCGCAAAGAAAAACTTTGCGTTCTTCGCGCTCTTGGCGGTTCTAAGGGGTGGGTGGGTGGTGACGCTCTACCGGCCACCCACCCGGTACGCGAGACGCGTGCCCCACAAAACCATTTGCTTTTCGCAGCGGCGATTGTGGGGCAGCCGTCCCGACTGCCGGGTGGAGGGGATAGCGTAACGCGGCCGCGGCTCACGCCCCAGGCTATCAATCTGATGCCCCTTCCGGGCTAACCCGCTCATTTCGCCAGGTCGTTTCTCTGGTTTTTGCGGAATTCGGCGTGAGGCGCCGTAATGGCCTGCGAATCAGTGAGGGGTAGAGAACCACGTCGACCACGGTGGTTTCACCCTCGATCACGGCAACGCCGCTGATCTCTCGAGCATGGAATCCGGTGGCTTCGATTTTGAGGTCGTAGAGTCCGGGCAGCAGGAACCGGTGGAAGTCGCCGACCGCGGGGTCGGTACGGGCCATCGAACCGTCCTCCTCGCGATCAACCCCCAGCACTTCGATCGGGGCAGCGAGCGGTGCGCCGTCTCTGT
>Ga0316194_10001224_pt1 | contig 17540 bp, 14 predicted proteins | sample CroRivsedime1_MG_FD_204936 | JGI IMG/M metagenome (GOLD analysis project Ga0316194, IMG submission 204936) | Coastal sediment microbial communities from Maine, United States - Cross River sediment 1 | ecosystem: Environmental > Aquatic > Marine > Coastal > Sediment | place: USA: Maine...
ATATCCGGTACGCATAAGCACTATTTCAAAGGGTTTGATAAAGATGTCAGTTTGACTTTGGAAGGCCACTCGGGTTCGAAATCCGTCCGTTGGTTATCCGACGTTTTCGATCTGCCTCCCCAGATATACATCGGGCCGCTCACCCTGTCAACCTCTCACCTAAGCTACGTTCGGAATGGGGCAAAGACCATTTCGGCAGATCTGGCCATAAATGACGGACTTAAGATTTCAACGGATCTCGTTCTGAGTCCCGATAAACTGAATCTTAAAAAACTGTTCATTCAGGATAAAGCATCCCGGGCAACCATCGGGATTTCTCGGCACAATAAGATATTGACCCTTTCTTTTAAAGGGAAGTTGCACAAAACGACCCTGGATCAGCTTACAACTGAAAACCCATGGCTGGCCGGCTGGCTGGAGGGCGATTTTACAGCCCACATCAATATGAAAGATCCGCTGAAATCCGCAGCCTGGGGAGAGCTCAAGGGCAAGGATATTATCTATCCCTGGAAACCGGATAGCCCGTTGAAAATAAACGACTTTGCGGCGACTGCGACCACCCATAAGATCAACCTGAAATCAGCTGATCTAACATTCAGCGGCAGTCGTCTGCAGGCCGCCGGGAATATGAAGCGATCGGCCCGAAAGGTGGTGGTTGATATGGACATCAGCGCCGATAGCGTCGATCTGGCTCAGCTGATTAAAGCGGCGAAAAATAACCGTGAGAACAACAGCCCCAAAAAAACGGCCCCATCCCTGCCGCTAAAGGGAAGCATCCGTTTCAAGGCCGAGCGGTTCAACATCGGCAGGTTCAACTGGAATCCACTGCACGCCGATATCAGCCTGAATAACGGCACGGCGGATGTTACCTTGAAAAAGGCAGACCTATGCGGTATCTCCACGCCGGGAACCCTCAAAGTATCATCACCAAACATCGAGTTCGACCTTGAAGCGATCGCCCAAGATCAGCAGCTGAATCCCGCCAAGACGTGTTTGGTAGGCGAAACCTTCAAAGCCGATGGAACCTACAATTTGAAAGGCAGGTTTCGAGGGCGCGGAAAAGCTGAAGATCTGCTCAAAAACACAACCGGACAGGTGGTGTTTGCGGCCAAAGACGGCCATATCTATCACGATGTCATCCTAATAGAAGTGCTAAAATTTTTGAATCCGCTCGAGGTTTTTGAAGGTCGGGCAAACCTAAAGGATATGGGGAAAAAGGGTTTTGGCTATCATTCGTTTGGGGTGAAAGCCAAATTGAAGGATGGCAAGCTGCGGTACGAGGAAGCCGTTTTGCATGGTCGACCCATGACTGTCACCGCGGCTGGTGAACACGATTTGGAAAACGGGCGATTCGATCTAACCCTGCTGGTGGCTCCGCTGGTCACCCTGGATCGGATCTTCGAGCACATTCCCCTGATTGGCGGCATTCTGGACACCCTGGATACCATACCGCTCAGTGTCAAAGGGACATTAGATAAAATTCACGTCTACCCGCTGGCACCATCAGCCGTTGGATACGAGCTAGAAGAAATGATGAAAAAAACCGTTGAGAGACCGATAAAACTCATTCATGGGGGGCAGATGACAGAGGACAGGGGCCAGAAGGCAGAAGACTGATGGCAGAAGTCAGAGGACAGATAACAGAAGTCAGGGGACAGAAGTCAGACTTAGAACTATGGATGACTCACAAGAATGAAAAGTCTACAAATCATCAATTTTTGGGGTATGATTTGCTAATCGAAAATTTATTGAGTTATTCAAAAGTTTGGATTTCAAATTACATGTCGATAAATTTATAAGGTATTCAAGTTGATATCTTGTATTTGAAGGTTGACTCAGAAGTTGAGATATCAACGCGTCATGTACTGGTCAAAGCAGCTAATATTTTTTCCCATGCTCAACTTCACCAATCGCTTCATCGATGATATCGATAGCACGGTCCATTTCATCCCGGGTGATGACCAGAGCCGGTCTCAGGGTCAGAATATTGCCCTCGATGGTTTTAGCGGAAAGACCTTTTTCCAGGCACTTAAACATGACGATTTCAGCTTCATCTACCGCCCTTACCCTTGTTTTACGGTCTGCGACCAGATCAATGCCGATGTGCAGTCCCAGGCCGGCAACCTGACCCATGAGGCGGTGCTTTTCTCTCAAATTATTTAATCGTCTTAGAGCATACACCCCCAGTTCAGCGGCGTGATCCGGTAAATTATTTTCCTCGATGTACGTTATCTCGGCCAGTGCGGCCGCCGAACAGAGGGCATTTTTCTCATGGGTGTAATGACCAACGGATCGGTGCGGACAAACGTTAAATGTCTCATGGGTGATGATCCCGGCAAAGGGCATCAGCCCGCCCCCGAATGATTTGCCCAGCACCAGGATATCCGGCGTTACAAAATGCTCGCAGGCAAACATCTTGCCGGTGCGGCCAAAGCCCTCGATGATCTCATCGAAGATCAGCAAGGCGCCGTATTGCTCACAGAGCTGTTTCACTCCTTTCCAGTATTCTCTGGAAGGAATGACAGGCGTGGCTGAAATCGGCTCACCGATAACGGCGGCCATTTCAGGTTCCCTTTTTAAAATCAGTTCAATCTGGCGCAAGCATTCCGCATCCACGTCTTCCTGCCTCGAAAATCCCCAGGGATTGCGGTAATAATTGGGAAATTCAACCCGAAATGCGCCCGGTACCATGGGCCCGAATCCGCCGCTGAAATGTTCTTCACCCCCCACGCTGGCCGCCCCGAACCCGGCTCCGTGAAAGGAATCCCAGAAGGAAATGGTCTTAAACCGGCCGGTTACCTGTTTGGCAAGCATTATGGCCATCTCGATGGCTTCAGAACCGCCCGGGCAAAAGAGAGATCGACACAGCCCGGCGGGGGTAATCTCCGCCAATTTTTTCGCCAGTTTGACGGCGGCAACGTTCGTATATCGACGGGGGCAAAAGGTCATGCCTTCATCCAGCTGTTTCTTCACGGCCTCAATGACGGCCGGGTTGTTGAACCCGGCGTTATGAACACCGTTGCCGTGCATATCGATATATTTTTTGCCGTCTATATCCTCGATGTATATCCCCCGGGCCCGGGAAAGCACGTTTAATACGGGAGTGGAAAGACTTTGATGCAAAAAATATTTGGCATCTTCATCAAACCATTTTTTGGCATCATCGGATAAATGGCGTTCCCAGTATTTTCTGCGGGCTTCGGTTGTATTAACATCACCCTGTTCTCTTTCAAATCTTTTGTCCTTTTTCATTGAGTGTCTCCTACACAGGAGCTCTAACATGAGTAAAATTTCGGTATCCGTGCTATTATGGCAATCTGAGACGAATCAAATCAAGAGAAAAATATTCATTTGACTTAAACAGCCTTCAGCAGTTAAAAATATAGAGTGGTGGTCGAACTATGACAAAACTTCATAAATCAGAGGGTGATATAAACATCTCCGCTCGGCGGCAAACGTGGCAAAAAACTCATATCGATGCTCAAAGCCGGGCTCTTTTGGATGAGGACGCTCGCTACTTTTTAAAACAGTCCCTTTCCACCCCGTGTCTGAACGCCATGCGTACCTGTGAGGGAATTTTCATCGAAGACTGGCAGGGACGACGCTATATGGATTTTCACGGCAACAATGTGCATCAAGTCGGATTTTCCAACCCGGATGTAATTGCCGCCATCAAAAAGCAGCTGGATGAACTGCCCTTTTGCACCCGACGTTACACCAACCGGATCGCAGTGGATTTGGCCAAAAAACTGGCGCAAATCGCACCCGACAATTTAAATAAATCACTGTTTTGCCCGGGCGGTGCGGAAGCCGTCGGCATGGCACTCAAACTGGCCCGGGTGGCAACCGGCCGGCATAAAACGATTTCCATGTGGGATTCCTTTCACGGGGCCACGCTGGATACCATATCCATTGGCGGTGAGTCCGTCTTCAGGCAGGGCATGGGACCGCTGCTGGCGGGTACCGAACACGTCCCGCCGCCGGACGAATATCGTTGCGTGTTTGGCTGTTCAAACCGGGGCGGCTGTGACTTGATTTGCGCCGATTACGTGGAATACATCCTGGAGAAAGAAGGCGACATTGCAGCCGTTATTTCAGAACCGATTCGAAGTACCCCCTATATTCCCCGACCCGAATACTGGAAAAAAATACGGCAGGCCTGTGACCGTCACGGCGCTTTATTAATATTTGACGAAATTCCCCATTCTCTGGGCCGCACCGGTAAGATGTTTACTCTTGAAAATTTCGGGGTGATCCCCGATATCGTCGCTATCGGTAAAGGATTGGGAGGCGGTGTACTCCCTCTGGCTGCGATTATTGCGAGAGAAGATCTGGATGTAGCCGGTGAGCGTGCTCTCGGTCACTATACCCATGAAAAAAACCCGGTGTCCTGCGCGGCCGCCCTGGCCACCATCAACTACATCGAAAAACACAAATTAGTGGACCATGCCCGGCAGTTGGGACGGTATTCATTGAAACGCCTGAACGATATGAAGCAGTGCCATGAGTTGATCGGCGATGTCCGCGGCCTGGGGCTGTTTTTAGGCATCGAGCTTGTCAAGGACCCCCATTCCCGTGAACGCGCCGTGGATGAAGCCGAAGCAGTGATGTATGCCGCACTTTCAAAAGGCGTCAGTTTCAAGGTTACCATGGGAAACATATTGACACTGACACCGGCACTGACCATTACTAAAAAAGAAATGGATACCGCACTGGATATTATCGAGGAATGCATAGGCGAAATTGAAAAGAAAAAACGGGCGGATTAGATCGCAGGGCTTTTTTGATATTTTTATAGAGTATTCGTTTGGGTTCTCTAAACCCATCATTCCATTACCCTCTCCGAGCTGCAGGCCCTGCGAGCCGCAGGCCAGAACCCATGATTCCATCATTCCATTGTTCCATCATTCCAATCGCACGACCTTGTCGTTAGACTTTGAGGCTCTCGAAGGGAGGCTCTCGACAGGTTGCGGAGCTAAGTTCTGGACCATTAGCTATTCTTTGCCATGCTGTTTATGCAACACTGGGGTTTATGCAACATTCGGGTCCTCTATCCCCAGGGCCTTGTAACACTCGGCCGCAAACTGCACCGCTTCTTTTACATCCTGAAATCCAAGAAAACGGGACAAAGCCTGCTCATATTCTCCCAGGTTCATCAAGCAGACTCCCATACTAATGTTAAGCTGGGGATCACCCGGAAATTGGGATAATCCCTGGGACAGGATACGGCCGGATTCCCGGTAAGCGCCCCTCTTCTGGGTCAAAATACCGAACCCTAAATAGGCCCTGGCATTGGGATAATACGTCAATGATCGCCGGTACAATTTTTCGGTAATGCTTTCTTTATGCTTTATGGCGTCGATACGGCTATAATCGCCATGATCAAAAGTCATTGCAAGTCTTGAATAAAAATCCGCGTGTAATGGGTAGAGGTCTTTCCTGTCAATTAACTGCAAGGCTTCAGTAAACCCAGTCAGTCTTTCATAAAAGGCTAATCTTAGTTTTTGTCCGAAGTCGAGTATCATTTCCCGGGTTAAATTGGGATCGGTCTCAAAATACATGATGTCTTCCGCCCGATTTAACCAGATATCATCGCTAACCCCCAGGCGATGTTTGAAGTCCTCATAAAGCCGGGTTCCCGGAAATATGTCGAGAATATAAAATATGGCGCTCAGCGGTTTGATGTCCTCGATCAGTGCAATCGTTTCGTCTATGGTTTGCCGGCTTTCTTGCGGACAGCCGTAAATGAAGTAGGCGCGGGCCATGATACCGTAGGATTGGGTCAAGGCAAAGGCCTTCCGGATCTTGGCAGTGGTGATCTTTTTTTGGAGAAAATTTCTTATTTTTTCCGAACCGCTTTCGACGCCGTAACTGATCTGAATACAGCCGGCTTTTCTCATCCAGTAAAGGATCTCTGTGCTGACATAATCCACCCGGGATATGGCGCTCCATGTGATATCCAGCTCTTTTTCAATGATTCTTTTACATATATCGACAACCCGTTTCCTGTTGACCGTAAAGGTGTCATCTGAAAAATAAAAAAACCGGGAACCCTTTCGATACAGACGCTCGATTTGATCGACAAAGTAGTCAACAGAGTGAAACCGGACATTGTTTCCCCAGAACCGGGGAGATCCGCAAAAATTGCATTTGCCGGCGCACCCACGGGTCAATGAAAGATGCTGGTATGAAAAATATTTGGCGGGTACCGGCAAATCATCAAGGCAGCCGATGGCTTCGGTTTCACGGGTCCGGATGGCCTGGCCGTCGTGCCGGAACGCAATCCCCTTGATCGTTTCAATCGCCTGGGAACGATCGGACTCAAGATATTTGATCAAATTTAAAAACGTGTATTCCCCTTCGCCGATCACCACATAATCAACTTCGCAAAAATGGGTTAGAAAATGGCTCCATAAAAATGTGGCTCCAATGCCGCCGAACACGATGGTCACGCGGGGATCGATCTGTTTGGCAATCCTTGCGATTTCGATGCCTCCCCAGCGGTTGGCATGCAGGATGGAAAAGCCGATGACATCGGGTTTTTTCTCCGCCAGTACTTCGCTGATTTTATGGGGGGTCGTATTGATGTTATACCAGTTTAGGATCTCCACATCATATTGATTTTCCTTCAAAACAGATGCCACATAATATACTCCCAGGGGCACGGCACGCACATCTTCGGCGGTATGCACCCGGGTTTCGAGAAAATACGGATATATCAGCAAGATTTTCATAGGGGAAAATTTGACATTTGAACGGCTTTCTGTCAAGGAGCCTATCGTCAACCTGTTGCTGTCCAATATGGCACGGGCAGGACTGACGGGTTTTCTGAAAACCATTGCAACAGAACTGGCACAGTTCGGCATCACCGTCAATGCCCTGCTCCCGGGTGTCCATAAAACGTCGAGAATCGATCAGCTGGTGAAGGACACTGCCGCACGAGAGAATAAACCTGAGGAAGAAGTCTACCAGAAGATGATGGACTCTATTCCTTGCAAAACGATAGGGGATCCGGCTGATTTCGGGGCTGCGGCTGCATTCTTAGCCGGTACCCGGGCCCGTTACATCACCGGGCAAAATTTGCTGATTGATGGTGGGAAGTATGGCGGCCTTCTATAGTGTCATGTCCCGCAAAAATAAAATAAGAATAAGGGTCAAATCTACGTTTGACTCTTGCTTAAATTTTGGTAAAGTCAAACGTAGACTTGACCCTCGATTCAAAGACACGACGATGGGAAACTAAATTTTCCTGCACACCTAAAACGCCCGGCCTCTCTTGTTGCCTCAATTTTTCAATCGGTAAATGCCATAAGGGGTAATGACCTCTTTACCATCCAGTATATCAGTCATTATCGGCGTAACCCGGTCAAAGAAGTCCACCAATGTTTCCATGAATTTTTTCTCCGAAATATCCACCCAGCGCCCCCCATCAACATCCCTAACTTCATACTTTGGCATATCAATTTGCATTCTTCGAACCGTACCTTGGCTATATGTCCACAAATCGCTGCGCTTTTATCTCAGTGCAATTTAAAATCAGATGAATATTCTGTGCGATGGTTTTCATATTGGCTGGGACAACCAAATATTTAACCGAAGTTGCACAATGTTTTAAGAAGATAGGTAACGAGATCTCATCCAGCCCCGCCTGGATTGCATAGTTCGTCCACCCGTGTAAAACATCCGACGACAAGGGTTATGCATGCCGCTCCGTGATGAGGTTTGGTTGTAGGATATTGTTCTTGCAATGGGTTTCCATGTGTTAACCCCATTAATTCGGGGCTATTATTTTCAAGTTACCTGATACTTTTTGTGGCGTCAACACAAAAAACTGAATCAATACAATTAGTTATTTAATTTAATTTAATGGGTGATTATGTGAAATCCGATGAATTTATGAAACTGACTTAATTGGCTTCAAAAAAAATTATAGAAATGAAGACGGAAATTGATCCCATAATACAGAGCCGATTTTAAAATTTGAGAAATGAATTTCAAATCAGGTTGAAGACAATTCTGGAATATAAAGGTGAATAAGTCCGTGGAATATTTTAGTCTATGCGATCAAATGATTGATCGTATAGGTTGCGGTAGTAAAACGGATTTTAATGGTGGTCTGGGTCGCGGCTCAGGCAATACATTATAAATTTATTATATGTTAAGCTAATCTCAAATTTGCTTAATATATCAACCCCAAATTCAATTTTGCAAACCGCTCATTTTTCCGCCGAAATCTCCAATTCTAAACTCCTTCTTTTGTTCAGATCACCGTCTTAAAATTTTTCCCATTTTTTATGTTTGAGATCCCAATTCTGTTTTAGATAAATATCAAATCAATAAAGTCCCAAAAATTGAAAAGCAGGGCGGTGATGACCCTGCTTATCAATTGTTAGGACGAAAAAAGGATAGACCTGAATTTATGGTATTTTCCAGTTGAATTTTCCTACAGAGATGCCGTTATAAACACCCTTTTTTGATGGCTTAATGCCAGGAGTATTTCTAAGATCAATAGTGCCTTCAATGCCGGTACAGGTTCCTGTCCCCCCAACAAACTTAAGAACACTTTTGGACGGACCGCCTCCGAGGACACCTTCTCCCTCAGAAGTTCCATAAACCTTATCGCCATTGGTAAGAGTCCATTCAACAAATGCACTACCTTTCCATTTGCCTTTAATTGCGTGAAGAGTGCCAATGTCTCTAAATGAAGCATTATGGAGAGGGCTATTCTCAGGTGCCGAAACCACTACTCCAGTTTCCTCAAAATTCATTTGAACACGTTCTTTTCCCATGGCTAAAAGTTCGAAGGTGCCGGTTTTCCCGCTACGATAATCTCCGCTTCCTTCCTTCGCCATTTCTGCACCAATTACAGTTCCAGCAGTTATTAATAACAGTAGCGCAAACATAATCGTCATAGATTTTCTAATCATCACAACCTCCTTTTTTATTGGCTTCATGACGGTTTGACTTGAAGGTACTTACTTGAGTGCACTCCTAACAGGTAAACAACCCTGTCAGGTTCTATTTGAGCAGGGATGATCGTTTCAATTCAGAAAATAGGGGGAAGACGGATAGGTCATTCCTGTTCAGATTAGAAAAGATTTTCTTAGCTAACACAATGTGGTAATTTATGTCAAACTAACTTTGCGATTTTTTTTATTGATTTCAGCACAGAAGGATAGTTTTGCGAAATATTACTGAATAGGTATTGTAAAAGATGTGATGGAACGTCTCCTAAATAGGTGGGAAATTCTTTAAATATAGATACTCAATGCTGAGAGGAATTTGTGATATTTGCTAATTTTAGCCGTAATTTGAGCCTTTACGAAATGTCAGAGTTCTTGCCACTATCAAAAATTTCATATGATATCATATACCTAACTGATATCCAAACTGTTTCATTCAACAAAAAAGCCAAGCAACCTTCAAAGACAACTCGGCTTTTGGTTTAAGACAGTCCGCATTTCCCCAACATTCCCTCAAGATGAGATCTGTTTAGTCCTGAACTTTCCGAATCAGACTATATTCAGTAAACCTTCGACTGTCCCCGGGCGTAAAAATAATCTTTGAACCCTTGAACTGTGAACCTTGAACGGCTATTAACCGACTATTGCCACTTGGGCGCACGCTTATCCAGATAGGCGCTTTTGGCCTCTGCGGCATCCGGGCTGAATTGAGCGCGTTGCTGAAGTTCGAAGTAATATTGGAGGAAGGTCTCATAATCCAGATCGAAGGCCTGATTGGTCACCAGTTTGCTCATACGCGTTCCCAACGAGCAGGCTGCGAGGTATTCGTCGGCAATCTCGTCGAGATGAGAGAAAAAATTCTCTTCGAGGACGATGTGGTCCACCAGACCGATCCGCAGCGCCTCCCGGCCGTCGATATTTTGCCCACCCAGAATCATCTTTTTGGCGCGTCCCCAGCCGATATAGCGGGGAAGCCGCAGCGTTGCCAGGCCCGGAATGAGCGACTCTTTGATCGCCGGCAGGCCGATTTGGCATTCGGCCGTGCCGACACGGATGTCGGCTGCCAGGGCCAGCTGTAATGCGCCGCCCAGACAGTAGCCGTGCATTCCTACAATTACCAGTTTCTCCATGGTTTCCAAAAGACGCAGGGCCTGCTCCCAGCGATGGTGATAGTCCATTTCTATCCGGTCGGCCGCCAGCTCTTTGAGATCAATGCCGGTGGAAAAAGCCCTTCCCTCGCCCCGGATGATGACCACCCGTAAGTCTCTGTCTTCTTTTAAAGCCATGGCAATCCGGTTGACTTGATGGATACAGGCGCTATTCATGGCATTCAGGTGGTTTTCCCGGGTAAACGTCAGCCAGGCCCGTCTACCCTCTTTTTCCAGACGCATAAATTCATAGTTCAGCATAATTTCCATTGTCCTGCCTTTTTAGCAGAGGCCGGAATTCAGATGACAGAGGTCAGAAGCCAGATGACAGAGGTCAGATGACAGATGACAGATGACAGAAAACAGATAGCAGATGTCAGCCCAGCCGCCGGCCCGGCCAGTTTGATCGAGAAAGAAACTTTGTGAATTCGCAGGGCGGGCCACCGTGCCCGCCGGCTTCGGATTATCTCGTACCCGGGAATATGGTCGGCACGGTGGCCGACCCTACTAAAACAAAAAAATCCTGATAATCCTGTAAATCCTGTCTAATTAAATGTGTTTCACACGATGTGTCAGGATTCAACTCCTGGGCACCTTCGTCCTGACACCTGAAACCTGACACCTGAAACCTCGATGAGTCGGAACAAAAATAAGATCAAAATTTAGTCCATATGAGTCTATTTGAGAGTAACTTTTCACCACCCCAGCCGCTCAGTTCAGCTAGGATAACGTGATCAGGGACGGATCATATTCCTCAGGTGCACGGTAACCGAGAAGATTGCAGATCGTAGCAGCCACATTGCTCAGGCCCGGGTTATCAATCTGTTTCAGGGAAAACCTGTTTACTTCCGAGTAGTCTTTGATAATAAAAGGAACAGGATTTTTCGTATGGGCCACCATGGGCGTACGTCGGCCTTTTTTCTCGGTCCACATACAATCCGCGTTGCCGTGATCGGCGGTCACCATCGCCACACCCCGGGCGTCCCTAACGGCCTTCAGGAGTCTGCCTAGGCACAGGTCCACCGTCTCCACTGCGATGCGGATGGAAACAGGTACTCCCGTGTGCCCCACCATATCACCGTTGGCGTAATTTAAGCGGATGAACTTGTACTTGCCGCCGCGAATAGCATCGATCACCGCATCGGTTATCTCGGCGGCCTTCATCCAGGGCCGCAGGTCGAAGGTAATCTTGTCCGAGGGAATCTCCACATATTTTTCGAGTTTCTCGTCAATGTATCCCGTGTTGTTCCCGTTCCAAAAATAGGTCACATGGCCGAACTTCTGGGTCTCTGAAATAGCAAAGGAGGTCGTACCGGAAGCACAGAGATATTGACCCAGCGTCCGATCGAAGGCCGGCGGCTCAACAAGATAATTCTTGGGGATGTGAGCGTCTCCGTCATATTCCATCATACCGGCGTAGAAAACGTCGGGGACCCGTTTGCGGTCGAACTCGGCCAAATCCGGATCTTCGAATGCCCGCGAAATCTCGATGGCCCGGTCCCCCCTGAAGTTGAAACATACCACCGCATCGCCGTCTTCAATGGTGCCGACAGGCTTTCCGTTCTCTTCGACCACGAAGCTTTGCATGTACTGGTCCGTGATCTCGGGATCTTCCGCGTAATAGGTCCGGATGGCCTCCACGGCCGAAGGGAAGCCCCGCCCTTTTCCAAGGACATGGGCATTCCACCCATTTTCCACGACGCGCCAATCGGCGTCGTACCGATCCATGGTAGTGACCATCCGCCCTCCCCCGGATGCCATGCGGTAGTCGCGGTCATCGGTAGAGAATTCCCCGAGTTTTTTTTCCAGGGGTTCGAAATAGGTGAGCGCACTCTTCTGACCGACGTCCCGGCCATCCAGCAGTCCATGGATCCGGACCCGTTTGATGCTGTCGGCGGCGCAACGCTCCAGCAGAGCGTAGAGCTGATCGATGTGGCTGTGCACGTTTCCGTCGGAAACCATGCCAATAAGATGCAAGGTGCCGCTCTGCCCGGTGTGCTTGCGCACCTCGGCCCATGCCCGACCTTCGAATATCTCCCCTGAATGGATGGCCTCACTGACCAGCTTGGCTCCCTGGGAAAAAACCCGGCCTGTGCCAAGGGCATTGTGCCCTACTTCGGAATTTCCCATATCATCATCCGAAGGCATACCCACCGCAATCCCGTGGGCTTTCAGCCGGGTAAACATGGATTCCTGCAAAAGCGTGTCCAGCACCGGCGTATACGCCAGGTAGACACCGTTACTTTCATTTTGCGGACCCATTCCGACACCGTCCATGATTACCGTAACCACCGGGCCGGGAAACTCCGAATATCCGGCAAGACGGTCCAACATCATATCGCTCATGGGTTCTCCCTAAGTGTACAATCCTGAAAATTTTGTTTTTTATGTCAATCCCGTTGGCAGCAAAATGAATATCGAAGCTTCTGCCCCGGCAGTGCTTCCTGCAAAAGGGGACGTTTATCGCGGTCACGATTACAATACCATTAGTGACGTTAATCATCGATGGACAAATTTCAAGCAATTGCTTGCAATTTACTAAAAAGGAGTTAAGATGTGTCGATCGAACATCATCCAGGCTCAAAATACAGATGTCCGCCCTTACATTTTACCGTTTTTCAACTTTAGTATTGACCCCCCCCCTACATTGATAGAGGAAAGGAGATTAAAAAATGGACGCATCCGGTCTTTTGGCCAAAGTGTACGAATTGCTGGCGGTTTACGGAATTAAAGTCGTTGCAGCGGTTGTCATCTTTATTGTGGGTCGCTGGGTGGCAAAAGCGATTGCCAAATTCATCAAAAAGATGATGACCAAAAGCAACACCGATGAGACCCTGGTAAAATTTGTCGGAAGTCTCAGTTATATTGCATTACTGGCTTTTGTCGTCATTGCCGCCTTGAATCAGCTGGGTATCCAAACCACATCCTTCATTGCCATTTTAGGCGCCGCCGGCCTGGCCATCGGTCTGGCACTGCAGGGTTCACTGGGAAATTTTGCAGCCGGCGTTCTGATGATCATATTCAAACCATTTAAGGTGGGCGATTTTATTGAAGGGGCGGGCGTTGCCGGTACCGTTGAAGATATTCAGATTTTTACGACACAACTTAAAACCCCGGATAACAAAACCATCATCGTTCCCAACGCAAAAATGACAGGAGACAATATCACCAATTACACCGTGAAAGGGACCCGCCGCGTGGATTTTGGGTTTGGTATCGGCTACGAGGATGATATTGATAAAGCCCGCAAGCTTATCCAGGGGATTATTGCAGAGGATAATCGCGTTTTGAAAGATCCGGCGCCGATGGTGGCCGTATCCGAACTGGCCGACAGCAGTGTGAATTTCGTGGCACGCGCCTGGACATCTGCGGATGATTACTGGGGATTCTTTTTTGACACTACGGAAAAAGTTAAGAAGCAGTTTGATGCCGAGGGGATCAGTATTCCATATCCGCAACGCGATGTCCATGTGTATGAACACAAGGAATAGCCTTTGTTTATAGGTTGCGCGCTTCAGGCCTGCCCTGCCGCGACTGCTTTGAATACGCTTGGCTGACGTTAATCGGATAAATCCTCACTGAGAATTAGGCCCGAATCAGCACTTTAAGAAAAAGGTCTCCCCGCTGGCCTGCCGTTGCTTGTTTTCCAAGGCCCTTGAGCCGAAGTTTGCGACCTTCCTGTATGCCTGCCGGTACCACCACCTTATAGAGCCGTTTATGAAAACCCCAAGGAATGTTTACCTGCTTGCGTGTTCCGGTGACGGCCTCATGGGGTGTAATAGCAATGGTACCATAGAGATGCGGGTCCGGCCCGGACCCAACCGGCCGAATGACTTGCAGACGAGGGGTCTTTTTCCGTTCAGTTGCGCGGCGTAATGTTTCTGGAGTCGTTGCACTCGGCAATACCAACAATAGTTTTAAGAAAATGATGCCGAAAACAAAGCCGCCGATATGGGCCCACCAGGCAACACCACTCACCTGGCCGTGGCTGCCGGCGGCATTGAGAAATTGCAGAATAAACCAGATTCCAAGAAAAAAAGCGGCCGGAATTTCCAAAAAGTAAGGGATAAAAAAGATGGGGATAAGCGTTAAAATTCTGGCACGTGGATGAAGAATAAAATAAGCGCCCATCACCCCGGCAATCGCACCGCTGGCACCAATGGTAGGGGCATTCGAATTCAGGTTCAGCAACATATGGGACAAACCCGATGCTAACCCGCAAATAATATAGAAGAGCAGGTAACGCAAATGGCCGAGTCGATCTTCGACATTGTCACCAAAGATGTAAAGGGACCACATATTGCCGAGCAGATGCCAGAAACCCCCATGGAGAAACATAAAGGATATGAAAGAAAAAATCTGCTGTGGAGTTGTAAAATAAGCGCTGATTTGGGGAATGGAATACCGAGCCGGGACAAGGCCATAAGTATAGATAAATTTCTCCAGCCCGACCCCTTGAGTAACTTGATAGAGGAAAATGACGACATTGACACCGATGATGGTGTTGTTGACAACCGGATAATTTTTAGTTGGTACGGTGTCGCGCAGGGGAATCATTTTACAAGCCGCAAAATCAGCGACCACCAGCAGAGCTGGGGGTATGAGGAAGGCCCCTGGAAGGGGCCTGGGCCACCTCTGCTGGTGGCAGTTGATTTTTAAAAAATTTTATCTCAATTCATAAGCCGCCGGCATCGATCAGGTTTGCACCCATCACGCATGCCCTCGCGGTAACGGTAGAACCTTTTAAATTCCCATCGGCATAGCCGGTGGCTTATGAATTGAGTTATGGGTTTCGGTTTACGGGCAATTTTAACCGCAATTAATAGCAGCAATCAATACGCATGTCGTATAGTTACCCTAGCCGCTTCACCAATGTCAAACCCAAAAACTGAAGGGGTTAAACCATTTTTCAATGGTCAGAAGTAATGTGTTCGCGGGCAAAGAAATCATAAATTAAATGACAAAGGCAAAATTTTAAAGTAAGCTTAGAACAAGTTCGCTTCGCTCACAATATATTATCAAATATTTATAGAATTTCCGATCCATAAAATTTGGCAGCCAATACTTCGCCAGTGGAGAAATTATAATGCTTTTTATTATTCTGGGAATTTCAGTTTTTGCAGCAGTGTCCGGTGTGTTGTTCATCTCTCATTGGAAGTTCGGCGATAAAAAAGATTACCTGTATGATGAGACTGACTCATTTGGGAAACGCCAATTTAAAAGATGGCGCTTTTAAAGCTCTTAATTGTGAATTTTGTGCATTTTATGGCAAAACATTATCGCCAGCAAGACACTAAGGCACAAAAAGGATTGCTAACCAACGGTGTCTTTTCGTGGCTTTGTGCCTTCGTGGCAACTTTTCCGGCTTGTCCGGGTTAGGATATACAACTCGACTGCGAGATCATTCCGATTTCAGCCTCTCAAACGGTCAAAATCGACACCTTCCCATTTTTCTTGAATCGGATAGAAAAAGTCCAAAGCGGCGCTTTCGGTCACCTCTTTAATATTAATTCTGGTTATACATAATGAGCAAATGAAGTGGTCAATTGGAAAACGAACCTTGTTGTAATTTGGATCTCCCAGTTGCTTTCCATTGCGGGATTTTTCTTCGCATTACCGTTCGGCCCATATTACATTCAAGAACTGGGGGTTCATGATCCCGCCAAAATAAAATTTTGGGTCGCCTTGTTCGGTGCCGCCCCGCCTTTGAGCCTGGCTATCTTCTCACCTATCTGGGGTATCCTGGCCGACCGCTATGGCAGACGCCTAATGCTGTTGAGAGCCAACTTCGGCGGTATGATCATTCTATGCCTGATGGGAACGGTCCAAAGTGTCGAAGCGTTGGTTGCGCTGCGATTGGTCCAGGGAGTATTTTCGGGCACCGTCGTTGCAGCGCAGACCATGGTGGCTGCCTACACACCGGAACGTAGCAGCGGTGTGGCGCTGGGTTCACTGAGTGCTGCAGTCTATATGGGAAGCATGGCCGGAACATTTGTGGGTGGTATGTTTGCAGAGTATTTAGGCTATCGATATGCTTTTTGGGGTTCCGGCATCCTTTTGCTTGTTGCCGGATTATTGGTATTCTTTGGGGCTAAAGAAGATTTTATCAGACCAAAGTATGGGCAAACAAAGAAAGAAGGGCGGCCAACAAGAGCTTTTACTGATCTGAGGCATGTATGGCCTATTTTGGTCCTGTTAGCCACGATGGGCTTTGCGAGGCAGTTTGACACTTCTTTTTTCCCTCTTCTGGTCCAGCACATCCTCGGCACCATGCAGGGTGCAGCCTTTTGGACCGGAACCATATCGGCTGTTGCGGCTGCGGCCGGCTTCTTGGCAGGTATCGTCTTTGGCCGTTTGGCGGACCTTGTTAGCCCACCTAAAATTGCGAAGCTTTCAGCCATCTTTGCAGGCCTGTTTTTGATTTTTCATTGGCTGGCCAAAACCTTTTTGTTTCTTTCCATTGCACGCTTTGGCATGACTTTCTGCGCCGGCGGCCTGGACCCGCTCTTCCAAATTTGGCTGGCAAAGGAGACACCACCGGAAAAGCGTGGTACGGTTTTTGGCTGGGCCGCCACAGCCCGCTCGGTGGGCTGGTTTTTGGCGCCAATCATGAGTGGACTGGTGGCCTCGGGGTTTGGTATCCGATCGATATATGTCGTCGAAGCACTCCTTTTTATCGGGTTTTTGCCGCTAATTTCCTGGGTAACAAATGCACTATCAACAGATACTCATCGCTAATTCGATAACACCTTAAAGATTCAGTTCAAAATAAAAACTCTGGATGATCGGATCTTTTCGATTTGATATAAAGCATCGAGAATGGTGGTACCAAAGGCCGAAAATAGTATTCGCTTATTTTCAGCCTACCCTGGAAACATTTAAAGCTTTTCCTTAAAATACAGATATATATGGTTCAAAGAAAATTTTGCGAGACATTGGCACGTAAAGAATCCAGGCCCAAAGGACAAATCATTTATGAGCCTGCCTGGCGCAGGGGTAAAACCTATGCACCCCTGTCACTGGGAAAACATTCGGTTTCCGGAGCCGAAAACATTTCAATTACAATCCAGATATTACCGATTTCCGGACAGCGGGGATGACCGGGATAAATACGAAAAAATAAGTTCACAATTTTAGGCGTTGAGGCGCTCATCTGGCAAGGTGCGAAAACGCAGGAATTATGGATTCTAACACAAATCTATCATCGGATATACAACTGCGTACTCAATCAGACGCGGAAAATGAATCGCAGCCTATCGCTTCGGCTGATCGTCTTTTGAAACGTATTAGCCACGATAAGGATTTACCCTCATTTTCGAAATACATAATTGAAATCAATCGTAAGCTTTCTTCGGATTCGAAACACCTATCGGCTTCTGAGCTATCCAATATCATACTGAAAGATTATGCCTTCGCCACCAAATAGCTC
>Ga0316194_10001225_pt1 | contig 17532 bp, 14 predicted proteins | sample CroRivsedime1_MG_FD_204936 | JGI IMG/M metagenome (GOLD analysis project Ga0316194, IMG submission 204936) | Coastal sediment microbial communities from Maine, United States - Cross River sediment 1 | ecosystem: Environmental > Aquatic > Marine > Coastal > Sediment | place: USA: Maine...
GGTTCAGAACGCCGAGGCTGATACTGACGATCGCAAGGAAACCGAGGAAATAATCCAGCCCGCGTTCCGCGGATTGGCCGGCAAACTGCGCGATATTGATCGGTCCGCTGATGTTCTTTATAGATACGTCGCCGGTCACCATACGCCCGAGCATTCGCAACGTAAACACGGTCGAGGACCAGGTCCGCGCCACGGCATGCGTCATCGAGTCGACAGGCCCGTAGCGTCGCTGATAATAGAATTCGCTGAAATCGCCACTGTGAGCAACGCCGAGTCGGCCGCGCGCTTCGCCATCGACGCTCTGCTCCTGGATAACCAGCGTCGTCGACTGCTGCTGCCCGTCCCTGACGTAATCCACGGCGACTCTCTGGTTCGCGCGCGGCTGCACCGCCTCCACGAGGTCCGCGAAATCGCGTATCGGCACGCCGTCGATCTCGACGATACGGTCGCCGGGCTCGAGACCCGCCGCCTTCGCCGGACCGTCGTCTTCCACGCGGCCGATATCGGCCGGCAGGTCGCCGGCGCCGAAAGGCCGGAAACCGAGACCGTCGAACAACATGCCCGGCTCCGTCAGCCGCCGCGCATCGGCACCCACGTCTATCGTGGCGTCACGCTGCCAGCCATCCTCGGACTCCAGGGTCAGCGGAACGCGGCCATCCGAAACCATCTGGTCGAGCATCGCGACAAGCGCCGCCTCCCAGTCCACGGTCTCGACGTCACCCACCGCCACGATGCGATCGCCCTGCTCCAGCCCGGCCTCTGCCGCGTAGGAACCCGGCTCCACCTCGCCGACGGCCGGCACCACCGTCGGGATGCCGTACAGGAACAGCGCCCAGTACGCGAGGATAGCGAACAGGAAGTTGAAGGCCGGCCCGGCGAGCAGCACGGCAATTCGCTGCGGCACCGGCCGCTGGTTGAACGCGCGTCCTTCGTCCTCTTCGGGAATGGGGCCCTCCCGGGTGTCGAGGAAGCGCACGTAGCCGCCGAGCGGGATGGCGGAAACGCAGTATTCGGTGCGGTCCTTGCCGCCGATACGCATCCAGATCGGCTTGCCGAAACCGATCGAAAAACGCAGCACCTTCATCCCGGTCCAGCGCCCGACGATATAGTGACCGTACTCGTGCACGGCCACCAGGACGCTGATGGCGATGACGAAGGCCAGCAGACTGCCTAAAGCACTACCCATACCTCAGAAACTTCCTTTTTGAAATCAGACGCTTGAACATGCCGCCGCGTCCGAAAGCCGGGGTCGCGGTGCATTCCCTGTATAGTGGACTTTCGCAGAAGCCGCCGGTTCCCGCCAGTATCGTGGCGAGCATGCCGGATCGCGCATGAACCGGTCCTGAATACGGCATTACTGGAGTCCCGTCCAGCCGATGCCGAGCGCGAACAACGGGGCCGCAGCGGCCACGCTGTCGACACGATCGAGAATGCCGCCGTGGCCGGGGAAGATGCTGCCGCTGTCCTTGAGCCCGGACGTGCGCTTGAACATGCTGACCGTCAGGTCGCCCACCACGGAAGCGCAGGCGACGGCGAGGCAAAAAGGCACGAGCACGCCGACGCGCCCGTCGAACAACCAGGCGCCCGCGACCGCGAGGACAGCTACCGTCAGTAAGCCGCCGATGACGCCCTCCCATGTTTTGCCCGGGCTGATCTGCGGCGCGAGCTTGACCCGGCCGAACAACTTGCCGGCGACGAATGCCCCCGTGTCGGCCGCCCAGACGATCAGCAAGGCGCCGAGCAGGATGGCAGGGCTCGCGACATACAGTACGACGAGCGCCTTATAAAGCGGCAACAGCACCAGCACGCCGGCAATCCAGCGTACGGCGGAGGGAATGGGCGTCGGGTAGAAGAGCGTCCATACGAGCGCGCATACCCACCACACCACTGCCACCTGTAAAAGCGGCGCGTCGATCTGCGGCGCCAGCCAGGTAACGAGGCCCATGAGTACCGCAATGAAAAGGACGTATGCCGACCTCACGGCCATGGAACGGGCACCGAGGAATCCGGACCACTCCCAGGCACCGGCCAGTATCAGCAGCGCGACGACGACCTGCGCCGCGACCTGCGGCAGCACGAACAGCACCAGCAACAGGATCGCAACCGCGATCAGCGCCGTAATGACGCGCTCCTTCAGCACTTCACGGCCTCGAGTTGCTCACCCGTGTGACCGTAACGCCTCTGCCGCCGGGAAAAGTGCGCGAGCGCCGCGTCGAACTCGGCCGCGTCGAAATCTGGCCACAGAACGTCGGTAAACCACAACTCGGCATAGGCGAGGTGCCAGAGCAGGAAATTGCTGATGCGCTGTTCGCCGCCCGTACGAATGAGCAGGTCCGGGTCCGGCATGCCGCCGAGCTGCAGTTCGGCGGCGAACGTCGCTTCGTCGATATCGCCGGCACCGATCTCGCCCGAGGCCGCCCTTGCCGCGACGCTGCGCGCCGCTTCGACGATATCCCAGCGCCCCCCGTAGGCAACGGCAACCTGCAATCGCAGGCCGCTGTTGTTCGCCGTCAGAGCTTCAGCGTCGCCGATCTTTTCCCTGAGTTTGTCGTCGAGGCGTACGCGTTCCCCGATGAACCTCAACCTGACGTTGTTCTTGTGCAGCTCCTTGACCTCGCGGCGCAACGCTTCCAGGAACAGCGACATCAGCATGCCGACCTCCTCTTCGGGGCGCCGCCAGTTTTCGCTGCTGAACGCAAACAGCGTCAGGTATTCGACGCCGCAGCGCGCCGAGTTCTCCACGATCGCACGCACCGACTTGACACCCGCACGGTGGCCGGCGTGGCGCGGAAGCGAACGCTGCCGGGCCCAGCGGCCATTGCCGTCCATGATCACGGCAACGTGCCGCGGTATCGTCGATCTCGCCGGCGCTGTCGATTCGGATCCGGTCACTCAGACTTCCATGAGTTCGCTTTCTTTTTCAGCGAGCACCTGGTCGATCTCCGCGATGTGCTTGTCCGTGATGGCCTGAATGTCTTCCTCTCCGCGGCGCTCGTCATCTTCGCCGATCATCTTTTCCTTGAGGAGTTCCTTGATGTCGTGAATGGCATCGCGGCGAATATTGCGGATGGCAATCCGGCCGCCTTCGGCCTCATTGCGAACCACACGGATCATGTCCTTGCGCCGCTCCTCGGTGAGCGGCGGCAGCGGCACGCGGATGACCGTGCCGGCGGTCGCGGGGTTCAGGCCCAGGTCCGACCCCATGATGGCTTTCTCGATCTTCGCCACCATGTCCTTCTCCCACGGCGTCACGGTCAGCGTGCGGGAATCCTCCACACCTACGTTGGACACCTGGTTCAGCGGCACGTCGCTGCCGTAATACTCGACCATAATGTGATCCAGCAGGCTCGTGTGCGCGCGCCCGGTGCGTATTTTCGTCAGTTCCTGCCGCAGCGCCGTCACGCTTTTCGCCATACGCGAGCCGGCATCTTTTTTGATTTCTTCCAACACGTGTTTGCCCTCAGTCTCTGTCCGACCTGTCTGCCTATGCAGTGACCAGTGTACCGACGTTGTCGCCCGTCATCGCCTGCACCAGCGCGTTCGCGCGCGTCAGGTCGAACACGCGCAGCGGCAGCTCGTTGTCCCTGCACATGACGACCGCCGTGGCATCCATGACGAGCAGTTTGTCCGCAAGCAGCTGGTCGAACGACACGGTTTCGAAACGGCTCGCGTCCGGGTTTGTCACGGGATCGGAGTCGTATACGCCGTCGACCTTGGTCGCCTTCAGGAGAATGTCCGCACCGATCTCGATGGCCCGCAGGCTGGCCGCCGTGTCGGTGGTGAAAAACGGATTGCCGGTACCGGCGGCGAGAATCACGACACGGCCCTTCTCGAGATGCCGGGTAGCCCGGCGGCGGATGTAGTCCTCGCACACGTCGTGAATCTGCAGCGCCGACATCACGCGGGCATAGACGTCGAGCGACTCCAGCGCGTCCTGCAGGGCCAGCGCGTTCATGACCGTCGCGAGCATGCCCATGTAGTCGCCCGTGACCCGGTCCATGCCGGCGCCGGCGAGACCCGCGCCGCGGAAGATGTTGCCGCCGCCGACGACGATGGCGATCTCGACGCCGCGCTTTTGCGCCGTCGCGATTTCGCTGGCTATACGCTTGATGGTCCTGGGCTCGATACCGTAATCGAGTTCGCCCATCAACGCCTCGCCGCTCAGTTTCAGCAGTACGCGACGGTATGGAACCTCGGGATCAACCATGTACAGGCCTTTTCGTTGTCGTTTCGCGAATCGTTTGCGAGCCGCTGCCAGCGGCCGTTGATTCTAGCGCATTAGTCGTTGGCTATCTCTTCAAATCAAGGAGTTAGAGACGAAAACTCGCCGGACCTCAGCCCTTTTGTTTCGCGTCCTCGATCTGCTTCATGACCTCGTCGGCGAAATTCTCCTGTTTTTTCTCAATGCCCTCGCCGACCTCGAAGCGGACGAACGCGGTGACCCGGGCGCCTGCCTTGTCGAGCAGCTTGCCGACGCTGATCTTGTCGTCCTTGACGAACGGTTGGCCGACGAGCGTGATTTCCTTGAGGAACTTCGTCACCCGGCCGGACACCATTTTCTCGACGATCTCTGCAGGTTTGCCCGATTCGGCCGCCTGTTCGGCGAAGATCCGCCGCTCGCGTTCGAGTGTCTCCGCCGGTACGCCGGTTTCGTCGATGCAGGTCGGGTTGATCGCAGCGACGTGCATGGCGATATCGCGGGCCAGGTCTTCGTCGCCGCCCTCCAGCGCCACGACCGCGCCGATTTTCGCACCGTGGGTGTAATGACCCAGCGGGCCGTCAGACGTGACGACCGCGATTCGGCGCACCGAGATGTTCTCGCCCACCTTGGCGATGAGGTCGGTACGCGCCTGCTCAACGCTGCGCCCGTCGGCGAGCGCCTCGTTCGCAAACGCGTCTACGTCGATCGTACCCGACGCCAGCGCCGCATCGGCAACGGCCTCGGCAAAGGCAATGAAGTTCTCGTCCTTCGCGACAAAATCCGTTTCCGAGTTCACTTCGACGACCACGGCCTTGCCGCCGTCCGTCCTGATTACGATTCTTCCGTCCGCGGCAACCCGGCTGGCCTTCTTGTCGGCCTTTGCCTGCCCGGACTTGCGCAACAGCTCCGCTGCGGCTTCCATATCGCCGTCGGTCTCGACGAGCGCCTTTTTGCACTCCATCATGCCGGCGCCGGTGCGCTCGCGCAGCTCTTTCACCATGGATGCACTGATCGACATCACTGTACCTCTTGATTCTCTGATTTATTCGTCTGTTCGCGCGGCAGAGCGAATTACTCGCTCTCGGCCGCGTCGTCGTCCGTCTTCTCAGCCGGTTTCGCGGCAGCCTTCTTGGCCGTTTTCTTTGCGGCCTTCTTGGCGGTCTTCTTGGCCGCTTTCTTCTTCGCTACCTTTTTCGCGGGTGCTTCCGCGTCGGCCTCGGCCGCTTCGTCGGCCTTCTTCGGCTCTGCCTCCGGCGTTTCCGCGGCAGCTTTCTTTGCGGGCTCCTCGGCCGGCGTCTCCGCATCAGCTTTCGGCTCCTCCTCGGCTACCGGCGCTTCCGATGCTGCCTCGGCTACGGCTTCCTCGGCGGGAGCTGCTGCTTCGGCGGGAGCAGCTGCTTCGGCGGAACCAGCTTGTTCGGCGGGAGCAGCTTCTTCGGCGGGAGCAGCTTCGTCGGCAGGGGCGGCTTTTTCGGCGGGGGTGGCTTCTTCCGGCGCCTTTTCGGCCTCCGGCTTCTTCGCGGCAGCCTTCTTCTTCACGGCCGGCTTGCGGGACGGTTTCTTCGCGCCCCGCTTCTTGCGGTCGGCTTTCTTGACGTTGCCCTCTTCGTCGAGTTCGACGAATTCGTCCTCGCCGAGCGCAACCTCCGGCAATGACGCCCTGCCGTCGATGACGGCATCCGCAATCAGCGAGGTATACAGCTGTATCGCACGCATCGCGTCGTCGTTGCCCGGAATGATGTAGTCGACGCCATCCGGCGAGCAGTTGGTATCCACCACCGCCACGACGGGAATGCCGAGCTTCTTGGCCTCGCGGATCGCGATATCTTCGTGCTCGACGTCGACCACGAACATGACGTCGGGCAGGCCCTTCAATTCCTTGATGCCGCCGAGGCTCTTCTCGAGCTTCTCCTGCTCACGGCTCAGCCCGAGAATTTCTTTCTTGGTGAGACCCTCGAAACCGCCTTCCTCGGCCATTTCCTCGAGCGTCACCAGGCGCTTGACCGACTGGCGAATGGTCTTGTAATTCGTCAGCATGCCGCCCAGCCAGCGCTGGCTGACGAACGGCATTTCGCAGCGCACCGCATGCTCGCGGATCGAGTCGCGCGCCGCACGCTTGGTGCCCACGAAAAGCACCTTGCCGCCGTCCGCGACCGTCGCCTTGACGAAGGCGTAGGCCTCGCGAGCCATCGGCAGGCTCTTCTCGAGATTGATAATGTGGATCTTGTTGCGTTCGCCGAAGATGAAGGGAGCCATCTTCGGGTTCCAGTAGCGGGTCTGATGCCCAAAATGCACGCCAGCCTCTAGCATCTGGCGCATGGTTACGTCTGCCATTTCGATTCTCCGGGTTAGGCCTCCACATACCCCATCGCCCAACCCCTTTTTCGGTGGGGCACCCAGTGCGACGTGACGGTATGTGTGTGGATTAATTGCCTCTAGGGCGCGCGCTTTATACCATAGCCGGTCGCCGCCAACAACGCGTACCCAGATGAAATTCGTGCCGGGCGGCGCGGACCCTGACAGAACCCAATCCTATGACTGTAACGATCAAGACTGCCGACGAGCAGGACAAGATGAGAGTTGCCGGCCGCCTGGCCGCCGACGTGCTCGACATGATTGCAGATTATGTCAAACCCGGCGTCACGACCGGTGAACTCGACCGTATCTGCCACGATTACATCACGGACGTCCAGAGCGCGATCCCGGCTCCGCTGAACTACCGCGGCTTCCCGAAATCGATCTGCACCTCTGTCAATCATGTCGTCTGCCACGGCATTCCCGGCGATCGCAGGCTGAAGGCCGGCGACGCGGTCAACATCGACGTCACCGTGATCAAGGACGGCTTTCACGGCGACACCAGCCGGATGTTCTTCGCCGGGAAGCCCGGCATACAGGCACAACGCCTGGCCGAGGTGGCCTTCGAGAGCATGTGGCTCGGCATCGAAGAACTGGCGCCCGGCAAGCATCTCGGCGACGTCGGCGCCGCCGTCCAGCATCACGTCGAGAAGAACCGCTTTTCGGTGGTACGGGAATACTGCGGCCACGGTATCGGGCGGGTGTTTCACGAGGACCCGCAGGTGCTGCATTACGGCAGCCCCGGTACCGGCATGGAGCTGCGGGCCGGCATGACGCTGACCGTGGAACCGATGGTGAATGCCGGCAAGGCGCCGGTAAAGCTCCTGCCCGACGGCTGGACCGTCGTCACCAAGGACCACAGCCTCTCCGCGCAATGGGAACACACCGTGCTGATTACCGAAACCGGCCACGAGGTGCTGACGCTCGGTGCAGACGCACGCTAAAAGCAAAGCGTCGCTGGCCGCGACCGACGCCGACCTGAAGGCGCGGTTCCTGGCCGGCGAGTCCGTCGTCGAGCTTGTCCACGAGCGCGCGGCGGCCATCGACGAACTGCTCCGCGAGCTATGGCAGACCCACATGGGCGAGCTGTGCGGCGACGTGGCGCTCGTCGCTGTGGGCGGCTACGGCCGCGGCGAACTGCACCCCTGCTCCGACGTCGACATCACGCTGCTGCTGCCGGACTCGATCGATCCCGATGCCGAACTGGCCCTGTCCGCATTCATCACCTCGCTGTGGGACGTCGGCCTCGAAATCGGGCACAGCGTGCGCACCGTGGAACAATGCGTCGAGCAGGCAACCGCCGACCTCACCGTCGCCACGACGCTGATGGAAGCGCGCCTCATCGCGGGCCCCCGCGAGCTGTTCGATGCCATGCAGGAAGCGGTCGGCCCGGAGCGGATCTGGTCGCCGCAGGAATTTTTCGCGGAGAAGCGCCGCGAGCAGATCGAGCGGCACCACCGCTACCACGACACCGGCTACAACCTCGAACCGAACGTCAAGGGCAGCCCCGGCGGCTTGCGCGACATGCAGATGATCGGCTGGGTCGCAAAACGGCATTTCGGCGTCAGGACCCTCGACGAACTCGTCGCGCACCGGTTTCTCTCGCCGGGACAGCTGCGGCGACTCAAGGACAGCCAGGCGTTCCTGTGGCGCGTCCGCTTTGCGCTGCACATTGTCACCGGCCGTGCCGAGGATCGGCTGCTGTTCGATTACCAGATCAAGATCGCGCAGATGCTTGGCTACGAGGACGCCAGCTACACGCTCGCCGTCGAGCAGTTCATGCAGCGCTACTACCGCACAGTCATGGACCTGTCGCGGCTCAATGAAATGCTGCTGCAGCTATTCGAGGAAGCCATCCTTATGGACCCCGAAGCGCCGCCTGAGCCGCTGAACGCGCGTTTCCAGGTCAAGAACGGCTACCTGCAGACGGTGCATGAAAACGTTTTTCACGACGAACCGTCGGCGCTGCTCGAATTGTTCCTGCTGTTGCAGCAGCACCCCGACATCCGCGGCGTCAGCGCCTGGACGATCGGCCTGATCCGGCGCAACCTGTACCTGATCGACGAGGAGTTCCGCCAGAACCCGCGCAACCACCGGCTGTTCCTGTCGATTCTGCGCGCGCCGGCAGGCGTCACCCACGAATTGCGCCGCATGAACGTGTACGGTGTGCTCGGCCTCTACATCCCTTCGTTCGGCCGCATCGTGGGTCGGATGCAATACGACCTGTTCCACGCCTACACGGTCGACGAGCACACGCTGTTCGTGGTCAGCAACCTGCGGCGCTTCGCCCTTGCGCGATTCGATCACGAGTTCCCGCACTGCAGCCGCGTCATGCAGTCGCTGGAAAAGCCGGAAATCGCCTACCTCTCCGGCCTGTTTCACGACATCGCGAAGGGCCGCGGCGGCGATCACTCGGAGCTCGGCGCTATGGACGCGGAGGCATTCTGTCTCGAACACGGGATGAGCCGGTACGAGGCGCGCACGGTGGCCTGGCTGGTCCAGCACCATCTCGCGCTGTCGACGACGGCGCAGAAGCGCGATATCGGCGATCCCGATGTGATCAACGAGTTTGCCGCCACCGTCGGGGACCAGATGCACCTCGATTACCTGTACGTGCTGACCGTGGCCGACGTGCGCGGCACCAACCCGAAACTCTGGAATTCCTGGAAGGCGTCGCTGTTCCGGGACCTGTACGAACTGACCTCCCGCGCCCTGCGGCGCGGACTCGAAAACCCGATCGACGCGGACCAGCTGATCCTCGAGAAGCAGACCAGGGCGCGCGAACACCTGCAGAAGGCCGGCATCAGCAACGAGCGCGTCGATGCCGTGTGGCAGCTGATGAACGACCGCTATTTCCTGCGTCATCGCAGCAACGAGATCGCCTGGCACACGGAATGGCTCGCCGACTCGGACACCGCGTCCGAGGTCGGCCTCGTCGACGTGCGCCGGCAGGCCGGCGGCGATCGCGTCGAAGCCGTGCTCTATACACCGCGCAGCAAGCACACGTTTGCTCACGCGGCCGCCGCGCTCGACGAACTCGGCATGACCATCGTCGACGCGCGGGTCGTACCGCTACGCAACCATTACAGTCTCGACTCCTTCGTCTTCATGGAGCTCGACAAACGCATGGATATCGACGAGTCGCGAATGGCCAAGATACGCCGCTCGCTGACGCGGGTGCTGACGGCGAGCGACGACGAGGTCGCCAAGGTGACGCGCACGATCCCCCGCCAGGCGAGGATGTTCAAGACCAAGACCGAAGTCGAGTTCAGTCCCGATACGATGCGCGGCTTGACCGTCATGGAACTCGATGCGGCAGACCGCCCCGGGCTGCTCAGCAAAATCGGCAAGGCATTCATCGACGAAGGCGTCGACATCGACGCCGCGAAGATCATGACGATCGGGGAACGCGCCGAAGACGTCTTCTACATCAGCGACGAATCGGGCAATCCGCTCGGAGAAGAGGCAAAATCGCGCTTGCGGGACGCGTTGATTCGCGAAATCGACTAGAACGCCCCGGGCCATCGAATACAGGCAGGACGGACAACGATATGACGGACCTCAGTGACATCGTGGAACGCGGTTTCGAGCGCGGCGGCAAGATGGACAGCGACGCCGAACGCGCGGAACTTGCGAATGCCGTGGACACCGCGATCACCATGCTCGACTCGGGCGAGGCCCGGGTCGCCGAGAAGATCGACGGCAGCTGGCACGTGCACCAGTGGCTGAAGAAAGCGGTCCTGCTGTCGTTCCGGCTGCAGGACAACGCGGTGATCGAGGGCGGCTACTCCCGTTTCTACGACAAGGTTCCGCTCAAGTACGCGAGCTACGACGCGGAGCGGTTTGCTGCCGACGGCGTGCGTGTGGTGCCGGATGCGATCGTGCGGCGCGGCGCCTATATCGCGCCGGACGTCGTGCTGATGCCGAGCTACGTCAATATCGGCGCGAATATCGACAGCGGCACGATGGTCGACACCTGGGCAACCGTCGGCAGCTGCGCCCAGATCGGCAGCAACGTGCACCTGTCCGGCGGCGTCGGCATCGGCGGCGTGCTGGAGCCGGTGCAGGCAGGTCCGACGATCATCGAGGACGACTGTTTCATCGGTGCGCGCTCGGAGGTCGTCGAGGGCGTCATCGTCGAACAGGGCGCGGTGCTCTCCATGGGCGTCTACATCGGCCAGAGCACGCGCATCTACGACCGCGAATCCGGCGAAATCAGTTATGGCCGCGTGCCCGCCGGTTCCGTCGTGGTCCCCGGCAACCTGCCGTCGAAGGACGGCAAGTACTCCCTGTACTGTGCCGTTATCGTCAAGCGCGTCGATGCAAAGACCCGCGCCAAGACGGGATTAAACGAACTCCTGCGACGCGCGGAGAACGAGTTGTTGAAAAGCCCGGGATGACAAGGACCCTGCAATGCTGACCGTGTACGGAATCAAGAGCTGCGATACCTGCCGGCGCGCGAAAAAGTTTCTCGAAGACAGGAACATCGAATTCCGGTTTCACGACCTGCGCGAGGACGGGCTGGACATCCAGATGCTGGAACGCTGGTCGGCACGCATCGACTGGGAGCGCCTGCTTAACAGGAAGAGCCTGACCTGGCGCAAGATTCCCGAGGCCGACCGCGGCGACATGACGAAAGACCGCGGGTTTGCCACGATGCTGCAGCACCCTACGCTCGTGAAGCGGCCGGTGCTCGAACATCCGGCTTTTTTTGCGGTCGGGTTTTCCGAGAAACGATTTACCGACTTCCTGGCAAAAACCGGCTGACCGGGCGTCCGCCCCTCAGCCGATGCGGCCGGTAATGTAATCTTCGGTCAGCTTGTGCTGCGGATTGGTGAAGATCCTGTCGGTCTCGTCTACCTCGACCAGGCGCCCAAGGTGGAAGTACGCGACGCGCTTCGATACGCGTGCGGCCTGCTGCATCGAATGCGTCACGATCACGATCGCGTAATCCTGCGAGAGCTCGTCCATCAAATCTTCAATACGCGCCGTCGCGATAGGATCGAGAGCCGAACACGGTTCATCCATGAGAATGACCTCGGGGTTGACCGCGATGGTGCGCGCGATACACAAGCGCTGCTGCTGCCCGCCGGACAGCCCGGTTCCGGGCTCGTCCATGCGGTCCTTCACTTCTTTCAGCAATCCAGCGCGCTCGAGGCTGGTGTGCACGATGTCGTCGAGTTCGGCGCGGTCCGCGGCCAGGCCATGGATGCGCGGCCCGTACGCGACGTTGTCGTAGATGCTCTTGGGGAACGGGTTCGGCTTCTGGAAAACCATGCCGACACGCGCGCGTAACGCCACCGGGTCCAGGTCGCTGCCGTAGATATCCTGCCCGTCCAGCGTAATTTTCCCGGTGACCCGTGCGGACTCGATCGAGTCGTTCATGCGATTGAGGCAGCGCAGATAGGTCGACTTGCCACAGCCCGACGGGCCGATGAGGGCAATGACTTCGCTCTTGCCGATTTCCAGCGTTACGTCCTGTATCGCGTGATTGTCACCGTAGAAGACGTTCACCTTTTCCGTGACGATGAACGGGTTTTCGCAACGGACATCGCCGACGGTTTTTTCGCCGAGTTCTACGACACGCTCGACGACCTCTTTGGGCGCCATGCCGTTCGGCTTTTTCAGCGCAGCATGCCCGGCGGGCTTTGCACGCCCGGGCTCGGGTAACGCCTCTTCGTCGGTGATCTTGGTCTCAGTCATGCCGGCCATTCTCATACAGGTCCCTTTCGAGCTCAAATTTGCCGCCTACCATTTGCGTTCCATTCGCTTCCGAATGATTACGGCGGCCAGGTTCATGATCAGGAGGAAACCCAGCAGCACGATGATCGCCGCCGAGGTTCGCTCCGCAAATGCCCGCTCGGGGCTGTCGGCCCAGAGATAGACCTGGACGGGCAAGGCCGTTGCAGGGTCCGTAAATCCGCCCGGGACGTCGACAATGAAGGCAACCATGCCGATCATCAGCAGCGGCGCCGATTCGCCCAGCGCCCGGCTCATGCCGATAATGGTCCCGGTGAGCATGCCCGGCAGAGCCAGGGGCAGCACGTGGTGGAAGACGACCTGCATTCTCGACGCGCCGAGGCCGAGCGCGGCCTCGCGGATGGACGGCGGCACCGACTGTATCGCTGCGCGCGAAGCGATGATGATGACCGGCAGCGTCAGCAGTGAAAGAACGAGCCCGCCGACCAGCGGCGCGGAGCGCGGCAGCGCCATCCAGTTTATGAAGACCGCGAGCCCGAGCAGGCCGAACACGATAGACGGTACCGCCGCCAGGTTGTTGATGTTGACTTCGATGAGGTCCGACCAGCGGCTTTTAGGCGCAAATTCCTCGAGATAGATCGCCGCAGCAACGCCGATCGGGAACGCCAGCGCGACCGTCACGATGAGCATGTAGAACGAGCCCATCAACGCGCCCTTGATGCCCGCCAGCTCCGGGTCCCTGGAATCCCCGTTGGTGAACAGCGCCTTGTTGAAGCGGGTATGCAGGCGGTCCGCTTTCTGCAGGGACTCCACCCAGCCTACCTGGGCGTCGCTGATCGGGCGCAGCGACTCGTCGATCGTCGGATCGATATTGCCTTTTATGAGCATGTCGACGTTCGACGACGCAGGTACCTCGACCGTGATTGTCGAGCCCATGATCGACGGATCGGCTGCCACGATGTCGCGCAGTTGATAGCTCGCCCCAACGCTCACGAGCCGGTAAAGCTCGCGCCGCTCGCTGCGGCCGCTGACGTCGGGAAATTCCCTGCGCAGTGCGCTTCTTACTAGCCCGTCGAAATCGGCATAGGCCAGGTCGAGTTCGCCGTCGGGCGCGAGCACGTCTGCCGACAGCTCCACGTCGAGCGTGACGAAGGTCTGTACGAACGCGGACGAGCCCTGAAAGATCAGCGTCGCGAAAAAGACGCCGAGAAATATCACCCCGACGGCGGTCGCGAGCATCCCGGTAGCGCGAAACAGCTTCTCTTTCCGGCGCCGCCGGGCCAGGCCCGCTTCCACGATCTCTCTCGAATTTTTGCGATCGGTTGCCATGATCCTACTCGTACTGCTCACGGTACTTGCGCACAAACGTGAGGCCGATGACGTTGAGGCACAGCGTGACAACAAACAGCATGAGGCCGAGCGCAAACGCCGCCAGGGTCTTCGCGCTGTCGAACTCCTGGTCGCCCACGAGCAGCGTGACGATCTGCACCGTCACGGTCGTCACCGCCTCGAACGGGTTCGCCGTGAGGTTCGCCGCCAGGCCCGCGGCCATCACGACGATCATGGTTTCGCCGATCGCTCGCGAAACGGCAAGCAGGATGCCGCCCACTATCCCGGGCAGCGCGGCGGGCAGGATCACCCGGATCATGGTTTCCGACCGTGTCGACCCGAGACCCAGCGCGCCATCGCGCATCGCCGTGGGGACGGCGTGAATGGCGTCGTCGGATAACGACGAAACCAGCGGAATGATCATGATGCCCATGACCAGTCCGGCCGCAAGCGCACTCTCCGAGGCGACCTCCAGGCCGATCGACTCACCGGCCGAGCGCACCCAGGGCGCTACGGTCAGCGCGGCGAAAAAGCCGTATACGACCGTCGGAATGCCCGCGAGTATCTCGAGCAGCGGCTTCGCCGTGGAGCGAACACGGCTGGACGAGTATTCGGCAAGGTAAATTGCAGTCATCAGGCCGATGGGAACGGCCACGACCATGGCGATTGCCGTAATCAGCAGCGTGCCGGTAAACAGCGGCACTGCCCCGAAACTGCCGGACGAGCCCACCTGGTCTGCCCGGATGGCGGTCTGCGGGCTCCAGTTGAGCCCGAACAGGAACTCGGTCAGGGGCACTTCCCGGAAGAACCGGATCGCTTCGAACAGCACGGACAGGACGATCCCGATCGTCGTGAGGATGGCGATGCTCGACGCGGCAATAAGCAGGTAGAGGATGGTCTGCTCGACCCGGTTGCGGGCGCGGAACTCGGGGCGGATCCGGCGCAACGCGATCGCCCCGCCCACGCCGGCAATGCCCAGCGTCAGCACCGTGAGCATCTTGCGGCTGGCGGCAATGTACTCGTTGTAGCGCGCAGCAGCATCGCGCATGACGGCGTCGATGCCGCTGCTTGTCACGTCACCGGCGGCGAGGTTGCGGATATTGTTGACGAGCAGGTTCAGCTCGCCGGTCGACATCGTTTGCTGCGCATCCGGCAGGCTCGCCACGACCAGTGCAACGATGATTTTCGGCTCGATCAGCAGCCAGGCGAGGAAGACGCCGAGCGCCGGGAGCAGGCACGAGATCAGGGTGAAATAGCCGTAGTAACCCGGCAGGGAATGCAGCTGCGAGCCGTGGGCGGGACCGCCGACGACGGCAAACGAACGGCGCCGCCCCATGTAGAACGAAGCGGCCGCCATCGTGGCCAGCAGGAGAATGAGCGTCATGTTCTGCATTGGCGCTGTTGCTCGAGTCCTTCAGATGAAGCACGCGGCGGCCCGTCCCCGGGCCGCCGCCTTGCCTGGCTTGTCGGGCAGTTTACTCGCTCGCGAGCTTTAGGGGTTTCAGGTCCCTGACGTCCGCAGCGATCTGCCTGCGCTCCTCGTCGGGCATGGGGATCAGGCCGCGATCCGACAGGTAACCCTCTTCGCCCCAGGCCCGCTCGCTCGTAAATTCGCGCAAAAAGCCGCGCAGCCCGGGAATCACGTCCACGTGCGCTTTCTTCGCGTAGAAAAACAGGGGGCGCGAAACCGGATAGTCGCCGTCTGCGATCGCATCGAAGGTCGGCTTGACGCCGTCGATGGCGGCTCCCTTCACTTTTTCCGCATTCTGGTCCAGGAAACTGAAGCCGAAGATGCCGAATGCGTCGGGATTCGCCTCCAGCTTCTGCACGATCAGGTTGTCGTTCTCGCCCGCTTCGACGAATGCGCCGTCTTCCCGGATCGTGTGGCAGATCGCCTTGTAGCGATTCTTGTCGGTGTCCTTGAGCGCCTTGATCCAGGGCACGGTCTTGCAGCCGCCCTCCATCGCCAGTTCGACGAACGCGTCACGCGTGCCAGAGGTCGGCGGGGGGCCGAGCACCTCGATGCGGGTTGCCGGCAAATCCGGGTTTACGTCCGCCCAGGTCTCGTGGGGATTATCGATGAGCTCGCCTTCACGCTCGCCTGGAACCTCCTTTGCAAGCGCGTGGAATATGTCGGCACGGGACACCGACAAGGCGGGTGCCTCGATCGCGTTGGCGAGAACGATCCCGTCATAGCCGATCTTGACCTCCACGATCCCGGTTACGCCGTTTGCCGCGCAGCTGTCTACTTCCGACTGCTTGATCGCACGCGAGGAATTCGCAACGTCGGGATAATCGACGCCGACGCCATCGCAGAACAACTTCAGCCCGCCGCCCGAACCCGTGGACTCGACTTTCGGTGTCTTGAACTCGGTGCTGCGCCCGAAGCGTTCGGCGACGACGGTCGAGAAAGGATAAACCGTGGACGAGCCGACCACGTAAACGTAGTCGCGCCCGGACTGGGCGGCGGCGGTACCGCCGATCCCCACTGAAATCAATACGCTTGCCAGCACTACCTTTGCTGTGCTTCTCTTTGCCACAATTAATCCTCCGGTTTCCCTGGGCATCGTGGCGCAAAGCTTAGCGGCGAATTGTTACCGAATTGTTGCAAAACGACGCCGGAAGGCGATTGGCGCGCGGAAGCTGAAATACGTGTTTTTATCTACATTTCCACTGGTTACGATTAGCTTCTTGACTGGCTCTCAAGGCCCGGGGCAAACGCTTTGCACGATCCCGCACTGAATCTCCTGTTCGACCTGATCCGGCGCCGGTCGATCACCCCGGAGGACGCCGGCTGCCAGGACCTCATTGCCTCGCGGCTCGGGAAGCTGGGTTTCGACTGCGAAACCATGCGCTTTGGCGAGGTCACCAACCTGTGGGCGCGCCGCGGCAAGGGCTCGCCCGTATTCTGTTTTGCCGGCCATACGGACGTCGTGCCGCCGGGCGACGTCGGCGACTGGCAGTCGGACCCGTTCGAACCCGACATCCGCGGCGAGCATGTCTACGGCCGTGGCTCCGCCGACATGAAAAGCGGACTCGCCGCCATGGTCGTAGCCGTGGAGAAATTTCTCGAAGCCCACCCCCAGCACCCGGGCAGCATCGCGTTCCTGATCACCAGCGACGAGGAAGGCCGCGCCCGCGAGGGCACGCTGAAGGTCATGGAAGCACTCGCACAGCGGGGCGAGAAAATCGACTGGTGCGTGATCGGCGAGCCATCGAGTCATGCAGAACTGGGTGACGTCGTTCGTATCGGCCGGCGCGGATCGCTGAGCGGAATGCTCGAAGTGCGCGGCATACAGGGGCACGTCGCGTATCCGCAGCTTGCCGACAACCCGATTCGCCGCTTCGCGCCCGTGCTGGCGGAACTGCACGGCATCGTCTGGGACGAGGGCAACGAGTTCTTTCCGCCCACAAGCTTCCAGGTCGTCAACATCCAGAGCGGCGTCGGCGCCCCGAACGTCACGCCCGCCCAGTTGTCGGCCCGCTTCAATTTCCGCTACTCGACGGAATGGGACCACCCCGGGCTCAAGGAGCGCGTGCACGCGATCCTGGACGCCCATGACATGGACTACCAGCTCCGCTGGCACCTCTCCGGCGAGCCTTTTCTCACCGATCCGGGGCGCCTGATCGACGCGGTCAGCCAGGCGGTCGAGGAACACACGGGCCATGCCCCGGAACTGTCCACGGGCGGCGGCACCTCGGACGGGCGTTTCATATCGCCGGCAGGCGTGGACGTAGTCGAGCTCGGGCCGGTCAGCGCGTCGATCCACAAGATCGACGAGCATGTCCGCCTGGAGGATGTTGCTGCGCTGACATCGATGTACCAGCGTATCCTGGAGTTACTGCTGGACGCCCCTGCTAGTCGCGCCTGAGATTGTTCCAGAGGCCTGCGCCGGCGATGAAGATCATCCAGACGAGCACCCAGCCGGGCATGGACAGGCCGAGGA
>Ga0316194_10001226_pt1 | contig 17516 bp, 16 predicted proteins | sample CroRivsedime1_MG_FD_204936 | JGI IMG/M metagenome (GOLD analysis project Ga0316194, IMG submission 204936) | Coastal sediment microbial communities from Maine, United States - Cross River sediment 1 | ecosystem: Environmental > Aquatic > Marine > Coastal > Sediment | place: USA: Maine...
AACCGGCAAATATGCGTATGTTGGACACTCGAATGCAAATAATATCGGACGCTATCTTGTCGGCTCAAACGGTGAGTTGACGAATGGAGTCGGGTTTTCGACAAACTTGAATCTGCCTCGCTCCGTTACCGTCGATCCGAGCGGGAAGTACGTCTACGCTGCGAACTGGGGTGCAGGTAACGTCGTGCAATTAAAGATCGGCGCGGACGGCACTCTCTCACAAATTGCCGTACCAATAGCGGCGGGGACGGCTCCGTTTGCCGTGGTCACGACCGGAACCAGGCAGTAACGGGCGCCCGAGCGGTTGGCCGCGCGTGGCGCGGCCACCACCAACAGCGCTGTGCTCTGTATATGTGCGATGTGAAAGTTCCGGTGCCTGCGCAGGGGTATCTTGAGGCGGTGCGACTGGATTCGAGGTGTTGTGTTGCAAAGATCGGAATAGTTGAATCGTGAGTTCGCTGTGAATGTAGAGAACAGAAAAGCCTATTGCCTCGACGCCCGCTGGGTTGGCTACTCGAAATGCAGTGCCTGCAAGATTCGAAGCTCAGTGCTGTTTGCCGATCTTGACGAAAGCGATCTCGACCATCTCCTCAAGCCGATAGAGCATTATGTCTACAAGCCAAATACGAACCTGTATGCCGAAGGCGAGCACGGTAACAGCTTGTTCACCATTCGCAGCGGTGTGGTCAAGCTGGTCAAGCTGCTTCCCAACGGCAGCCAGCGCGTGGTGCGGCTAATGCGCCGCGGCGATGCGGCGGGCCTCGAGCTTCTGGTGGATACGGCATATCACCACACGGCGGTTTCGATCACCGAAGTCGACGCGTGTCGCATCGGGACGGATGTCATACGAGGCATCGGTCTGCGCAATCCGAAAATTCACGACCAGTTAATGCATCGCTGGCAGAAGAACGTGGACGAAGCGGACTCCTTTATCGTCGAACTTTCTACCGGCAGCGCTGCGGCGCGACTGGCGCGGCTTTTGATCAAGCTGACAGACGTTGGCGGCGCCGATGGAGAGGGGTGCATGGTTCCACCCCGGGAGGACATCGGGGAAATTATCGGCACCTCGACCGAGACGGCGAGCCGGATCATAGCGGCGTTCAAGCGTCGCGGACTGGTGACAGAAGCACATCATCATCAATGCCTGCGCTGCGACCGCACAGCGCTCGAGAGAATAGCCCTTGACGGCGATTGACTTTGATCAACGCCCAGGGGGGCGAAACACCTTACAACCGTTGGTAAATATTGTTTCACCTGACACATATGATAATTGGAACACGATCACTGGTTAGCGGACGTGCGCCGAAGCGTGTGGCCCGCTTTGCTCTCGTTTCGGCCCTTGCGCTTTTTGTAGCCCCGTTCGCCGCTGCGCAAGTTACTACGGATGAAGAGCTGCCGGCATCGACGCAACCCGGCGCCGAAACAGGTGCAACGAACATTGAGAGCGGCGTGCCGGATGGGGATGAGGCGCGTACGCTGGCGGAGGTTGTCGATCCAGCTCTGCGTCCCGACCGATTAACGCGGAATCTCGAATTTCCCGGCATCAGGTGGGGGTCTTTCCTGGCATACCCGGAAATTTCTGCGGCCATCATGCACGACGACAACATCTACGCTGAGCGCAGGAATGAGAACACCGATTACATCAGTATTTTCTCGCCATTGATCACGCTTGAATCGGACTGGGAACAAAACTTTCTGAAACTTGATGCCGGGGCTGACATCGATCGTTACCACGATTTCCCGCAAGAAGACGTAGTGGACTACTGGCTCGGTGCCGACGGAAGGATCGATGTTTCCGGGAAGACCAAGCTGTTTGGCGGTGCGCGCTGGGTTCAGGATCACGAGGATCGTGGTGCGCCCGATTCACTCGGCCCGTTCGTGGCTGCCGAGCCGACCGTATACGACCAGCTTTCCGCCGATCTGGGTGCTGCGCTCAAAGTCGGGCCGGCGTCGATCCGTTTTGGCGGCACCTTTGACACGTACGATTACCAGGATGTGCCATCCGTCGCCGGTCTCGAGATCAACATGGATGATCGTGATCGCGACGTTCACTCGCTTGGCGCGCGTGTCAGCTTCACCGTTTCGCGAACGGTCGATATTTTTGGCCAGTACGCTACGGACATCCGCGATTACGACACCACGTTTGACGATAACGGATATCAACGTAGTTCGGACGGCTATCGTGCTGCCGGCGGGTTGCGGCTCAGAAATGCCCGCAGAACGCTCATAGCCGAACTGCTTGCAGGTCAGATGAATCAGAAATATGACGACCCGCGTTTTGAAAATCTGAACGAGCCCTATTTTGGTGCGGACCTGCTCTGGCGTCCGACACCGCAGATTTCCCTCAGTGCATTTATCGACCGGGCGCTCGAGGAATCGACTCTTGAGGATGTGTCCGGATATCTCGACACGACGTATGGCGTTCGAGCGGAGCGCAAGCTGACGAGAAACCTGACAGCCAATGGGCGTTTCGCTTATACACGCAGCGAGTTCGAGGGCAGTGAGCGGCTGGATAAAATTATCGACGCGGGGGCCGGGTTACGCTATTTCGTATCCCCCACCGTTTATCTTGCTGCCGATTACCGTTTGATTGATCGTGACTCCAACGAGATCATTTCGCCGACTTGCTGTCAGTACGCGCGCGATCAGGTCATGCTCAGTATTGGTGTTACGCCCGGTCGGTCTGAAGCCTACTCACTGTCGCCCGATCCTGATGCAGCAGCTCTGCAATTGCCCGAACCGAACGATTTCTCGGGCTTCTATCTCGGAACGGCGCTGGGGTATGGCACGGCTCACACGGTTACCGAAGGTGGGCGGGGTGAGAGTGGTAGCGATGTCGGTCAGATGGGTGATGATGGCGGCAGTATCGGAATCTTTGCCGGTATCGGAACGACGAAGAACCGTTGGTACTTTGGTGTTGAAGCCGAGGTCGAAGCGAGCGAGACCGAGTGGTATCACCAGAAAGACAAGACTACTGCTCGTACTGCGTATGTCCAGAAGCATGGGGCGTACGGAGTTGGTCTGCGACTGGGGAGGGTCCTGGAGCGCGGACAGGTGCTTTATTTAAGGGGCATGGCAATGCGAACCGAGTTCCATGCTTACTATGCACAGAATGACCCTTCATTGGACGCCTATGATGAAACGGAGGAGGTAAGTGGCACGCGGCTGGGTATCGGCGCGGATATCCCGAGCGGTGATAATTTGTTCATACGCATTGAGTATGCCTATTCGAACTACAAGTTATACGACGTCTCTTATTCGAGCACCGACGGTACCAGTAACGAAGTATTCAATGATGAAGAAAACCTGGCGCGGCTGGGATTGGGATGGAAGTTCGGTTCCAGCGGCCAGGCCGCGTCAGGCGTTGCTGCCGATCCGGTTTCCGGCTTCTACGCGGGCGCACAGGTCGGGCCGGCGACACTGGAATCACGTCTGAGTGGTTACCACATCGATGGCGGATCAACCACTCCCAAGTCATTCGTTGGGGATTTCAGCGACCAGGGGTGGGCTCCGGGTGCGTTTTTTGGCTACGGATTTAATCTGGAGCGCTGGTATCTGGGCGTCGAACTCGAGGCCAGTACCAGCGATGTCAGGTGGGAACATATCCGCGAACAACCGGGTGGTGGCGGTCGTGATTTCTCGGTCGAGAAAAAATCAGATTACGGCGGGTCGTTGCGGGCGGGTTATTCGTTCCGGAACGCCACCATGCTCTATGTGCGGGCAGGGATGGTTCGCGGGCGGTTCAATACCACCTACAACAAAGGCGTCAGCACTGGCCAGTTCATCGATCGTACCGATACGCTTAGCGGGGTAAGGACAGGTTTTGGCGCTGAGATTCCTGTTAGCGATGCAACGTTTCTGCGGTTTGATTTCACTCATACCATTTACGAAAGTTTCTCCTTTGTCACGGGGCACGGTGGGGGCGCCACCGCGGACAGCATGGACTTCGACAATAGCGAGAATCTGTTCCGGCTGGGTCTCGGGTTTCGGTTCTGATCCCGGTTGGCCGTTCAAGGTGTCAAGGCGAAGGTGCGCTGCGTACGGAGAGGCGCTCGGCGTGTGCGCCTTGCCTTGGTATTGTTGAAGACGCGTGGGTGAAACCACGGTATTTAATGGAGCCAGATTGATGGATATCAATGACTCTTGTCTGGCGAGCGAGTATTTTGTTTTGTATGAGATGAGCTATGGAAAGCGCTTTTCTCCGCAAGTTTTGTTGCAGGTTGCCATAGACATTAACTAAAGTTGTTTTGACGCTGAAATCAGGAGAAATTGCATGAAACGGAGTGGATTCAAAGTAAAGAAGTTGATTGCGGCCAGTGGGGCAGTGTTTGCGATGCTTGCGGCGCCTCTGGCTGTGGATTATTCAATGGGTAACGGGATTTCCGGGGCCTTCGCTGCTGAAGACGGTGGCAAGAAGGGTGCGGGTGGTGCCGGCAAGGGCCAGGGCGGCGCCCGGAAAGGCGCGTCCCAGGCAGGCAAGGGCGGAAAGGGCGGCTCTATGGAAGACCGCGTGTTCCGTGCCGAACCGGATGATGACAGCGACCGCCCCGACTGGGCTGGTGTGAAAGGTGGCAAGGCGGGCGGAGGTACCAAGCCGCCGGGAGCAGGCACGAAGAAGGGCGATCTGTTCGGCGACATGGTCGTGTTGCTGCGTGATGAAAATGGCGAGCCAATCCTCGTCGATGGCTTGCTTCAGGTGATCGCGTTTGTCTACGACGAAGAGGGTAACGTGGTGCCGTTGTTGAATGCGGACGGCGAGTTGCAGGTCATTCCTTACAATCCTGAAGGCGAACTCGCGACCCAAATGGTGGTCGACGGAACAACCTACTCGGTCGTGCCTGCCGAGGTGGACCTGGGTCGTCTCAGTGTCGGACGATCGCCTGAGAAGGTGCTCGACAAGGCCTTGACCGATTCACTCGCGAAACTCACCGGTGACCTCGCCGTGGTGACGCTCGATGCGACGGGGCGGCTCGTGGTCAACGGCGTAACGATCGATTCACCGCTCGAGAATCTCGCGCTGTATGAAGTGTATATGAGCACCGGGGAGATTCCGGGCGTTACTCTGCCAGATGGCTTTAGCCCCGTTTCGCTGTTCGCGGCGGCAGCCGATAAAACCAGTTCGATCATTGTCGACACGGTTGTGTATATGAACGCGATTCTCGGTATCGACTCAACCACGACCACGACCTACTTTTCGACGTACGAGTATGACCGTTCGACCACGTGGGATGGCAAAGAGGCAGTTGTCCTCGTGTTGCAGGACGATGGCACTTATAAGGAGGACACCGTAAATCTCTACGATGCAGTGTTCAACTTAACTGACTGGGACAGTGCGACGGTTGGCGGCGCTGATGCCTTCGCCCAGGCAGCAGACGATTACCTGCAGGTGCTCGAGTTCGTGCACGACAACGCGGTCCGCTAAACAGGGCTGTCTCGGGGAGGCCGCCAGACTTTGGCGACCTCCCTTTCTTTATTTTCAGATTGGTCTTGAATGATGCCGATAAAAAGGTTTGCAGCGAACATCCGATTGACCTTGCTGGCGATTGCCATGGCATCAATGTGCATGGTGAGCGGTTTTGTCGGGGCGGCCGATGACCACGCCGATCATGACAGCGGCAGCAGCGGCCACTCGGGCGGCGGCGGTAAAGGGAAAGGGCCGAAGTACATGGGCGGTCAGAAAGGCGAAAGCCATAGCCATGAAGGTCACAGCGGCGGTTCTTCCTCCCACAAGGGAGGGACATCAAGAGGCGGCAGCAAACACACCGAAGACAAGATATTCGATGGTCACGAGGACCATGATGAAGGTGGCGCGACTGGCCACGGAGATGAGTTGACGCCGGAAATATGACGCAGCGCGGATGGAGCGGCTGCGACAAGGATGAACTCGATGTGTCCGGGGCCGCCCGCATCAACCCGGCCACCGCGCGGTTCTGGAGCAGTTGTTAGCCTTGTGTTTCGTGCGCGAAATTGGCTAAGCGTTCTTTCAAGAAGAATAACGCGCGATCGCTCAGGTCTTTAACCGGTACCCGGTTCGGAAGATCCATGTTACGACCGCCAGGCCGGAGAGGAAGAACGCCAGGGTCATCGACAGGCTGATGCCGACGGACACGTCAGAGATGCCGTAGAAGCTCCACCGGAAGCCGCTGATCAGATACACCATCGGATTGAACAGGCTGACGGTACGCCATACCGGCGGAAGGATGTCGATCGAATAGAAGGCGCCGCCGAGAAACGTCAGCGGTGTGATGACGAGCGACGGGACGAAGCTCAGATGTTCAAAGCTCCTGGCAAGGATGCCGATGATGAAGCCGAACAGGCTGAACGTCGCGGCGGTAAGCAGCAGAAAGGCGACCATCCAGAACGGATGCTCGACCTGCAATGGAACGAACAGTGTCGAAGTCGCGAGAATCACGACACCGAGAATGATGGCTTTGCTGGCAGTGGCGCCGACATAGGCGCAAACGATTTCCAGCGCCGAGAGCGGCGCGGACAGGATTTCGTAAATGGTCCCCGAGAAGCGCGGCATGTAGATGCTGAATGACGAAGTGGTGAGGCTTTCTGTCAGGACGGCAAGCAACATCAGTCCGGGGACGATGAATGCGCCGTAACTGATTCCGTCCACTTCACTCATTCGTGCGCCGATGGCGGCGCCGAAGACGACGAAATACAACGATGTGGTAATTACTGGCGTGACCAGGCTTTGCCAGATGGTTCGTTTGAAACGATTCAGCTCGTAGAGGTAAATCGCCAGCACGCCATAACGATTGAATGCTGAAAAGCCGTCCTTGCTCATGTGCGTGCCGCCTTCGAATTGCTTGCCTCGTTGCCTTGTCCGATCAGGCTGACAAAAATATCCTCCAGCGAACTCTGCTCGGTATGCAAATCCCGGAAACCAATGCCGAGCTCGTTCAGCTTGCGCAGCAGTGACGGGATGCCTGTTTCTTCTTCTTGTGTGTCGAACGTGTATTCGAGTTCGTTACCGCCGGACCTGAGGTTGAGTGGCCAATCGCCTAGTTCCGGTGGTATGTCGAGCATTGGTTCCTGCAATTGCAATGTCAGTTGCTTGCGGCCCAGCTTCTTCATCAGGGCGGTTTTGTCTTCCACAACGATCAGCTTGCCGTGATTGATGACGCCGATCCGGTCGGCCATCTCTTCGGCTTCCTCGATATAGTGTGTCGTGAGAATAATGGTGACGCCCTTGTCGCGCAGCCGCCTGACCAGTTGCCACATGTCGCGGCGCAGTTCCACGTCGACACCTGCGGTGGGTTCGTCGAGAAAGAGAATTTGCGGCTCGTGAGAGAGCGCCTTGGCGATCATGACACGCCGTTTCATTCCGCCCGACAAGGTCATGATGCGGCTGGCCCGTTTATCCCACAGCGACAGATCGCGCAGAATCGTTTCCAGATAGGCGTTGTCGGGTGCGCGTCCGAATAGTCCGCGGCTGAACTGTACCGTTCCCATCACGGTTTCGAACATGCCGATATGCAGCTCCTGGGGCACCAGCCCGATCTTGCTGCGAGCGCCCCGATACTGCTTCACGATATCGTGACCGGCGGCCAGAACCCTGCCAGAGGTCAGCGTGACGATTCCGCAGACAATGCCGATCAGTGTGGTCTTTCCGGCGCCGTTGGGTCCGAGCAGTGCAAAAATCTCACCCTCCCGGATGTCCAGGTCGATACCGTCGAGCGCTTTCAGACCCGAGTCGTAAGTCTTGTCGAGTCCGGAAATGGAAATGATGGAATTCATGAACGGCAGTTTACAGAGGTTCCGTCATCAGGCAGGTGATCTTGCGATGAGTTCAATGCACTTGCACTGAAAAGATCTTGCTATATCCCGCGATTTGGCAGGACACGAGCCGATATGTCCTGCAGGCGGTTTGTCAGCAGACGGTCTGAAGACGCTCGGCGCAGATCGCGAGGGTCTCCGCCACCGGTCGCTGCCACCAGTTATCGCGTGAGAAAATCTCGACTTCCATACTTCCGGCGTAGCCCGCGGCTTCGGTCCAGTGCCGGATACTGCGGATGTCGATCACGCCGTCACCCATCATCCCGCGGTCTAGCAGCATGTCATTGGTTGGTACCAGCCAGTCGCACAGGTGAAACCCCAGTAATCGCTTGTCCCGTCCCGCGCGTTTGCGATTCGAGGTCCGGATCCCACCAGACGTGGTAGAGATCGACGGCGACGCCGACGCTGCAGCCTTGTGACGGATCGAGTGCGTCGCACAGGTCGAGCGCCTGCTGCAGTGTGTTGATGCAGGCCCGGTCGGCCGCGTACATCGGGTGCAGCGGTTCGATGGCGAGCGGCATTTTCTGTTCGCTGGCGTATTCGAGCAACTGCGCCATACCGTCGTGAACCTGCTGGCGCGCGGCGGCAAGGTCTTTCGATTGCTTTGGCAGGCCGCCTACCACCATTACGAAACACCTGGCCCCTAATTCAACGGCTTCATCGATGGCGCGGCGATTGTCTTCGATAGCATTGCTGAACTGCATTGTGCTTTCCGCAGTAATGTAACTGCTGCGGCAGTAACCACTGACGCCAAGTCCGGCATCGCGAATTCTCCGGCTGACGATTTTGACCGATTCGCCTTCCAGTTCGCGCCGCCAGGGCGCAATCGAGCCAAAACCGGCGCGGGCGACGGCCTCGATGGTCTGCCCGATGGGAAGTTGATAGCCCAGCGTGGCGGTATTGATGGAACACAGGTCGAGGCGACCGTTCAGATCCATCATTCTCCTGCGATGCCGTATTGCGCCAGCAAGGTTTTCATGCGCACAACGGCAAGACCCGGGTCGCGCAGCAGCCCTGCCTGATCGGCGAGCCGGAACAGGTCGGCGAAGTAGGGCAGAGGACGCATTGATTGCGCGCCGCCGACCATGACGAAATGATCCTGATGGCCGTTGAGCCAGGCGAGAAACACGACGCCGGTCTTGTAGTACTGCGTCGGTGCCCGAAAGATCAGTCGCGACAGTGGCACAGTTGGTTCGAGCAGATCGAAGAAACACGACTCGTCGCCTTGCGACAGTGCCGTTAGCGCCTGTGATGCGGCCGGGGCGACGGCATCGAAAATGCCAAGCAGCGCATGGGAGAAACCCCGATCATCGCCGGCAATGAGTTCCGGATAACTGAAATCATCGCCCGTGTACATCTTCACACCTTCGGGTAACAGCCGTCGCAACCGGATCTCCTTGTCCTTGTCGAGCAGCGAGATCTTGATGCCGTCCACTTTGGCGACGTTGTCACGTATCACTGCCAGACAGGTTTGCATCGCCAGTTCGAAATCGTGCGAGCCCCAGTATCCATCGAGAGCGGGGTCGAACATCTCGCCCAGCCAGTGCAAAATGACCGGTTGCGCGGCATCGCCAAGTACCTTTCCATATACATCAATGTAGTCATCTGCCGATCTCGCCACACGCACCAGGGCACGGCTGGCCATCAGAACGATCCGGCCGTCGAGTTTCTGAATGGCATCGAGTTGCTCGCCATAGGCGCGCAGCACATCGTCGGTGGACGTCGCATCGGCCGGATCCAGCTGGTCCGTGCCGCAGCCCGAATAGATCAGCGCGCCGGGAATATCCCGCGTGCCTTCGAGTGTGTGCCGGATAAGCTGGTGCGCCTCTGCCCACCCCAGGCCCATGCCGCGTTGCGCGGTGTCCATGGCCTCCGCAATACCCAGCCCGAGCCCAAGCAGGTAACGGCGGTAGGCGAGCGTTGCGTCCCAGTCAATGGCGGCATTGGTGCCTGGCTCGCTTGCGCTTAACGGATCAGCAACCACGTGTGCCGCTGAAAAGGCAACGCGGTTGAATGGCGCCGGTGGACGCGAGATGTCGATCGGTGAACCGGTCAGGGTGTAGGTTTCTACATTTTTGTTGATCGTCGGTAACCCGATCTGAAAAGCAGACATCGCAATACCTCTAGAACTTGGGCGTCAACAGCCCACCGTCAACGCGCACCGCCTGGCCGGCAGAGTAGGCGAGGCCACCGGTGACGAGGGTGGCGACAGTGCGTGCAACGTCACCCGGTTGCCCCCATCGTCGAATGACGGTCAACCCGTTGGAAATTGCCTTGTCATAGCGTGATTTCGACGGCGCTGTCATCTCTGTTTCGATAAACCCGGGCTGGATTTCGAATACGCCGATACCATGATCGGCAAGCCGCACTGAAAACAGCGTAGAGGCCATTGACAAGCCGGCTTTGGAAACGCAGTACTCGCCGCGGTTGATCGAAGCGGCCACTGCGTTTGAGGAACTGATGGTCACGATGCTGCGATAGACATCAGGTTTCTTCTCTTGCGCCAGCAGGCGCTTTGAAAATGCCTGCGTCAGAAAAAATCCACCGCGGGTGTTGACCGCGATACAACGGTCGAAACTTTCCGGCGTGATGTCCAGCAGATCACCGCGGCTCAATACCGTTACGCCGGCATTGTTGACAAGGCAATCGAGCGGGCCGAGTGCGGCTTGAGCGTCGTCGAGCAAAGCGCCATGACTGCCAATATCGGCAATGTCGGCAGCAAGCGTGACGCAGTTTGCGCCCAGCGACCGTACTTCGTCCGCGGTTTGTTCGAGTTCGTCAGAGGGGGACAGATCCGCCAGCGCCAGGTCGAAGCCCTTGCCTGCCAGTGCCAGCGCGATGGCCTTGCCGATGCCGCGCCGGGCGCCGGTGATTAACGCTACCGGCCGATGGCCTGTGGTGGAGGCATTCACATTGACGCTCCGCTCTTGATTAACTCGCGGGCGATGATGCTGCGTTGAATCTGGTTGGTGCCTTCGTATATCTGGGTGATCTTGGCATCGCGGTACAGTCGCTCCACCTCGAAGCCCTGTATGTAGCCGCTGCCGCCGAATATCTGCACGGCGTCGGCGGTATGCTGAACAGCCATGTCACTGGCAAAGCATTTCGCCATGCTGCATGCTGCCGTAGCCGGCTCGTCATGCTCCAGCCGAAGCGCTGCGTCGCGCACCAGCAGCCGGGCCGCCTGAATATCCTTCGCCATGTCGGCCAGCATCCACTGCAGTCCCTGGTTGTCGATGATGGGTTTGCCGAACTGCTGTCGCGTTTGCGCGTAATCGAGTGCGGCCTCCAGCCCGGCTTGTGCGATGCCGGTTGCCAGTGCGGCGATGCCGACCCGGCCCTTGTCGAGCACGCTCATCATGATATGAAAGCCGCGGTTTTCGGCGCCAAGCAGGGTATCGCTTGCCAGCTCCACATTGTCGAACTGCAGTGCACCAACCTGAGACGCACGCTGCCCCATCTTGTGCTCTTTCGGCCCGCGCGATACGCCGGGCAACGACAGGTCAACGATGAAAATACTCATGCCGCGTTTGCCTGCCGCCTTGTCGGTGCGGGCCAGAACAAATCCGTAGTCGGCGACCGGCGCATTGTGTATCCAGAGCTTGGACCCGTTCAGGCGCCAGCCCTGCGTGGTCTTCTCGGCAGTGGAGCGGATGCCCGATACATCGGTTCCCGCATCGGCCTCTGTGATGCAGTAGGCCGCGCGTTTGTCTGCCTTCAGGAGCGGGTTCAGATACTGCGCCTGCTGCGCCTCGCTGCCGTGCAATGTGAGCAGGGTGCCGGCCAGTTCTACGAGGCCGCACTGGTCGGCGATCGAGGAGTAGCCGCGCGACAGTTCCTCCATCACGATGGCGTAGGCGAGCGTGTCCATCCCCGCGCCGCCAAGCTCTGCGGGAACGGTGATGCCGAACAATCCGAGTTCGCCCATCTGCCGGTAGATCTCCTCCGGGAAGCGATGCTCCCGATCCAGTCTTTCCGCTGCCGGGCGAACGATCTCATCTGCAAAGCGTTGAGCCGCGTCGTGTATTTGCTGGTGTACTTCGGAGAGAGGCATAAGGCTTGTGCCACATCGAAATGGAGTGTTCCGGAACCAGAGCGTCGTGCATGGTATGTTGTAACTATCTGGTTACATAATATAATGGTCTTCCAGACGAGCTGTCAATCTTGACTGCGGGAATGGGCAATTCCGGCGTGTGCGAAATCGATTCGCCATACCCGGTCCGGACAGTGGAACAGGGTGAAGAGGCAACAGATGAGGGCGACGGTAACAACGGCGACCGACGCCGTAGCACGCATACCTGACGGCGCAACGCTGGCGGTGTCTGGCTCGGGCGGCGGCCTGCTTGAGGCGGATGTGGTTCTGAAAGCGTTGCAAACGCGCTTTCTCGAGACCGGGCATCCGAAAGGCCTTACCCTGGTTCACGCGCTGGGTATCGGCGATGGAAAGGAAACCGGTTTGCTTCGGCTGGCGCACGAAGGCCTGCTCAAGCGCGTGATTGGCGGCCACTGGAGCTGGGGACCACCGCTGCAGAAAATGGCGCGTGACAATCTCATCGAAGCCTACTCGTTTCCGGCCGGCGTTATCGTCGCGCTGTTTCGCGAAATTGGTGCCGGCCGTCCCGGCGTTATCACCCACATCGGGCTCGGTACCTTTGCCGATCCGCGTCATGGCGGTGGCAAATGCAACACGCGCGCAACCGAGGATCTGGTCGAAACCATCGATCTCGACGGCAAGACCTGGCTTCGCTACAAACCATTCAGGATCGACGTCGGCATTGTGCGTGGTTCGATGGTCGATCCGTTTGGAAACATCACGCTGATGCATGAACCGGCTGACCTCGATGCCTATGCCGTCGCCATGGGCGCGCACAACAGCGGCGGTCAGGTCATCGCACAGGTGCGGGGGCAGCACGATACACAGTTCGTTCCGGCGCGACTCGCGCGAATCCCGGGCATCCTCGTTGACGACGTCGTGATCGCACCAAACCAGTGGCAATGCCGCGCCAGCGAGTATGACCCATCCATCAGTGGCGAGACGCTGCCCTTCGGAGACGCGGGCGAGCCGGAGATGCCTACCGGCATTCGGCGCATCATCGCGCTTCGCGCTGCCCGGGAACTGGCAGACGGCGCTGCCGTCAATTTCGGATATGGCATTCCCGGCGGCATTCCGGCTCTGCTCGAAGAGCAGGGTCGCGCCGGCAGTTACTGGGGAACGGTGGAGCAGGGCATACACAACGGCCGTTTGATGGATGGTCCGATGTTTGGCGCGGCACGATACGCGCAGGCGATCGTGCCTTCGGTGGATCAGTTCGACTTCTACAGTGGCGGCGGTGTTGATGTCGCCTTTCTCGGTATGGGTGAACTCGACGGCGACGGCAACGTAAACGTGTCCAGACTTGGTGACGTGATTGTTGGCCCCGGTGGTTTCGTCGATATTACCCAGGGCGCCCGGAAAGTCGTCTTCTGCGGGACATTCGAGGCCAAGGGGCTCGAAGTCGAATCCGATGGGTCGGCCCTGTCAATTCGATCCGCCGGAAAAGTGCCCAAGCTGGTGGACAACGTCCAGCAAATTTCTTTCAGCGGCGCCCGCGCCCGCGAGCAACACCAGCAGGTGATCTATATCACCGAGCGGGCCGTATTCGAATTGCGCCCGGATGGCATAGAACTGACCGAGGTCGCCCGGGGAGTGGATGTGCAGGCCGACATTCTGGAAAGAATGCGCTTTCGTCCGATTGTCCGGGACGTGAAGACAATGCCGCTTGACTGAGACGGCTTTGAGTTATCAACGTGCCGGTTACTTGCTGACCAGACGCATGACGGTATCGACGTTAAAGGCCAGCCGCTGATTGAGCGCCTTTGGCGCCATCAGGTCGCGATCGAAGATAATGGAGCCGGTGAACCGGTTGGTCAGATAGTAATAACCGATCGCGGCAATGGTAATGTTGAGCTGCACCGGGTCGATGCCTTTTCGAAACACGCCTTTGCGCACGCCGCGGTGCAAAATCTTCCTGACCATTGCGACCAGGGCAGAAAACATATCGCCAACCAGCCTGGATTGCTTCAGGTGGCGCGCCTTGTGCAGGTTTTCGCTGTTTACCAGCGTCAGGAATTCGGGATGCGCAAGGTAGTAGCGCCAGGTAAATTCGGTTAGCGTGCGCAACGCATCTTCCGGTTCCAGGCTTTCGAGGTCGAGCGCCTGCTCGGCGGCCCGGATCGAACCGTAGGCCGATTCCAGAACAGCAAGAAACAACCGGTTCTTGTTTCCAAAGTAGTGATAGATCATCCGCTTGTTGGCTTTGGCACGCGTGGCGATGGCGTCTACCCGGGCGCCCCCGAACCCGAGCCGGGAAAACTCCTGGGTGGCCGCATCGAGGATGCGTTGTTTGGTGGCGACGGGGTCGCGTGTGCGCGGCGTGGCGCGGCCCGAGCGCTTTTCGGCAGGAGGCGTCGCTTTACGAGACGCCCTTTTCTTGGGGTTGGATTTTTTTGCTGCAGTGGTTGCCATGCTGCGTATCCCTGCTTTTGATTCGCGATGAAAGTGCCTTTCCCGTGTTCGCCACACCTTGTCGCATACGTTGCGACCACTGCTGCTGCAGCGTAGTATCCGAACGGTTACCAGTATCCATTATGACAATAGCGCAGAGCGTCGTCACAGTCGGCTCGTGATTTTCTTGACGCTGCCATTGACGCCTTGCTTGCAACGGGGAGTGTGCTTGCATGACCAAACGAATCGGTGTCGGTTTGATCGGGTTGGGTATGGCGGTCAAGCCGCATGCCCTTTCGCTTAAAGACCTCACAGACGAGGTTGAATTCCTCGGCGGGTTCAGTCCGACCGCGAAGCGGCGAAGCGCATTCGAGAAGGCGTACGATTTGCCCACCGTCGATTCGATCGATGCGTTGCTGGAAAACCCGAAAGTTGACGCGGTGATTGTCATTACCCCGCCGCGCACCCATGCCGAACTGGCGATAAAGGCGGCAAAGGCAGGCAAGCACGTGCTCCTTGAGAAACCGCTCGATGTGACCTATGCGCAAGCGCGCACTATTGTCGAGGCAGTTGAGCGCGAGGGGCGAAAGCTGGGCGTCGTTTTTCAGTTTCGCTTTCGCGAGGCGACCATGACCTTGCGCGAATTGCTGCGAAACGGGGAACTGGGCGAGTTGCTGAGCGTGTCGTGTGCGGTACGGTGGTGGCGGCCGGCAGAGTACTACGCGCAGCCAGGCCGTGGCATGCGTGATCATGACGGTGGTGGTGTGCTGTTGACGCAATCGATTCACACGCTTGACGTGCTGCTCGATCTGGCGGGACCGGTCAGACGGGTCACCGCGCAGTGCCGTACCAGTTCATTGCGGTCGATGGATACCGAAGATATTGCCTGCGCTTCCGTCGAATACGCCAATGGCGCGATCGGCGTCGTTGACTGCACCACTGTAGCCTATCCCGGCTACCCGGAGCGAATCGAGATAGCGGGCACAAAAGGCAGTGCTGTGCTGGAGGCCGAACGCCTCGTCGTACATCGTTCCGGGCATGAGACGCTGCGTGTAGATGGTTCGACTGCCGGCGGCGGTGGAGCCGACCCGATGGATTTTTCGCACGAACCCCATCGACGACTGATAGAAAGTTTCGTTCATGCGGTGCGTAACGGAGAAGAGCCCCGGGCCAGTGGACGAAGTGCGCTGCCCGTTCACGCGCTCATTGACGGGATGCTGGAATCATCGGCATCGGGCAAGCCGTTGACGTTACACGAGTAGTGAAGTGCCGGTACGGACGGGCCGGATGGCGGCGGCGAGTTCCGTGGCGCTACGTTCGCCCGGGGATGTGGGTTAACGTGCCAGCGTTGGTTGTCTATTTACCGCATGAACCAGACCGGAGGTCATACGATGCGTTATCGCTTACTCGGCCGCAGTGGCCTGCTTGTTTCCGAAATCTGCCTGGGAACCATGACTTACGGCGGATCGGGCAGATGGAAGCCCATCGGGCAACTTGGATTGCCGGAAGTCGAGGCGCAGATCAAAACGGCGGTGGATGCCGGTGTCAATTTTATTGACACCGCTGATGTCTATTCCGACGGTGATTCCGAAGCGCTCCTCGGCGAGGCGCTGAAGAAAACAGGCGTTGCCCGCCGCGAACTCGTTATCGCGTCCAAAGTTCGCATACGAATGGGACCGGGCCCGAACCAGGTCGGTTTGTCGCGCGGCCATATTCTGGATGCGGTCGATGCAAGCTTGCGCCGCCTTCAGCTCGATCACATCGACCTGTACCAGATTCACGGCCAGGACCTGGGAACGCCGATGGAAGAAACGCTGCGCGTGCTTGAAGACCTGATTCGAAGCGGAAAAGTGCGCTACATCGGCATCAGCAACCACGCTGCGTGGCAGATCATGAAGGCGGTGTCGATATCGTCAACGCATGGCTGGAATCGATTCGAGAGTATTCAGTCGTACTACTCGCTCGCCGGCCGTGATCTCGAACGTGAAATCGTGCCCATGGCGTGCGACCAGGAGATGGGTATTCTGGTCTGGAGCCCGCTCGCCGGCGGCTTGCTTTCCGGAAAGTTCAGCGAGGATGCCAAAGGCCCGGAAGGTGCCCGGCGAACCGGGTTCGATTTCCCGCCGGTGGACCGGCCGCGTGCATTTCGCTGCGTTGAAGCGATGCGACCGATCGCGAAAAAACACGGCGTGTCTGTCGCCCGCGTCGCGCTCGCGTGGTTGCTGCATCAGCCCGCCGTCGCGAGCGTGATCATCGGCGCCAAAACGCAGGAACAACTAAAGGACAATATTGCCGCGACGGATATACGGCTCGATGAGGCGGAGCTCAAGGTGCTCGATGAAGCCAGCGCGCTGCCGCCGGAATATCCGGGCTGGATGTTCGAGCGGCAAAATCAGGACCGGTTTCCCGGCGGCGCTATTAACTAGGCACGTACGAACAGGCGCCTTCGAGCAGGCGCGTTCGAACAGGCGCGTTCGAACAGGCGCCTTCGAACAGGCCCGCCCCGGCAGACGTGTTCAAAGCCTGCTCCTCCGTTCCTTGAGTGTGGCCAGAGGTTGTTCGGCCGAATTGGCATCTGTTCAGCGCACAGAGCTTCGACCGGGGCCTTCACTCGATGTTTCGCTGCGCGCCTGATACCGGCGTTGCGCAACAATCGCGTCCGCGCTAATGTACCAAACAGTTACTTACGGGAAAATGCGTTGCTTCGGAATAGTATTCAGTATTTCCGGAGCTGAGCGGAGGAGGAGTGACGGGTGTCCAGCTTGTTGTGCGCAGCAGCACGTGAAGGGATGTCGCTGCTCAGGCATGCCGTACGCGTGCGGTGCGTTAATGCATCGGCCCGCGGTTACAGTGCAACACTGATGCTTGCTCTGCTCGCGGCAAGCACCATGCTTCCGACCGCAGCATTGGCGCTGGATATCACTGCCTCGCACGTCAATCCACCCGGCGAGCCAACCTACGAAGCTTTTCGGCAAATGACAGAGCAACTGGCTGGCAGCGACAGCGGATTGCGAATGCAGGTGTATCCGCGGGGTCAGTTGGGTAATGAGCACGACATCATCGAACAGGTGCGCCTGGGCGCGATTACCATGGCAAGCGTTTCGACAGCGGCGCTGAGCGCATTCGCGCCTTCGGTCGGCGTACTCGACATTCCGTTTCTGATGCGTGATCACGATCGCCATCCATGGGTGGTGGCGGACGGCCCGCTTGGTGAACGTGTGGCGAAAAACGTTCAGCGCGAAACCGG
>Ga0316194_10001230_pt1 | contig 17475 bp, 13 predicted proteins | sample CroRivsedime1_MG_FD_204936 | JGI IMG/M metagenome (GOLD analysis project Ga0316194, IMG submission 204936) | Coastal sediment microbial communities from Maine, United States - Cross River sediment 1 | ecosystem: Environmental > Aquatic > Marine > Coastal > Sediment | place: USA: Maine...
CAAGGAAAAATTGACTGCCGGCTGGATGAACTGTACGGGTGTTTTTGAGGTTATTAGTTTTTTTGTTAGGAAATTCGAAGTTTTGTGATATATTCAACATTCGATCTTTCTCTCGGACTTATCGGGAACAGTCCATTTCCAGTAATAGGGGGTTTTGTGCAACAATTTAAGTTTGTCACGCCAAAGATGGGTAGAATTACACCGCTTTGGACAATTGCCTTTATAATATCCGCAGCGTTAATTGCGGGTGCAACATTTGCAGCCGACAAACCCAAGGCTGAACCATCCAATGCAAAATCGGAAAATACGCCCATTGTAATTACCGCCGAGCAGCTGGAGTCGGACAACAAAGCAAAATTTGCTGAATTTATAGGTAATGTGAAGGCAACCCAGGCGGATTTTGTGATCACCTCTGATAAATTGAGGATTTATTATAAGGGAGAATTATTGAATACTGAAAAGAAAGGAAACGATGAAGAGGTGTTGAAAAAAATCGTTGCCACCGGCAATGTCAAAATAACGACGGACCAATATATCGCTAAAACTGAGGAATTGGAATACGATCCGGCGGCGATGACGATTATTTTGACCGGCGAAAATTCTACGGTAATTAACGGTAAAAATTCCATCGCCGGATCTAAAATTATACTTTATCAAAAAGATGGGCGGGTCAAGGTGCTGGGCAGCAAAAAAAAGCGCATAAAGGCAGAATTTTTTACAAAAGGTGAAACATCGGAGGCCTTCAAGGTAGGAAAACCCAAAAAATAATTTGATGAACAACCAGGTCTGTACCTAAATCCTGTCTTTCAGGTTCCTCAGCTTTTGTAATTTTTCACATCTGAACAGAAGTTCGATCCATTCTCTAAATAAAGGCACGAGTTGATCAGGATTCTTAGGTGAATCGTCAAGTATCTTTTTCTCGGCTTCAGCCAACGCATCGGCCAAATCCTTTCGCGTCGGTGTCTCGCTGAGAAGGTGGCGATATATTTCAGCAGCTTTTCCCCAATGGCCTTGCACGGCATACACTTTTGCCATGGTCTCGGTATAAACACCGATTTCTTTGCTCATTTTTTTTGTCCCGGATGACTCTGGGGTTTTAAAATAACTTCATCCTCACCGATCATCCCCAGTTCTTTTCTGGCTATATTTTCTATATACGCGGGATCATGTTTCAATCGATCGATTTCAATGCCGATGGAAATATTCTCCCGGGTGAGCTGTTCGGATTTTTCAACTAGCTTTCTCCGTTCCTGTTTTAAAAATATCAGATCCGCAAGCCCATGCTCACTGACAATAATAAAAAAAAACAAAGCTAAAAGTAGAAGAATCGCAATTGATATCAGAATGTTTTGCGTCTTGGCCATTTTTTGTCAATGCCTTTCCCGGCTTCTACAATAACAAGACTTAGTTCCGGACTTTTTATCAAATATGAACCGGCGCCATAAATAATAAGCCCAACGGCAATACTGCCGGCAACGCCTCCTGCAAGTCCGGACAGGGTGCAGTCTATATTCGGAACCATGAACAGTGCCGCCATATGAACGCCAATCCCCATGACTATTGAGCAGACCAAAGATCTGCAAACAGACAATCCTATGCTTTTCCATCCCAGGCGACCCAATCTGGTTCTCAAGGCACTTAAAAGGAGCCCCAGATTCAACATTGAGGCAAGTGCTGTGGCCAGGGCAAGCCCACCGTGGGCGAGCGGTCTCATCAGCACAACTCCCAGGACGATATTGGCCAATATCGATATGCCGGCCATTCTTACGGGGGTTCTGGTATCCTGAAGGGCAAAAAAGGTGACCGCAACTATTCTCACAGCCGAAAATGCCCAGAGGCCCATAGAATAGTATAAGAGTGCCTGGGCAGTCAACCGCGTTGCCTGGGCGTCAAATTCCCCGCGTTGAAACAACAGTGCAACGATGGGCTCTCGAAGGATGATAAGACCTACCGTAGCAGGCATCATGATAAAAAAAACAAGCTTCAACGCTTGCGCAAATGTGTCCTTGAGAGGGTCGAGATTCCCGGTGGCAGCTTGCCGGGACAGACTGGGTAAAACAGCGGTGGCCGTTGCGATGGCAAATACGCCAAGGGGAAATTGAACCAGGCGATCGGCAAAATACAGATAAGTAACGCTTCCCTGGTCCAGCAAGGATCCCAGCAGGGTCCCGACCAGAATATTGATTTGATAAACAGCACCCCCTAAAATGACAGGTGGAATCAATGTCCCCACCCGTTTTAATCCGGGATGAATGATTTTTGCCTTTTCCCAGAAATAGAACCCGGTTTTTATCAGAACCGGTAATTGAAGCGCAAGTTGGAGAAATCCACCGACCAGGACTCCGACAGCGAGTCCAATTATCGGTGGTGTCAGAGATGGGGAAATAAAAAATACGGACCCTATGATGGATAGATTTAATAAAACCGGTGCAAATGCTGGTGCTGCGAAGTGACCGAGGACATTAAGAATTCCCATACAAAGAGCGACCAATCCGATAAAGAAAATATACGGAAACATCAAACGCGTCAGGGTGATGGTAAGAGAAAGCTTGTCTGCTGAAAATCCGGGGGCAATCAACCGCACAATCCAAGGAGACAACAAAACGCCGCCAATAGCAACAATAATCAACATGCCACCCAGCAATCTGAAAGCTGAGCGTGCCAGGTGAAAGGCCTCGGACCGGCCCTGCTTAACAAGATATTCCGTGAATACCGGGATAAAGGCAGAGCTCAAGGAACCTTCCGCAAAAAGCCGTCTCAACAGATTCGGTATTCTAAAGGCTGCAATAAACGCATCGGAGCTGAGTCCGGCACCAAAAAACCAAGCAATCACCGCATCGCGAATAAAACCCAGGATGCGGCTCGCGAGAGTTGCCGTCCCGACAACACCGGCAGCTTTAACTACCCGGGAATTTTCAGACATAGAATTTGATTATCGATGATTTTGATGGAAAAATCTGTAAAAATTCTTGACATGCTCATTTATAATTAATATTTATACAGTTTTATAACCATTCAGGAAAGGAGTATTTACCGTTGGCAAATCACAAATCGGCATTAAAACGCACCCGGCAAAATGAATCGAGTCGTTTACGAAATAAAGCAGTAAAAACGAGATTAAAAAGTATCGTCAAAGATGTGCGCTTTTCGGTAGAAGAATCATCAAATGAGGATGTTACGGCAAAACTGATCACTGCCCAAATACTCATTGATAAGGCTTCTAAAAAGGGCGTGATTCACAAAAAGACCGCCGCTCGGAAAATTTCCCGCCTCTCAAAACTGGTCAATTCCGCCAAAACGTAAACTTCGCATGGGTTAACGGGTAAATGTGTCAGCCCGCCCTGGCCTCCGGCTCGTAGCCTACGCCTCGGAGAGTGTGATATGACGGATTTTTACTGTTCACGGGAAGAGATCCTATCAATGTCATATCTTCCAGATTCCTAAAAAGTTAGGTCGGGGCCAGGGGTGTCATATGTGAAAAATTTATGAACTGATGCCTGGACACTGTTACCTGGAATCTGAATGCAGACGTTAGGGCTTCGGGAAAAAATAAATCAATCTACTACTTGGATATAGTTGGTTCCGCGACCTCAGGATGTCAAAAGTCATCGGTCAACCGACTGAAAATTCTTTCCGATATTCGTTCAGAAAGTCTGGCAATGGCGAGGCTCTCATTGCGGTCGTTTTCAAGCTTCAGATCTGAAACATCATACGCCTGTCTACCTGAAAGGCCTTTGGCTGTCCAGATGACCTCCCCGTTCGGTTTGATCAATCTCAGATCGAGACTCATGATAACTTCCCGTTCGCTGGCCACTTCCGTGCCGACCCGCGAGATCGTCTTGGTACGTATGCTTCGGATGACTCCCTTTAAAGTTGCATCCGCATCCTTGACGTCGCTTGCCAAGCTCTGCTCTCTTTGCCGGGTAAATTCAAAAATGAGTTGATTCGTAACGACTCTCTCAATTCCGGCCTTCGACGTACTATTTTCGAATATCTCGATGAAAATTTTTTCCACGTTATCGGGAAACCCCCCCGAGCCGGCGAACCGATAGCTGCAGGCGTGCCCCAAGAGGGCGCATAGAAAAAACAGTGGGATAATCCTGACTTTATTAAACAAAACTCCTCCCGAATAGGTTCACGTCAGATGCCATGCGACGGGTAATTTTAATTGTTCCCCTGACTTACGATATCCGAGTTGACCGTCCCGGAAACTAAAACCACAGGCTGCCTGCGCTGTTAGACGTTACACCACGATGTTCACCAATTTATTCTTGACCACAATGACTCTTTTAATCGCTTTGCCGTCAATAAAATTTAAAATTCGTTTATCCGCCAGCGCGCGCTCTTTGATGGTTTTTTCATCGGTATCCGTCGCAACCTGGAATCGGCTGCGCAATTTACCGTTTACCTGGACCACGACCAACAACTCATCTTCTTCCAATGCAGCCACACGGTATTGAGGCCATGGAGCCAGAAGAACACTGGACCGATGACCGAGTGCCTGCCAAAGTTCTTCAGCAAAATGCGGGACAATCGGTGACAGCAGAAGGGTGAGTGATTCCATGGCAAACCGCATCACCGCAAGCTGTTCGTCACGATCTTTTTGGATGTCAAAGGCGCTCATCGTGTTAAACAGTTCCATGACGGCACTGATGGCGGTATTGAAATGAAAACGGTCCTCAATGTCCCTGGTTACCCTCTGAATGGTGTGATGGGCTTTGCGATACAGTTCCCGCAGCGTATCGTCCAGGTTGTCCGGGTTACCGTCGAAAGGCTGTACATCTTTTATCCCATCCATCACATCCGCCGCTAGACGCCAGACGCGGTTTAAAAAGCGAAAACCGCCTTCAACACCCTGCTCGCTCCATTCCAAATCCCGCTCGGGCGGAGCTGCAAAAAGACAAAAAAATCGGGTGGTGTCGGCGCCGTATTTATCAAGCAGAATATTCGGATCGATCACGTTCTTTTTGGATTTGGACATCTTCTCCACCCTGCCCACTATAACCGGCTTTGCACACATTTTACACGCACGCGCGGTTTTTGCGGTGTCGATCTCCTCGGGCAGGAGAAATCCGTGTTCCGGACACGAAACCGTTTCCTTACAAACCATGCCCTGGGTCAACAGATTTGTAAACGGTTCCTTAAATTTAACCAGGCCCTGATCATACAGCACGCGGGTATAATAGCGCGAGTAAAGCAAATGCAAAATGGCATGCTCAACCCCGCCGATGTACTGATCCACCGGCATCCAGTAATCGACGGCGGCGGTATTAAAAATGCCTGTATCACATCGTGGACTGCAATACCTTTCAAAATACCAGGAAGACTCCACAAAGGTGTCCATGGTATCGGTTTCTCGCCTTGCATCTGAACGACCGCACTGCGGGCATGATACCCGAACGAAATCATCAAGATCAGGCAACGGAGATCTGCCTCCCGCCAGCATGTCAACGTGCTCCGGCAGAACCACGGGAAGGTCCTCTCCCGGCACCGGTACGATGCCGCATCCGTCACAGTGGATCATCGGAATGGGTGCACCCCAATATCGCTGCCGGGATATCCCCCAATCTCTCAATCTAAAGCTGACAGCCCGTTTGCCGAGGTTATTCTGCTCGAGGTGGTCGGCAATTTCATCAAGTGCTGCTTGGTTATCCAAATTGTCAAACCGACCGGAATTGATCATGACGCCTCGGCCCACGTAGGCTTCAGCCATGGTTTGCCCGTCAAGATCCATATTTTCTGGTTTTACGACCACTATGATCTCCAAACCATATTTTTTGGCAAAATCAAAATCGCGCTGATCATGGGCGGGAACAGACATGACCGCACCGGTACCATATTCCATCAGGGCAAAATTGGCGGTATACACCGGTATCCGTTTGCCGGTCATGGGGTTTAGGCAGTAGGCACCGGTAAAAACCCCCTCTTTTTCATAGTTTTCGATGCTTCGCGCCGATCGGTCCTGCAGGGCAATGCGCTCGACAAACTGACGGACTTCATTTTCCTGGGAGGTATCCCTCGAAAGTTTGGATACCAGGGGATGCTCCGGAGCCAGACACATAAATGTAGCTCCAAATACGGTGTCCTGCCGGGTGGTAAATACGGATATTACTTCATCGTGGTTTTCGACGGCAAAATCGATTCGGGCCCCAACGCTTTTACCGATCCAGTTTTTCTGCATCGTGATAACTTTTTCCGGCCATCCCGGCAATTTGTCACAATACAGCAACAGATCCTGGGCAAAATCGGTAATTTTAAAAAACCATTGCCACAGTTGTTTCTGGCGAATCTGTTGGCCGCAGCGCCAGCACAACCCGGCTTCGACCTGTTCATTGGCCAGGACCGTCTGACAGTCTTCGCACCAGTTCACAAAGGATTCTTTGCGGTAGGCCATGCCTTTTTCAAACATTTTTAAGAACAGCCACTGTTCCCAGCGATAATATTCCGGTTGACAGGTGGCAAGTTCTCTTTCCCAGTCATAACTGAAACCCAGACGTTTGAGTTGGCTGCGCATGGCAGCGATATTGGCGTAAGTCCATTTGGCAGGATGGGTTTTATTTGCAATGGCGGCATTTTCTGCCGGCATACCGAATGCATCCCAACCCATAGGATGGAGAATATTGAACCCCCGCATGCGTTTATATCGAGCGACGACATCACCGATGGTATAGTTGCGCACATGCCCCATGTGGATCTTGCCGGATGGATAAGGAAACATTTCGAGCAGATAATATTTCGGCAGAGATGGATTTTCCGTTGCCTTAAACAAATTCCATGCATCCCATTGTTTTTGCCACTTGGATTCAATTGCCCCGGGATCGTATCTCTCATCCATTACGTTTTTTCCTCTGTTCAAATGTTTAGACAATTATGCGCGCATCCGCTATATGACCCCTAACATAATACAAACAACCAGTCATTTCGTCAACTCATCAGGCTTGCCGGGATGCGAACTTTTATCGATCACTTCTGATTCGGGGCACCGTTGACGGTTTAATCCGCTAGAAATCGATTGACTTGTATCTAACAATTTAATATTAAAGCAGATTGGAGAATAAAAAAATTACTGTCACCCCGCCGGCGGCGGATTCGTTCTTTCAGCCTCCAATTCCTGAATTCGTGCGGCAGTTAAAACATCCCCTGTTGTTGAAGATAAAGAAAGCAGAAGGGGAAATGTTTTAAAATTGCCTCTGATTAATATTATTTTTTATACTCCCAGTGCAAGGATAAAAATTTATGAGTATTAAGATTTTAGTTAATGCGGTCGATCCTGCAGAATGCAGAGTCGCAACGGTCAAGAAAAATAAACTTGAGCAATTCCATGTTGAAAGCAGCTTGAAAGAAATCACCCACGGCAACATTTATAAAGGAATCATTTCCCGTATTGAACCCAGCCTTCAGGCAGGGTTTGTCGATTATGGCGCGGAAAGACACGGTTTCCTGCAAAAAAATGAAATTCACAGCGACTATTTTCTGGATACCTCTACCGGAGAACATGCCATCAACAAGCTTGTAAAACGTGGACAGGAGTTGATGGTGCAGGTTACCAAAGATCCTTTTATGAAAAAGGGGGCCATGTTGACCACTCATATTTCTTTACCTGGAAGATATATGGTTCTCCGGCCGGGTAATGAAAATGTCGGCATTTCACGCAAAATTGAAGATGAAGAAGAACGTCAACGCCTGAAAGATATCGTTGGTAAGCTGAAGCTGCCTGAAGATTTTGGCGTTATTGTCCGCACGGTCGCTGCAAATACCAGCAAAACAGCACTGTCAAAGGATCTAAACTACCTGTTCAGATTATGGAAAAAAATCAAGGACAGCGTCATGAAAAATAAGGCCCCGGCCCTGCTCTACAAAGAACGGCACCTTGTCATACGCTCCATAAGGGATTCGTTTACTCCGGAGGTGACCGAAATCCTCATTGATAATAGTTCACTTTGTCAGGAAGTCAGGGATTTTATTAAACTATTTTCGCGCGGTCACGACAAGGTCGTTAAACATTACAGAGGAGCCAAACCGATTTTTTCTAAATTTCAGCTTGAAGATCAGATCGCTTCCATATTTGAAAGCCGGGTCGGCTTGAAATCCGGCGGGACCCTTGTCATTGAACAAACCGAAGCCCTGGTTTCCATAGATGTTAATTCCGGTAAATCGACCCATGAAAAAAACATCGAACAGACGGCATTTCAAACCGACCTCGAGGCCGCTGAAGAAATTGCACGACAGCTGCGGTTGAGGGATTTGGGTGGACTCATTGTGATTGATTTCATTGATATGAGGGAACCGAAACACCGGGCTGAAGTGGAGCGTACACTTAAAAAATATATCAAGGAAGACAAAGCACGGTCAAAAGTCGGAAAAATTTCACGGTTTGGACTGCTGGAGATGTCACGGCAGCGAATTCGTCCGTCTATTGAGTTCGGCAGCCATTTGCCATGCAAATACTGTCAAGGCAAAGGTCTGGTTCCGTCTGCGGAAACATTGGGCATCGGCTTTCTGCGAAAACTAAGCCTGGAAACGCTGAAGGAAAAAGCCAATCGCGTAAAAGGAATTGTACCCTTGGATGTGGCTGACTACCTTCTAAATAAAAAACGCCGGGAAATCGTTGACCTCGAGGTGCGACGCGATCTCAGGGTTGAAATCGAAGGCGATCGGGCCATGATGCCGGGGGAAAGCAAGATTGTTTGCAAGGAATAAAAAATTTCAAGAATGGTTTGACGAAATTGCTCTTTTAAAGTATATCAGCGCCATTTTAAAAAATTTTCTTCAAATACATTGTCACTGACAGACAAATAGAATAATATAACAGTTAAACACACAGAAGGAGGATTTATTTTGTTTGATATAGCCTATGCCATGGGTACTGGAGGCGGTGGAGAAGGCGCCGCAGGTTTTTCCGGGTTTATCCCGTTGATCTTGATGTTTGTTATTTTCTACTTTTTGCTGATCCGTCCCCAGCAAAAAAAGACCAAAGAACACCGTCAAATGATCACCAACTTAAAAAAAGGTGATCGTATCGTTACAAGCGGTGGTATTCACGGCCGTATTACGGGAATGGATGACGTGACATTAACGGTGGAAATTGCCGACAAAGTTCGTGTAAAAGTCGCCCGCGGCAACGTATCGGCGATGGCTCAAGCGGCAGCCCAGAGCCAACCGGCGAAAAAATAGCAGCAAATATCGACATTTGTCAGCCCCACGCGATTTCGTTGAGTGGCGGATTTGCTAAACTGTTAATGGTGGGTGTTCCGATTCAGCTTTCGGTATCGGGACGAATTGCTTGCATGAACAATTTAGCCAACGACCCATTTAACAAATTAGCTGGGGCTTTCGTATGATGATAATGCACAAATAGGTTTTATGAAGTGAACAGCAAAAAAGCGTAAAAGGGAAAAGATCATTGAAAAATATTTCGTGGAGACTGATTTTGGTTTTTGCCGTCGTTGTCACGGCGATTATCTATATCCTGCCGAGCTTTAAGCCTGCGCTCTGGCCTCACAATCAGATCAATCTCGGTCTTGACCTCCAGGGCGGCATGCATCTGGTTCTGGAGGTGGATACGGATAAAGCCGTGGAAAGCACCACCGAACGTATTTCCCAGGAAATCCGTGAGCAGCTCAAAAAAGAGCGCATCCGGCATGTTTCCGTGGATCGAATCGAGGGCTCCCGGATATCCGTCGAGGTCAAAAACGAAGAAAGCATCGATAAACTTAAAGCGCTTCTCGATGATGAATTCCGGGACCTGCGAGAACTTTCAAAAACAGAGGCCGGCGGTCGTTTTGCAATCGTTTTGGACATACCTGACAGCGATCGCGAACAGATAAAAAAGCTGGCGGTCGATCAGGCACTTGAAACCATCCGCAACCGCATCGATCAGTTCGGCGTGGCCGAACCGGATATACGACGCCAGGGTGAAAAGAGAATATTAATCCAACTGCCCGGTATCAGTGAAACCCAGAGAGCCAAAGATCTGATCGGTAAAACAGCGCTCTTGGAGTTCAAACTTGTGGATGATACCAATTCCGTGGATGCGGCCGTCAAAGGCACTGTCCCACCGGGGAGGGAACTGCTTTACCAAGTTGAAGAAGACCCGCAAACCCGGCGGACGACCAGATCACCGTTTCTTCTCAAAAAACGTTCCCTGTTAACCGGCGCCTCCCTGACGGATGCACGGGTTCAGATAGACTCCCAGTTTAATGAACCCTATGTTTCCATTAATTTCGATAAAAAGGGCGCACGGATCTTTGAAAGAATTACCGGTGATAATGTCAACAAGCGCCTGGCTATCGTCCTGGATAACAGTGTGTATTCCGCCCCGGTTATTCAGGAAAAAATTGCCGGTGGTCAGGCACGGATCACCGGGAGATTTACCACCGAGGAAGCACGCGATCTGGCGATTGTACTGCGAGCCGGCGCCCTGCCCGCCCCGGTCAATATTCTTGAAGAACGAACCGTGGGTCCTTCTCTGGGAGCCGACTCCATCCGCAAGGGTCTGATATCCATGATCATCGGCGGGTTGCTGGTGATCGTGTTTATGATCATTTACTATAAAATGGCGGGCCTGATCGCCGACATTGCGCTATTTCTTAATATATTGCTGATCGCCGCAGGATTGAGCGGGTTCGGCGCCACCCTTACCCTGCCGGGAATTGCCGCAATTATTCTTACCATCGGCATGGCAGTCGATGCCAATGTCATTATTTTTGAACGGGTCAGAGAAGAACTGACGCTGGGAAGGACACCGCGCGCGGCGGTCACTGCCGGCTATGACCGGGCGACCTTAACCATCCTGGACGCCAACGTGACCACCCTGATTGCCGCACTTGTTCTTTTCCAGTTCGGCACCGGGGCCGTCAGGGGGTTTGCCGTCGCTTTGAGTTTGGGGGTCGTCGCCAGTATGTTTACCGCCCTGATTGTGTCACGGTTGATTTTTGAATATGTTTTGATGAACAAAAAAGTAAAAACTCTAAGCATCTAGCTATACTTTTTCACATTGTCAGAGCAAAATATTTTATTCGTACTTAAAAAGGCTGCAAATTTAATTGAGAAAATGAGCTAAAATTTAAAATGAACTAGTAAGGCAAAACGATTAAAAGGAAATTCAATGCAGTTTATCAAGTCGGACGTTAATATAAATTTCATCGGTAAAAGAAAGATAGCCTTTTTTGTATCGATTGCGATGATTGTCATCAGCATTACTTCTCTAATATGGCGCGGGGGCCCCAAGCAGGGAATCGATTTTGCCGGCGGCACCCTCGTCCAGGTAAAATTTCTTGCGCCGATAAAGATGGATGATCTAAAAGCCGGCCTCCAGTCCATCGGACTCGGCAAGTCTACGGTTCAATCGTTCGGCGAGGGGGAGTCAAATGAGTATCTGATACGCACCGTCAGTTCCGTCATGGCCGCCGAAGGTTTTTCATTGGATGTTGAAAAGGCGCTGTCATCGGCAACCGGCGGAGAACTGGAAATCCGGCGCATGGAAATGGTCGGCGCCCAGGTAGGGCAAGACTTGAGGGAAAAAGCTTTATTCGCCATGTTTTATGCCCTGTTGTTTATCACAATTTATATTTCGGGACGTTTTGAGCTAAAATGGATGATTAGCGGGGTGATGGCGGTGGCACTAATCGGCGCCGTTTATATCTTCACCCTGTTTAGTGTCAGCATCCCCTTTTTGATTGCCGCGGCACTGATCGTCTCGCTGGTGTTGTTCTGGTTTCTAGAACTCAAATATGCCATGGGAGCTATCGTCGCGCTGATTCACGACGTCACCGTTACAGTTGGAATTTTTTCAATTCTCGACAAAGAATTTACGCTGGCGATCATTGCGGCGTTGTTGACCATCATCGGATACTCATTGAACGACACCATCATCGTCTATGACCGTATTCGCGAAAACCAGAGAAAATATCATAAGAATCCACTGGAATACATCTTGAATCGCAGCATCAATGAAACCCTCAGCCGCACCATTCTGACCTCGGCCACCACCCTGTTTGTGGTCGTCACCCTTTTTATTCTTGGCGGCGGGATTATCCATGACTTCGCTTTTGCCTTGATCATAGGGGTCGCTGTGGGTACCTATTCGTCCATTTTTGTTGCCAGTCCGATCCTCTTGACCTGGCAGGAACGGCAGCGGAAAAAAAAACACTGAATAAAAGATAAATCGTTTCGAACTGCCTGATCTTGTTGCTTGGTGAGCGATTAGAATTCCCCCTTTCTTTCATAGGGGTTTTTTAACGCCCGCAAGTCATCCATTCGGATTTTTCAAAAACAATCCAATCTAAGAAACTGCAAATCATAAATTATGGACAACATCCGACCATGGTTTCTTCTTAAAAGTGTACCGGGGGTCGGAAATCTACTGGCCAAGCGCCTGATAGATCTTTTTCAAACACCCCAGAACATATTTCAGGCATCCGTCGAAAAACTTCTCCAGGTAGAAGGCGTCACCAAACGCCACGCGACCGCCATAAAAACCCACAAAATGCCCGGGAAGGTAAAAGCTGAACTGGATCGCTTATCCCGCAAAGAATACCGGATAATTACTCTGGCAGATCCGGATTATCCCCGGCTTTTACGCGAAATTCCGGATCCACCGCCCTTTTTATATGTATCCGGACGACTGGACAGCTCGGCTTTGAAAATTGCCGTGGTCGGCTCCAGAAATGCAACCGGCTATGGTTTGACGACGACCAAAAACCTGTGTATCGGATTAGCTTCCCTTGGCATAACCATTGTCAGCGGAATGGCTCGGGGCATTGATACCGCCGCGCACGAAGGCGCTATGGCAGGAGGAGGCAAAACCATCGCCGTGCTGGGCAGTGGTCTGGATCGCATTTATCCGGCAGAAAATTCAAAACTCTTTCATCGCATTTCTGAAAATGGTGCGGTGGTGTCGGAATTTGCCTTGTCGACTGAACCCGAAGGCCATAATTTTCCGATGCGCAACCGGATTATCAGTGGAATGTCCATGGGAACCGTCGTTGTGGAGGCAACCAAAAAAAGTGGTTCTCTGATCACAGCGCGGCTGGCCGCCGAGCAAAATCGTGAAGTGTTTGCGGTGCCGGGCAGCATCCAATCATTTAAAAGCACCGGCACCCATACACTCATAAAGCAAGGCGCCAAACTTGTAGAACATGCCCAGGATATTGTCGAAGAGCTGACCCCGTTTCTCGAAAATAATAATCACTCGGGGAATAACCTTCCGGATGAAGCTGATGAATACCCGGCATCCCTCAGTGTTGACGAATCCCAGGTATATATAGCGCTGGAGCCCTACCCGATCCACATTGACAAGCTGGCAAGAAAACTCTCCCTGGAACCGGGTAAACTATTAAGTATCTTGCTAAAACTGGAACTTAACGGCATGATTCAGCAATTGCCGGGAAAATTTTTTATATTATCAGACAAGCCGCGTAAGCGTTAATCAATCCGTTCCCGCAATGCTTTTAGTGAAAACGTCTGAGATTATTGATCCACTCAGCATCGACAAATCAATTTCGATGCATATATTCAGCTTCCTAAAACGCCGCGATCACCGGCTCCGTTTCCGCTCGATAGTCGGGCCCCGGGTTGGTTTTCTTATTGGGGTAGGAAAAATTCAGCCCCAAAGACATGAAAACACGAAAAAGGAAACATAAATTATAACCTGTTTGGCTCAATTTTCATTGTCCCTATAATTCTATAATCGGAATCTAGGCGAGGAATTGCAGTGAGTAAACCTTTAGTTGTCGTGGAATCTCCCACAAAAGTAAGAACGATTAAAAAGTATCTTGGATCCGAATATAATGTTGCTGCGACCGTAGGACACATTAAGGATCTTCCCAACAAAGAGATGGGCATCGATGTGGAAGACGGTTTTAAACCCAAGTACCAATATATCCCGGGCAAACAAAAAATTGTAAAGCGTCTGAAACAGGCTGCCGGAGACACCCATGACGTTTATCTGGCTCCTGACCCTGACCGCGAGGGGGAAGCCATCGCCTGGCATACCGCCGATGTATTGAAAAAGAAGGGACGTAACTTTTATCGGGTACTTTTTCATGAATTGACCAAAGATTCCGTTCGCAAAGCCATGACGTCTCCCGAAGTCCTCGATCGCAGCAAATATGAAGCCCAGCAGGCCCGCAGAATACTCGACAGACTGGTCGGCTACCAGGTGTCACCGCTTTTATGGCGAAAAGTAAAAGGTGGTTTGAGTGCCGGACGGGTTCAGTCGGTGGCCGTCAGAATTATCTGTGAGAGAGAGCGTGCCATCCAGGCGTTTGTATCGGAGGAATACTGGTCGATCACCGCCCATCTGAATAGCGATGTCCCGCCACCGTTTGACGCCAAACTGGTAAAAAAAAATCAGGAAAAAATTAAAATCCCCCATGGCAAGGCCGCCGACCAGATATTAAAAGAACTCAATGGGGAGAAGTTTATCGTCGAGAAAATACATAAAAGGACGACGAAGAAAAACCCACTGCCGCCTTTTATTACCAGCAAGCTGCAACAGGAAGCCATTCGAAAACTTAGATTCAGTGCCCGCAAAACCATGATGGTCGCCCAACAGCTCTACGAAGGGATCGACCTGGGCCCCGGTGAACCGGAGGGCTTAATCACCTATATGCGCACCGATTCCACCAGAATTGCAGCGGAAGCTGCTGTGGAAGCGCAACAATTAATCCTGGAGCGATTCGGAAAAGATTATGCCCTGGAAAAACCACGTTTTTTTAAAAATAAGAAAAAAGTTCAGGATGCCCATGAGGCCATCCGCCCGACTTCGGTTTATAACACACCGGAAAAAATAAAATCCTATCTCACACCGGATCAACTGGCCTTGTACCAGCTCATCTGGCAGCGATTTATTGCCTCCCAGATGACCCAGGCTCTGATCAACCAGATTTCTGTGTCTATTCAAGCCGGCATCTATCTGTTTACTTCCAGTGGCTCAACGATAAAATTTCCCGGCTTTATGGCGCTTTACATGTCGGTGGATGATGAAATCGCGACTGAATCCGAACAGAAAAAACCAAAACTACCGGATCTGACCGAAGGAATGATCCTTACACTAGACAAGCTGGAGCCCAAACAACATTTTACCATGCCGCCACCACGATTTTCGGAAGCATCGCTGGTAAAAGAGCTCGAGGAAAACGGCATCGGTCGCCCCAGCACCTATGCAAACATCTTATCGACCATCCGGGGTAAAGGATATGTCGACCTGCTCAAAGGCTATTTCAAGCCGAGTGAACTCGGCTTTATCGTCAATGATCTTCTGGTACAAAATTTCCCGGATATATTTGATGTCGAATTTACCGCCAAAATGGAAGAAAATCTGGACCGGGTTGAATCAAAAAAGCTTGACTTTCTGCAGGTCCTCACCCGTTTTTACCAGCCGTTTAGCAAAGATCTGAATACTGCATCCGAGGAAATGCTCAGCGTAAAGGGCGTCGGCATACCCACCGATTTGAAGTGCCCCGACTGCGGTAAACCGGTACATATTAAAGTCGGAAAGAACGGACATTTTCTTGCTTGCACCGGGTATCCGGATTGCACATACTCCAACGACTACATTCGGGATGAGAAAGGTGTTATTCAACCCGAGGAACAATCCGAAGAAGAAGTTACCGATAAAGTGTGTGACAAATGCGGCAAACCGATGGTTAGCAAAAGAGGCCGCTATGGAGGTTTTCTGGCTTGCAGCGGTTATCCTGAGTGCAAAAACACCCAATCTTTAAATTCGAACGGCAATGGCAAAACGATCGGTGTCAGCTGCCCGGAGAAAGACTGCGCCGGAGACATTGTCGAGCGAACCTCCAAGCGTGGTAAAGTCTTCTATGGTTGCAATCGTTTCCCGGAATGTACTTTTGCCACCTGGGATAAACCCCTCGATCGAGAATGCCCGCTGTGCGGTGCCAAATTTCTAGTTGAAAAAACCACCAAGAAACAAGGGACTTTCGTCACTTGCTTGCAACAAGGATGCGGATTTAAAGAAAAGGCTTGACAACTTGTTTTTTAGTTGTTAATTCTTCAGGAAATTTAGATTCATGTTGAAATTATGATTAACGTATCAGCCTTTAGCAACCTTTTTATCCTTATTATCGTGCTCGTCGAGGGTATTATTATCTTCGGCGAGACAAAGGGTTGATAATGGCATAACTTCACCGATCAGAAAAAAAGAAAATCCGTTATCAGCCCTAAAAGCCGATAACGGATTTTTTTTTGAAAGGACAAACACCATGAAGCTCACCGGCGCACAAATACTGATGGAAGTACTGAAGGAAGAAAAAGTTGATACGATTTTCGGATATCCCGGCGGAGCCGTTATCGATATTTATGATGCGCTGGCAAAAACAGATATTCGCCATGTGCTGGTCCGCCATGAACAGGGAGCCGTGCATGCGGCCGACGGATATGCCAGGGCTGCCGGTCGTGTGGGGGTCAGCCTGGTGACATCGGGCCCCGGTGTGACCAATACCATTACCGGTATCGCATCGGCCTATATGGACTCCATACCCATGGTCATTCTCAGTGGTCAGGTCCCCACCGGACTCATCGGCAATGACGCCTTTCAGGAAGTCGATATCGTCGGCATCACCCGTCCCTGTACCAAACACAACTATCTGGTGATGTCGATTAAAGATCTGGCCACAACCGTCAAAGAAGCTTTTCATTTGGCCCGCTCCGGTCGACCGGGTCCTATTCTGGTGGATATACCCAAAGATATTACCAAAGAATCGATAGAATATGTCCCCGTTAATGAGGTTAAGCTTAAGTCCTACAACCCGACTTACAACCCGAATATGAAACAGCTAAAGAAAATCGTAACCCTCATTGAAGGTAGTGAGAGACCGATTATCTTTGCCGGTGGCGGAGTGATTCTTTCAAAGGCCTCGGAGGAGTTAAACGCATTGGCGCGCAAAACCCGGATACCGGTCACCACATCCCTGATGGGACTGGGTGCATTTAAAGAATCAGACCCCTTATCACTGGGAATGATCGGGATGCACGGGACTTACAGAGCCAATATGTGTACGGCCGAATGTGATCTGCTTTTGGCTGTTGGAGTCCGTTTTGATGATCGCGTTACCGGAAAAACAGATGCGTTCGCGGCCCAGTCTCAGATTGTTCACATTGATATTGATCCCACCACAATTCGCAAAAACATTCCGGTAACCATTCCTGTTGTGGGGGATTGCAAAATCAGCCTGCAGCATCTGAACCGGTTGATCGATCAGGTTGATCTGGGGGATCTGACGGTGAAACGAAAAAAATGGCTTGATCGAATCGATGAATGGAAAAGCACCAACTCTCTGGCCTACCAGCAAACAGATACGATCAAGCCGCAGTTTGTGGTCGAAAAACTCTGCGAACTGACAAAGGGCGAAGCCATCATCACCACCGAGGTCGGCCAGAACCAGATGTGGGCCGCCCAGTATTATCAATTCGACCGACCCAATCATTTTATAACCTCAGGGGGCCTGGGTG
>Ga0316194_10001231_pt1 | contig 17471 bp, 12 predicted proteins | sample CroRivsedime1_MG_FD_204936 | JGI IMG/M metagenome (GOLD analysis project Ga0316194, IMG submission 204936) | Coastal sediment microbial communities from Maine, United States - Cross River sediment 1 | ecosystem: Environmental > Aquatic > Marine > Coastal > Sediment | place: USA: Maine...
CAAATGATTTTTTATAATAATAATCAAAAAATCTGCGGGAGAGGAGTTTTCAAATGGAACAAAATTTACCGGGCGGCTATAACGGCAGGATCCTTCGTGTCAACCTCACCGATGGAAAGGTAACTACGGAGCAAATTAATGCGTCATTTTGCCGGAAATATTTAGGAGGTGCCGGCTTTATTGCCTATTACCTCTTACGTGAGGTGAAACCCGGCATTGATCCATTGGGCCCCGAAAACAAACTCATTTTTGCGTCGGGACCTCTGACGGGTATCACATTAGGCGGCTGCGCACGCCATACGGTGGGTGCGAAGTCGCCTCTGACAGGCGGAATTGCCAAATCCGAAGTCGGTGAATTTTGGGGAGCTCAGTTTAAGCGAGCCGGTTTTGATGCGCTCATCATCGAAGGCAGGGCGGATAAACCTGTTTATCTTTGGATTCACAACGGTGAAGCTGAGATTAAAGACGCCGCCCATCTTTGGGGCCTGAACACAAAGGAGACCCAGGAAACCATCCGATCCGAGCTGGCTGATGCCAGTATCCGGGCTGCCATGATCGGTCCGGGGGGTGAAAACATGGTCAAATATGCTTGCCTGATGCACGGACCTTTTGACGCCGCCGGCCGCGGCGGTATGGGTGCGGTCATGGGTTCCAAGAACTTGAAGGCCGTGGCGGTAAGGGGCGATAACATGCCGCCGGCAGCCGATAACGACGGCGTAAAAAAGATGGTCGACTGGCTCAAGGAAAACAAGGAGCTCTATAAGCCTTTTTCAGATTATGGCACAGGATCCCCCATGGCTCGTTTTGAAGAATTGGGCAATCTGCCCATCAGGAATTTTCGCGACGGCGCCTTCCCGGGCGTGGCCAAGATTAACGCAATCACCCTGAAAGAGACGATAAGTGTCGGGATGGACGGCTGCTTTGCCTGCCCGGTTCGGTGCAAAAAAATGGTAGCCTGTGAGGAGCCCTATCAGGTGGACCGTGCTTACGGGGGGCCGGAGTATGAAACCATCGGGGCGCTGGGTTCGGCCTGCGGTGTCGATGATCTGAATGCCATCGCGAAGGGAAGCGAATTGTGTAATGCATATTCCCTTGACACTATCTCTGCCGGCCTTAGCATCGCGTTCGCCATGGAATGTTTTGAGAACGGGTTTTTGACATCCAGTAACACCGGGGGTATCGACCTGAAATTCGGAAACGCCGCTGCGATGCTCAAAATGATCGAGCTTATTGCCCGTCGTGAGGGCATCGGCGATCTGCTCGCAGAAGGTTCGGCCCGGATAGCTGAAAAAATCGGCCACGGAAGCGAGGCGTTTGCCGTACAAGTAAAAAAACAGGAATTTCCAATGCATGAGCCCAGACTCAGCAAATCACTTGGGCTTGGCTATATGGTGAATCCTCACGGTGCAGATCACATGGACAGCCTGATTGATATTTTTTACTGCGATATGACGGAGCAGCCCAATGTCGTTGTCGCTGACGCCCTTCCGTTAGGATTTGAACCGGCACCATACGCGGACATCGGGCCGCGAAAGGTGGCTTTGTTTAAAGTCCTGCAAACCAAACGGTTTATCGCCGACGCCCTGGTGCTTTGTCACTTCCTTCCCTATTCGTACACCCAGTATGCAGAACTGACAGCGGCGGTTACGGGCTGGGACACCAGCGTCATGGAACAATACAGGACGGCTGAACGCATTCTCACGATGTGCCGGCTATTCAACGTCCGGGAAGGCTTTTCAGCAGAAGATGACAGGTTGCCGGCACGGTTCTTCCAGCCGACAAGAGATGGTGCCTTGTCTAACACCTCCCTGGACGATGAAGAAATGGAAAAAGCAAAGCATTATTATTACCATCTGATGGGATGGGACGATACAGGCAAACCGATGCCGGAAAAACTTGAAGAGCTGGGTATTGATCATCTGGCCGCAAAGTAATAATGAGTATAAAATTCAAGATCCCAAAACTGTTGCAAGAGAAAACCGACGGTGCGGTGCTGATCGAGGTTCAGGGCGGCGGCGTTCAGGAGTGTATTGCAGACTTGATCCGCCGGTATCCGGGCCTTGAAGGAATGATATTGGATGGAGAGAATAGAATATTATTGAAATGGACGGTCTATATCAACAATCAGAGCGCCGCTTCATCCAATGAACTATCATATCAGGTCGAGGACGGGGATATCATTACATTGCTGCCCATGGTAGCCGGCGGCTAACCAGGGGCTGGGTGTGAATCAAGACTGTTGGTTATTGGTATATCCATGGCAATTTATGGTATGTCGACATGTAAAGTGTAGGAGTGCTGGAGTACTATTAACCTCCTCCTTTGATAAAGAGAGAATGACTGCCGTTTACCAACAGCTGTGATTTACCTCCCCCAAGGGCTTAATATTTGACATCGCATTTTTTCTAAAAAGTTATATTTTCGTGATAATTCTGTCGCCTGCTGACGCCCAGGCGGTATTTCAGTAGAGCATCAAGTCGGTTCGAGCAGCGCCTTGATTACTTCAATTTTATCTTTGACGCCGGCATAACCTTCTTCAATCGTGTGTTCAACCTGGTCAAAATCCAGCATCTTCAGCTGCCCGAGGTGCGGCTGGATCAATATATCCGGTGGTTCCACCGCAAGGTTGATGCGGGTGATCAGCGCCTGCATGATGTTGATTGAGGTCATGACAGTCTCGATGATATCCGGAGTCGACGATTCCCTTCCGAGCAATTCATTGATTTTACCCGCGAAGTTGATGCCGGCGGTTTCATAATATTCCGACAGTTTTTCAAAAAGCTCACCTTTATACGCCGGCAGATGGCCGGTTTTCTTTGCCGCGTGTCGGGCCTGCCGTATCCGTTTTGTGCGTGAGACCACCCCGCTGTTGAGATCAACGGCTATCACGACATCGGCTTCCAGAGCCCTGGCGACACCTACCGGCACCGGGTCTACAAGGCCGCCGTCCACGAGCCAGCGACCCTTGACTTTCACCGGGGCAAAGAGCCCCGGTATGGACATGGTCGCCCTGAGGGCGTTAAGGATGCTGCCGGACTTCAGAACGACTTTTTTGCCGGTTGCGAGGTCGGTGGCCACCAGCATCAGCGGGATTTCCAGATCGGAAAAATCTGCCGCATCGGTGTGCATTGAAAAAAGCTCTTTCAACCGTTTGGTGCCGTTCAGGAGGCCCGAGCGCGGGAACACGACATCAAAATACGAAAAGACCTTTTTGCCGTCCATCCTCAGAACGAACTCCTTGAGGCTCTTGAGGCTGCCACTGGCATAGATGGCTCCGACATAGGAGCCGATGCTGCACCCGGTAACGTAATCGATGGGAATTTTTTCTTCTTCCAGTGCTTCAATGACCCCTATATGGGCCCAGCCGCGCGAAGACCCGCTGCCGAGCACCAGGCCGACGGTCTTTCTCGATGGCATGGATTTCTCCTGAAACACGGTTATTTCTACATGTTGCAAATAGCCGACTATACGCAGTTTTCATCAAATAATGGCGATTGCCTCGATCTCCACGATCAATTCCGGATTGGCCAGTGCTGCCACCTCAACACAGGATCGTGCCGGGGGATCTTTTTCGAAATAGGACTTATAGACCTCGTTCATTGCCTGGAAATCTTTCATGTCGGTGATAAACACCAGACATTTGATGATCTTTTCCATGGAACTGCCGGCAGCTTCAAGAAGCAGTTTAATGTTTTCCATAACCTGTCTGGTTTGCTCCTGGATGCCGGATCCGGCCAGTTCTCCTGTTTCAGGATTCACGCCAACCTGGCCCGCAGTATATACCAAATTCTCTATTTTGACTGCAGGTGACAGGACCGGGGTAGGTTTGTTCAGTGGATTTACGATTTCACGGGTCATAGGATCTCCTTTCTCTAATGTAAGAATCAGTTTTCCAATAGCCGCTAATAACAGATGCAAAGCAATTTGACAACGCTGATCCGATTATCTTATGATGACATTATTGGGGGCAAATTTAGAAAGTGAGCTAAAATTTGAAATGAACTAAAATGATCTAAAATTGTGGTGTTCTATCAATTTTATAAAAACAGATAGAGTCTAGCGTTTCTTTAAATTTAGGCAATTTAGGTCACTTTTGGCATTCATTTGTACCGCCTCTGGAGGGATGCTGCAACTTCAAATAGATAAAAGCCCATGAATGTCCTGATATCGGCTACCCGCAAAGCCCGGTGTGAGATCTCATTGACTGAGAGGCAAGGCTGTCAGGTACTGCCGGCATTATTGTTAATCATCATATGCGGCCTTGCGGCGGCTGCTTCTTTTCCGATCCCAGGGAGCGTGGCACCCGTTGCCGCTTCCGCCGATTTCCCCGGCATCGCAGAGCTCTGCCGGATTGATGATCTCGTTGAGGAGGCCATCCGGGAAAACCGTCTGCCGGGCGCCGTGATTCTCGTTGGTCAAAACGAACGAATCTTGTATCGCAAGGCTTTCGGCCGTCGCGCGGTGGTACCCGACCTCGAGCCCATGACCATCGATACGGTATTCGACCTCGCATCCCTCACCAAAGTCGTTGCCACGACCACCAGCATAATGCAGCTGATAGAGACCGGCCGGATCTCCCTGGAAGATCCGGTAATCAGGTACATCCCCCAATTTAAGCGTCACGGCAAATCGGGGATCACTGTGCGACATCTTCTGACGCACATGTCGGGCTTGAGACCCGGCATCAATCCGGCACGGCGCTGGCGGGGTTATCACGCTGCAATTGAGCAGATTGTGGATGATGTGCCGGTGACACCACCCGGTGAGCGCATTGTATACAGCGACTTAAATTTTATTTTGCTAGGTGAAATCGTTTGCCGGGTCAGTGGGATGTCTCTCGATCAGTTTGCACATGAGCATTTATTTAAGCCGCTGGGGATGAACGACACCAGGTATCACCCTGAGGTAAAAATACAATCTCGGATTGCACCGACCGAGCGCTGGCGGAAGAGCGCTCGACCTTGCGGAGGCCCGGATGGCACGATGCTTCGCGGGCTGGTTCACGATCCATCCGCCCGCCGCATGGGTGGCGGTCCGGGGCACGCCGGCCTTTTCAGCACAGCGGATGATCTTTCAATTTTTTGCCGGATGTTGTTGGGCGGCGGCGCATTCGGCCAAACGCAGATATTATCTGCGGCAACCATAGTTGCCATGATTTCACCGTCAACGCCGCTGAATAAAGGCTATATCCGCGGTCTCGGCTGGAGTCTGGACACGACCTGTGATGAGGGTAAAGGAAAGCGTTCACCCCTCCCGATCGACCACTCCGGGTTCACGGGCACCAAACTCTGGCTGCATCCCGGGACCGGCCTGTATATTGTGTTTCTTTCCAGCCGGCTTCATCCGGACGGGAAAGGAGACGTATTTGATCTGCGCGAGCATATTATCACGATTGCTCTCAGTGCTGCGGCCGGTCAAGGTACATCGGCGGAGTTGTCCGCCAAGGAGGATGCCGCAAACCGTCGACCGTTGAATTTGTTGGCGGAAAATAATCAGTCTCGCGGCCGGGTGCTGAGCGGCCTATCTGTCCTGCGGGCCGAGGATTATAATCGGCTGCGGGGCAGGAAAATCGGTCTGCTTACGAACCAGACCGGCCAGGCTTTCGACGGTGTCAGTGCCATCGATTTATTAGACGGGGCCGGCAACCTTGAATTAATTGCCCTGTTCAGCCCGGAACACGGCATTCGCGGCATCCATGACGATCGCGTGCCCTCTTCGCGAGACAAAAAAACCGGACTTGTGATCCACTCGCTTTATGGAAAACGCCTGCGACCCACTCCTGAAATGCTGGCCGGTATTGACACCATCGTGGTTGATTTGCAGGATATCGGTACGCGCTTCTACACTTACATGACCACAATGGCCTATATGTTGGAGGCTGCCGCCAAACATAAGGTCAAGGTCATGGTATTGGATCGTCCCAACCCCATAAATGGACTTCAGATCGAAGGCCCCCTGCTGGATCAAAAATTTATTGGATTTACGGGCTATTTTCCCATGCCCATTCGTCACGGACTGACCATGGGAGAGCTGGCCCTGCTTTTTAAGGGCGAAAATGATATTGAAGTGGATTTAACCATCGTAAAAATGAAGGGATGGCGCCGCCGATACTGGTATGATGAGACCGGCCAGCCCTGGGTGAATCCGTCACCCAACATGCAAAATTTAATTCAGGCCACACTGTATCCGGGAATCGGTGCCATAGAGGGAACCAATATTTCCGTGGGTCGCGGCACTGCAGCACCTTTTGAGCAGATCGGTGCACCCTGGACCGACGGGGTAAAATTGGCTGCGACGCTGAATGCAAAAGCGTTGGCGGGCGTTCGCTTCTACCCGGTTTCATTTATCCCTCAAGCGAGTAAATTTGTCGGCGAGTTATGTCAGGGCGTTTTTATCCTGGTGACTGATCGCCAGGCACTTCGACCCGTGCGTCTGGGTTTAGAAGTCGCCTCCGCACTGCACCGCCTGTATCCGGATAAATACCGCCTGGAAGACGAAAAAAACCTGCTGGGATCTGAAACGGCGCTGATTCAAATTTTGGCGGGAGAAGATCCGGCCGGCATCGTGAAAACCTGGCAGACTGATGAGAAATATTGGCGGCAGCTGCGGAGACGATATTTATTGTACCCTTTTTAGCGTCCCCAGGGTACTTTCCAGTCTTTCCTCATCAATATCGGCCAGAACCACTTTCATGCCGGCATCCAAAAATGAATCCAGCATGGTTGATTTATCAAAGTTTAAAATTTAAGATGGGACCCTGAGTTTTTTCTAAACCATTGGTACCTATCTAACAATATATTTTAGCCACCAAGACACCAAGACACGAAGTTAAATTATAATAAACAGTCATTGTTTGTGTCTTTGTGCCTTTGTGGCTATTCTTTCCGGCTTGTCCGGGTTGGGATTAAAGGTATTTGAGAATGAAAGTGTACATTAGTGCGGACATCGAGGGTGTTACCGGTGCTTCTCATTGGGACGAGACCGACAGGCTGTAACCGGATTACAACGAGTTCCAAGAACAAATGACGGCTGAGGTATCAGCGGCCTGTGAGGGAGCACTGCAGGCCAGGAGCACGGAAATCTGGGTCAAAGACGCCCATGCCACCACAAGAAATTTGAAGTACTGAGATTATTTGCTTTTGTTTTATAAAAATCTGGAATTTTTGCTCACCATATTATCCTCCATATAAAAGTTTTCTTCTCGCTCAGCTTCTTATAATCGTTGCCGCTGGTCCGAAAAGCGGCCAGATTAATTGAGAAAGAAACTTTGATGGTATTCCTTCAGCCACAAAGACTCCAAGAGTACAGTGAAATCTTTTCATTCCCTATCCATATAGGATTTAATGCTTGACAATTCTCATTTTTATAATGATTTAAACATATATCATCTTTTCGTGTCTTAGTGCCTTAGTGGCAAAACTGTTTAATTTATTCTAGTTTCATATAGGTAATCGGAAGACATAATGAAACCCTGGGTAAAGAGAACGGTAGGCGCCGTGTGTGTGATTTTGGTTGCCGCCGTTGTCACAGCTGGATGGTACTTGAGCAACACACTGCCCGTCGGAACCGGTCACGTAGCCAAGACCATATGCTCCAACGTGTTTATAGCCAAACGGAATCCCGAAGCCGTTTTCCGGGAAGATATTGCTCCGGTACACTTTCTGTTTGCCATTACGAAATTCGATGTGAATAAAACGGAAAAATCAGTGGCTTCCACATCATACGGTTTTTTCGAAACAAAGGCGATATTTCGGGAAGGGTGCGGATGTACGGTTTTAAAAGGCACAGCGGAAGAGGAACTGCGCCGCCAAACCTTCATGAACGTCCCACCGGAGCCGTCGAACGAGGAGAGGAAAACGGATCTGCTTTGGCCGACAGGTGATCGGGTGCCACGGGTACCATTACCCGACGGTGTCGATGGCCACAAGCTGAACCAGGCGCTGGCAGCAGCCTTTTCTGAACCCGCCCCCGACAACCCGCGCAAGACACGAGCGGTTATCGTGGTGTATGATGGAAAGCTGGTTGCCGAACGCTATGCGCCCGGATTCAGCAAGTCAATTCCTCTGCTGGGATGGTCGATGAGCAAAAGTGTGACCAATGCCCTGGTCGGGGTGCTGGTAAGAAAAGGAAAACTGGACATCCACCGGCCGGTCCCGGTTCCGGAGTGGCAAAAGGCAGATGATCCTCGCCGCAGGATCACTCTCGATCAACTTTTGCGGATGAGCAGCGGCCTGGAATTTGGTGAAACCTATGCGCCCTTTTCCGATGCCGTTTCCATGTTCTACGACAGCTACGATTTCGCCGCCTACGCGGCTCAAAAACCTCTCGAGGAGGAGCCGGACACGAAGTTCCATTATTCCAGCGGCACGGCCAACATCATCGCACGGATTGTACGCCGGGCTGCCGAAGAGGAATATCGTCACTATTACGCGTTTATTCACCGGGAGCTGTTCGATAAGATCGGCATGCACAGCGTGGTTTTCGAACCGGATCCTTCCGGAACATTTGTCGGTTCATCTTATGTGTTTGCGACAGCCAGGGACTGGGCGCGGTTTGGTCTGCTGTATCTTCAGGATGGCGTCTGGGAAGGCGAACGCCTGCTTCCCGAGGGATGGGTATCATATACCACGACCCCAACACAGAAAGCACCCCTGGGAGAATACGGGGCCTTGTTCTGGCTGAATGCCGGATCGGCATCAAATCCTGCCAACCGTCGCTGGCCTTCCATTCCAAAAGATGCGTATCTGGCGGATGGATTCCAGGAGCAAAGGGTCATCATAATTCCATCCAGAAAGCTGGTGCTGGTCAGGCTCGGCAATTGCTCATATAGCGACGCATGGAATGATGAAAAATTTATTTCGAAGGTGCTGGCGGCACTGCCGAAGCCGGAACTTAGTTCGCTTCGCTCACAACCTGTCGAGAGCCTCCCTTCGAGAGCCTCAGAGTCTAACGACAAGGTCGTGCGATTGGAATAATGGAACACTGGAATGATGGAATGATGCAAGGGTGGGACAATAGACACGATATCTATTTTTTGCCCATTATTCCATGATTCCAACATTCCATCATTCCATGTAGGCAGCATAAAACTAGTGTCGTTAAAAGCCGCATGATTTCAATATTTACGAAAGAAAATAATATTGCTATGGAGAAATGAACTGGTGAAAAGTGGTAAAAAAAAATATTTCCTTCTTATCGTCTTCGCAGTTACGATGCTGTCCTGTGCGCAGCAGCGACCGGTGCTCTATCCCAATACTCACTTAAAGCATGTCGGTAGAGAAACCGCCGAGTCCGATATTGATGACTGCCTTCAGCTGGCGATCGATTATGGCGCCAAAGAAGACAGCGGTTCGAAGGTCGCCAAGGATACCGCCAAGGGTGCGGCGATCGGCGGTGCCGCCGGTACGGCTGTCGGCGCGGTTACCGGGAACCTGGGGCGCGGCGCAGCCGCTGGGGCTGCCGGGGGCGGCGCAGCATCCATGACCCGCAGTATGATCAATTCGGGTAAGCCTGATCCTGTGTTTAAAAAGTTTGTGGACCAATGCCTCCGTGATAAAGGGTACCAACCGGTCGGATGGCGATAACGCAACGTCTCGGAAATTATATAAATCCCACACCCACGATCGCGCAAAAAAGCTTCACTTCGTGACCACTATTCCAGAATTCCAACATTCCAATAGGACGACCTTGTCGTTAGACTCTGAGGCTCTCGAAGGGAGGCTCTCGACAGGCTGGGGCGAAGCCCCTAAGCACTTTCTGCACGCATGCCCCGATCCTCGGACAACCGAATGCGGACATCCCGATTGAGGCCTCTGTCAGATCCGGATTTACATGGGCCGTCTACGATCCGATGTCTTTTGCAGACTTGACAGTGTCCTTGCCGGAGCCTTTGGCATCAAACAGTGCATGATCTGCGGTCGCCAGCAGATTCGTCATGTCATCGGCGTGATACGGGAAAGTAGCGACACCAAAGCTGGATCGAATGCGGACCTCAAAGCCCTGGTCACGCAGAAAAACATGACTGCTTATTCGAGCTTGGATTTTCTTTGCCTGCTCAGCGGCTTGCACTTGATCAAAGTCGGGTAGGACCACCACGAACTCATCTCCGGCGTACGCTACGGCGTATGCCGGTTTTTCGAGGGTCTCCCGAATGGTTGTGCCCACCTCCTTAATGGTGCGGCTGCCGTTGAGATGGCCATACGTGTCCACCACGGATTTGAAATGATCGAGATCCATGAAAATGACGGATACAACCGATCCGTTGGCCTTGGCGTTTTCGATCAAGTCCGTCAGCGATTGATATAGATAGCGGCGGTTGAAGAGGCCGGTCAGATTGTCTCGCAGGGCCTGCTCGCGAAAGCGCTGCTCGCTTGCGCGCAGCGCCTCTTCGGCTTGTTTGCGTTTGGTGATGTCGATCATGGCGATGATGATGCGGGTGAGGGTATCTTCATGGCCGGAAAGCGGCAAGGATTTGCCCAGAATACTCTTTTGGGTTCCTTTTAACGTCATGAATGTAGCTTCGCGTTCATCGGAAAAGTTGCCGTCCGCCACCATCAGGATGATTTCGCGAGCCATGCGCATAAAGTCCTCGGCGTTGTTGGAGGGTCTGAATTCACCATCGAATTCATCCCCGGTTTGAGCCTCCATCAGGTCCAAAAAGGCGGTGTTGCAATCTATCGTTTTGATCAGACCCATGCAGCGGGCCACCTCCTGGGGATTCTGATTAAAATAACCGTGCAGATCGGAGATGCCTTCCGCCCGTAGCTGCTCCAAGTGCCGTTTCAGGTCGCCGGCGTCTCTTTCGATCATGGCCACCGGGGCGGATTCAAACAGCAGACGATATTTCTTTTCGCTGGCTTTAATCGTTTCCTCAGCAAGCTTGAGTTCAGTGACGTCTTCGACAAAGGTGATAATTCCGGAAAGCCTGCCGTCCGTTTCGAGCACAGGGCAGATATGATAGCGCAGATATTCGCATCCATCCGCGGTCCGCAGACAGGTATGATCGCTGACAATGCGCGTCCTTTTTTCAAGGCAGAGCTGAAACGATTCGGCAACTCCGGAATCCACCAGGGGAGGATATTGCAGTACGTTCAGCTCTGTGACATCTCGATCGGACGGCCAGTCCAGCATGTTTAGCATTTTCTGATTGGCACCGAACACACGGCCTTCGTTCTCAATGACAAAAATGCCAAAGGGGGCACTGTCACCCAGAAGTCGATTCCGTTCTTCGGATATTCGAAGTGCATCTTCGGCCCGGCGGCATCGTTCTTCCAGTTCCTGGATTCTGCGGAGCAATTCATCGCGTTCGCTTAGCTGCAGGCCTGATTTAGGGCTGTCCTGGTTCATTTCGGTGACCTTTCCGGCAGAGAAGAAGTTCTTTTTTCAATGCGGATAGATTAAAAACGGTGAATTGAGATAAAAAAGAATTTTTGCATATTTTTATACAATCTGTTGGTATGCGCCGGCAGAACAACCACCACCAAAGATGGCTGAGGCAAACAAGGTAGTTGCTAATAATAAATCGGTCAAGTGGTCACCAAAACCGACAGATCCGATAAGACAGAGATCAAAAAATTCTTTTTAAAAATCAGCGGCCACCAGCAGAGGTGGTCCCGGCCCCTTCCAGGGGCCATCCTCATACCCCCAGCTCTGCTGGGGGTCGCTGATTTCGGCGAAAGCTCAATATATTGAGGCGTCCATTTCACAGAACCAATACAAATCCAGATAACGAAAGTGGGCTTTGTTGTCAATATTTACTTTTTCAGCTTTCGAACCCCTCCGTATAATACCAGAAATCCCCCTAATATCAAAGAAATCCGGCCGAGATAATCTCCATGCCGAGCGAAAAAAGTTTGCCCGCTGCGAAGATGAATCTTTCCTTTGAGAGTCGTTTTTGTCCACCAGGGAGTCCTGGCCATAACCATGCCTTGGGCATTAATAAGTGCAGAAATTCCTGTATTGGCAACTCGCACAAAATCTCGCCGGTTTTCGATGGCCCGAACCGGGCTGAAATTGAAGTGGTGTAGATAGCCGGGGGTATTTTTCCACCATCCGTCGTTGGTGATCATGCAGATAAAGCCCTTTTCTTCGGGCAGGTTTCGGGAGCAGTAGGGGCCGAATATGGATTCAAAGCAGACAATCGGCAATATGGTAATCGAAGCGTCAGGCAATTCAAAAGTAGTGCTCTCCTGACGAAGACTGTAGGTGCCGGTGTATCCGCCAAGCTCCAGGGAGTATTTCCCCAAAAAGCCCAGATATTGCACGAAAGGCATACGCTCGAATAAGGGTACTAACTTGGTTTTGTGGTAAAATCGGGGTGCCGATGCAGAACCCGGCGGTAGAAAAAGCGCCGTATTAAAGGCCTCGTAGTGATAGTTTTTCACGTGATTGAAACGACTTCCCGGAGGAATGTCTTCATTGCTGAGTTTCCGGTAGCTGTGTACGCCCAGAAGAATAGTCAGCTTTGGATATTTTTTCCGGAATTCCAGCAAATTCCGGTAGTAGATCGATCCTGAAGGATCGCTCTCGTCAATCTGTTCTACAATAAGGGTTTCAGGGCCAAACAGATATTGGGTTTCGTCATCGATAACAGCTTCAGCCGTCCTGAAAAACTCCGCCACATGTTGCGCATGATTTTGCGGGTTAAATTTTTCCGTATATGGATCCAGGTTGGGCTGAATCAGAGCGATATTTACTGTCTCTCCCTCCTCTTCAAAGTTTTGGAAAATAAGATAGGATCCAAAGATGGGGATAAGAAGGAGGGTCAGTGTTGCTGCACCAACCGGAACAATAGAACCCGGGCCTTTTTCCCGATATGTATCATACACCCTCAAGAGCGCAAAGTTGGTCAGTATTATCCAGAGCGTCCCACCACGGACACCGGTAAACTCGTACCATTGGATGAGTTCGGGTGCTGTGGCCAGTGCGTTGCCCAGATTGAGCCAGGGCCAGGCCAGGTCCCAGGATAGATGAAAATGCTCGTAGCCCATCCAAATGAGCAGAAAAGGGAACAACAAAGGAATTCTCAGGATGGTCCGGATACGGCTTGCCAGCCAGAAAACAAGGGCCTGCAGCAGTGAATTTGCGAGAATAATGAAAATGGCTCCCACAAATTGGGCCCGGCTAACCCACCAGGTTCCCAGGATATTCCACAGCAGGAAACCGACAAAGGCATAGTTGAATATGGCGTAGGTGTTTGGGTGATGTCGGACTTCCTCTTCCAATAGCAAAAGGGGCACCCAGGCGAGAAAAACGAGAAAGAACAAAACTGAAACAGACCAGGGCAGCCCCAATAGCAGGCCACCGGTCAGGGCTAAGAAAATGTTTTTTCTGATGTTCATATCAATTTTGAATTTATAAACTTAAACGGACGCCCCCGTCTTTAAAATTGTGTCAACAGGCGTATTAAATGACTGCCCTACGAAATCATAATGGGAAACAGTTATACGGGATTCAGAAAATTCTTACAACTTAACTTTTGCTTGCAATTTGATACCGGGTGCCTTATATTCTGCAGCGATTCATTTTGGATCGCAAATATCAACATAATTTTGTTTTGACGATTACAGATGGTTGCCCGGCCGGTTTTGGTCGGGCGTTTTTGTTGCAACAGAGAGGCTCTTATTTGCTGGGCGGGTCGACTGTTGACAGGCAACAGGCATATGACCCGCGAGGGGTATGCGACCCGGAGTATTTTTCAAAACGCAAACAGGAGCTACACGATGACCCCCGACTTTAACGAGTTTGACCTGCAGCCGCAGCTGGTGCAGACGATCGCCGACATCGGCTACGCCGCACCGACACCGATCCAGTCCACCGTCATTCCGGCCATGCTTGCCGGACAGGATGTGATTGGCCAATCCCAGACAGGGTCCGGTAAAACTGCGGCGTTTTCCTTGCCCATCCTGAATAACCTTCAAACCGGTCAGCGCTACGTGCAAAGTCTGGTGGTAACCCCCACCCGGGAGCTGGCCATCCAGGTGGCGGATGCCATGGTCACCTACGGCCGGCAGACCAGCGCGCGTGTCCTGGCCGTTTACGGCGGCCAGCCTTATGACCGCCAGATCAGCCGTCTCAAAAAAGGCATGGACGTTGTGGTCGGGACCCCCGGCCGCCTGCTCGACCTGATCCGCAAAAATGTGCTCGAACTCGAACGGGTGGCGACCGTCGTGCTCGATGAGGCCGATGAAATGCTCAGCATGGGCTTTCTCGCGGACATCGAGGCCATTTTGGATCAAACCGCATCCAGTCGTCAGACCGCCCTTTTTTCGGCCACCTTGCCCCAGCGCATTCTCCGGTTGGCCGAGCGATACATGAACGCGCCCCAATCTTTTAAGATCGGATGCAAACAACTCGCTGTGGAGACCGTCGAACAGCGCTATTACCTGGTTGATGAAGCCGACAAACTGGCAGCTCTCACGCGCCTGTTTGAAATTGAGCCCGTCACCAGTGCGCTTATCTTTGCCCGTACGCGCCTTGGCACGGCCGAATTGGTCAATGAGCTGGCGCTACGAGGATTTCCGGCCGAGGCCCTGAACGGGGACATGAGCCAGGATGCCCGGGTGCAGGTGCTCAACCGCTTCCGTGCCAACAAGCTCAAAGTGCTGGTGGCGACCGATGTGGCCGCCCGCGGGCTTGACGTTGACGATATATCGCATGTCTTCAACTATGATCTTCCGCAGGACCCGGAACTCTATGTGCACCGCATCGGCCGCACCGGGCGGGCCGGGAAAACGGGTATTGCCATCACCCTTTTGACACCCAAGGAACGCTGGCAGTTGCGCCGGATTGAAGGGTTTATCAAACAAAAAATCACTCGCAGGATGCTGCCGAGCGCTGAAGATATCAAACTGAACCGCGAATCACAGCTGTTGGAAAAAGTGATGGTCTGGTTGCGGCGTGGGCGCTGCAGCCGGGAACGGGAGATCGTGGCACAGCTGCTTGTAGAAGGTCACGACCTGGCAGAGGTTGCCGCCGTGGCGCTGAAACTTGCGCGGGCAGAGGAAACGCAGCGCCCGATTGCACCACTTAAGGAGGTGGTGGAATTCAGCGCCCCTGTTACCGGGAAAGCGCTCAAACGCTCCGATCGCCGAAAAGGCCGCGGTCGGGAGAGTGCTTCCCATGAAAAAGGAATGGTACGCATTTTGATAGGCACCGGCCGGGCCGACGGCGTTCGCGCCAATCATGTCGTGGGCACGATATCCCATTATGCTGACATCCCCGGTCGTTCGCTGGGCAAAATCAGCATTCAGAAGCAACACACCCTGGTGGATGTGCCTGAAAAGCTTGTGGGGCGGGTGCTGGGCAAAGGCGTCAACTACCGCATCGGTAACAAAACCGTCACGGTTCAGCGGGCCTGATTTGGTAAGTTTGGCCGTAGCGGACAGGTCGGCCCCCCGGTGACTTTTGATCCACAGATTTCGCAGATTACACGGATTACTCTAATCACTTTAAGAGCGATGCGAAATCTACAGGGTTTAGTTCACCGCAGCTTGCTGCGATAAAATGAATTTTGCCTTTAAAGATACCCTGCGGCTTGCCGCGGAGAGGTTCATATGGTGACCCTCTTCTTTTTCGCCGAACATGACCCTTCACCAGACATCAAAAACCGTGCGAGTTCAGGAGCTGATGAGCTTCCCGTTCCCGTGCCTGCGGCGCGGGGAAACGGAGTTGCCGGAATGCGTTACATAGGCCCCATATACCGCCCTCCCAGTGAGGCAGACTCATTGTTGATCCAAGCAACGGTCGGTTGTCCGCACAATCGATGTACCTTCTGCATGGTGTACAAAAAAGGACCCAAATATCGAACACGGGCCGTGAATGAAATCAAGGAGGATATTTTAGCGGCACGCGACGCTTACGGTCAAAGCATTCGCACTCTCTTTTTCCCGGCCGGCAACACCATTGCCATGAAAACGGAAGATCTTTGCGAAATTTGCCGCTTTGCCGGACAAGTGTTCCCGGGTTTGGAACGTATCACCGTCTACGGATCTTCGCAGTATATTCATAAAAAAAGTACCCAGGGTTTAAAACGGCTGGCTGAAGCCGGTCTGTCCAGAATCCATGTGGGACTGGAATCCGGTGACGATGTGATATTGAAGAAAATCAAAAAGGGAACTGACAGCCGCGAGCAGATCAAGGCCGGAAAATGGGTCATGGAGGCCGGTATGGAACTGAGTCTTTACGTCATCATGGGGATCGGTGGTAAAGAACGAACCGCGTTGCATGCCAAAGAAACAGCCAGGGTGCTGAATGTCATTGACCCGCAGTTCATCAGAATCCGTACTTTTGTGCCCAAGATAGACACACCGATTCTGAACGAGGTTCAAAAGGGTTCTTTTAAAATGCTCGGCCCCCATGAAATCTTGCGGGAAACCGAAATGCTCATCCGGGATCTAAAGGTTTCATCGTATTTTGCCAGCGACCATTATACCAATTATATCAACCTGGAAGGCCGACTGCCTAAAGAAAAAACAAGACTTCTTGAGGAAATTCGCACCGCGCTTGAAAGGGATGAAAAAACTTACCGGCCGTTTTTCATCGGCACCCAATAATGCCGAATTAGTTATCAGAATTTCCCGGCAGCCGGCAATGATTATCTATTCGTTTTTCCAATTATCCTGGTGGAATTGGCAACTGCAATCAAAGCAGTACCCATATCCGCGAATACCGCTTCCCAAATTGTGGCCAACCCCATGGCACCGAATAGTATGAAGATGCCTTTAACGGTAAATGCCAGAATAATATTTTGCCAAATAATCCGGCGGGTTTGCTTGGCAATGGAAACCGCCTCTGCCATTTTCATGGGCGAATCATTCATCAACACCACATCAGCCGTCTCGACGGCAGCATCGCTGCCCAATGCCCCCATGGCCACCCCGACATCAGCGCGGGCAATTACCGGTGCATCGTTTACGCCATCCCCAACAAATGCAATTTTACCTTTGTTCCTGCTTTGCACTTTTAGTTTTTCAAAAATACTGACTTTATCCTCAGGAAGAAGATCTGCATAAAAGCTGTCAATCGGCAGTCTATTCGCGACGGCTTCGGCGGCACATCTATTATCACCTGTCAGCATTGCAATATGCTCTATCCCTTGTTTTTTTAGTACTTTCAGAGCGTTATCCGCATCAGGCTTAATCTCATCACCAATGGTGATGTAACCGGCGTAATTGCCATCCACAGCAAGGTGGGCGACCGTATCGTCAAATTCACATTTAGGATGATCGATCGATTGTAAATGTAAAAGGCTATCGTTGCCGACCATTATTGTATGATCTCCGTAACGGGCTTTGACACCTTTTCCGGAGATTTCAGTATGATCGGAAACCATAGAGGCCTTCAACTCTCGCCCATCTTTATTAAAAGCGTTGTTAATTGAAATTGCAATGGGATGATTTGAATGCAGTTCGGCTGCAGCAGCAAATTCCAGCAGCTGATCTTTTGAAAATCCGTTCAAATTGAAGACTTCC
>Ga0316194_10001234_pt1 | contig 17463 bp, 19 predicted proteins | sample CroRivsedime1_MG_FD_204936 | JGI IMG/M metagenome (GOLD analysis project Ga0316194, IMG submission 204936) | Coastal sediment microbial communities from Maine, United States - Cross River sediment 1 | ecosystem: Environmental > Aquatic > Marine > Coastal > Sediment | place: USA: Maine...
TGTTCGGTCGTTTTACCTTGATGGATTACACGATGCAGCGCCCTGGCGGCCCGGGCGCGCTCCTGATGGCCACTGGCCTGATCAGCGCGTCGAGTCGGGGGCATTGCGCGAAGGATCTTCGGCTGCGCTGGGCGCGTCGGGATGGGCAAGGAGTCTCGCGCCTGGGTGGATGATCTCTGCATAGCCGTTGGCTGCGGCCTTTGCGTCCATCACAGTTCCCTTGCCCCGGTTCAGCTGGATCCGGGGTATGCAGACGCTGCCCTTGGCGCAGGCAATCCAGAGGCCGGCCTTGTCGATTCGAACAATGGTGCCCGGTGGTAGCCCCGAGTCTCCAGCTTCGGCGTGGGCGGCGCCAATGCAGCGAATTCGGATCTGACCGGCATCATCCAGGGCGTAGAGCGCAACCGGCTGGCGATCGGACAGCGCCCGGATCTGACGGGCCAGCACGTCGGCCGGTGAGTACAGCGCCGGCTCACTGTCCCTTGGGCCGAGTTTGGCCGCGTAGGTGGCGCCGGTTTCAGGCTGCGGCGCTGGGGTCAGGCCATCGATCTCCGGGAGCAGATTCAGCAACAGGCGGACGCCGGCCGTTGCCAGGCGCGCTTCCAGCCCACCGCCCGTCTCGTCCGGACCGATCGACAGCGCTTCACAGCGGTAAACGGGCCCGGTATCCAGCCCCTCGTCCATCTGCATCAGGCAAACGCCGGATTCCTCGTCTCCTGCCATGATGGCCCGCTCGACGGGCGCGGCGCCGCGCCAGCGCGGCAGCAACGAGGCGTGAACGTTCAGGCAGCCGAGCCTGGGTGCGGTGAGGATGTGCGCCGGAAGGATGAGGCCATAGGCGGCGACGATGAGGAGATCCAGGCGATGGTTCTCTATCGATACCCCTTTCAGGCGCTCCGGCGTTTCTACCGGAATCTGCTGCGTCTCGGCCACGCGACGAACCGGGTTTGGCCGGGTTTTGCGTCCGCGACCGGCCGGGCGATCTGGCTGAGTGAGTACTAACTCAGGCGTAAAGCCACCATTGATAAGGCCTTTCAGGATGGTGGCGGCGAACTCTGGTGTGCCGGCAAAGCCAATCCTGAGGTCGCTGCGCGCAGGATCAGGCACGTACCCGGTGGCTCTTTTCCAGCTTCTTGCGGATGCGTGTGCGCTTCAGATTGGAGAGGTAGTCGACGAAGAGCTTGCCGTCCAGGTGGTCGCATTCGTGCTGGATGCAGACGGCCAGCAGACCTTCGAACTCGTCGCTGATCGGATCGCCATTTCGATCCAGAGCCTCCACCCGAACGCCTTCGTAGCGGGTGACGGGTTCGTAGAATCCCGGCACGGAGAGGCAGCCCTCCTCCGCCTCCACGGTCTCGCCGAACGTGGCCAGCGTAGGATTGATGAAAGCGTGCGGCTCATCCCGGTTTTCCGAGACGTCCACGACGATGATGCGACGGTGGACGTTCACCTGACTGGCGGCCAGACCGATGCCGGGTGCTTCGTACATGGTCTCGAACATGTCATCGATGAGTTTGCGGACGGTATCGTCCACCTGCTTGACCGGTTTGGCCTGGTTGCGGAGCCGAGGATCCGGGTATTCGAGGATGTCGAGAATTGCCATATGCCGAAGGTTGTCAGTCCGATCTTCAGTAGTTGTTTTGTGCGTACGAGTGCGCGTGCAAGTATAAGTGGGACGCGCGAATTCGCGATTGGTTCAGGGCCATGGAAAGCCTCCATCCAGGTGACAATCAGCCGCCTTATAAGCGAATAATTACCCGTGTGATCTATCTCTAGTATTGGTGTAATTCAGGCTGCTAAGATTGTGAAGAGTATAAACTTTTTGCCAGCGGACCGCGCTTCCCAGGCGAGCAATCGAGCCTGAAAGTGAAGCCTGCAAGACGGCCTGAAACCGAATAGCTGACCATGATAGCAGCTCGGAGAAAAAAGGAACTTCAAAACATGTTTCGGAACATGACCGCCTGGATCAGTGGCCGTAGCGCAAAACTCGCCGCCATCGGATTGATCGCGAGCATTGCCGCGGTGGCCAGCAATGCTGCCGAAGACCTCAACCGTTATCTGAAAGCTGACCATCCGGACGTGTACACGGTGGTCAAGGGCGACACCCTCTGGGATATCTCGGGCATGTTTCTCGAGCGACCCTGGCTGTGGCCCGAGATCTGGCGGATCAACCCGCAGATCAGCAACCCGCACCTGATTTACCCTGGCGATCAGATTGCCCTTGTCTATGTGGATGGTCAGCCGCAGCTGGTGCTGGAGCGTGGTCAGGCCGGTCGCACGGTGAAGATGACGCCTGGAACCGACAAGCTGGAGCCGCAAGTTCGCTACGAGCCTCTGGAATCGGCGATCCCGACCATCCGCCTGGATGCCATTCAGGCCTTCCTGGTGCAGAACCGCATCGTTACTGAGGAAGAGCTGGCCGGTGCACCCTACGTGGTGCAGGGCGACAGCGAGCGACTGGTGCTGGGCGCGGGTGACCGTCTTTATGTGCGCGGTGTGCTGCCGGAGTCCGAAAGCCTCAACGTGGTCCGACACGGGCCGCTTTACGTCGATCCAGACACCCAGGAGGTGCTCGGTCGGGAAGCCACCTACATTGGCCTTGGGCAGGCGGTTGCTCAGGATAACGACATTGCCACCATGTTCATGAGCGACACCCGGGAAGAAGTTCAGATCGGCGACCGTGTGCTGCCGACCGAAGAGCGCCGGGTAGATTCCACCTTCTTCCCCAGCGCGCCGGAAGGCGACGTGAAGGGTCAGATCATTGCCGTCTTCGGCGGTGTCAGCCAGGTCGGCCAGTACGACGTGGTTGTGATCAACCGCGGTGAGCGGGAAGGCATGAAGGCGGGCAACGTGCTCGCGATCTACAAGAAAGGTGCCCTGGCGCGCGACCGGATCGCCAACGAGACCATTCGCCTGCCCAGCGAGCGGGCTGGCCTCATGATGGTGTTCCGCACTTTCGAGAAGCTCTCTTATGCCCTCGTCATGGTCACCGAGCGCCCGCTCGCCATCGAAGACGAAGTCAGGAACCCCTGACTTTCAGCCGGGCTGAGCCCTCTGTAAGCGGAGGCTCGCGCCACGCGAAGACTGAGTCTGCTAGCGCCCCTCCGGGGCGCTTTGCATATTGAAGGCACGAAACTCGGCGAGCGACCGTGCCCGATTCCATACCCGTCGCCAGCGATCTGGCGATTTCCCTCAGCGTTCTGCTCGAGCGGCAGGATCGGAGGGCTCTCAGAGCTCAGCTTCACGCTGCCGGCAGTGCTTCCGCAGGTGTGCAGACCTTAAACCTGCCTGGACGGATCAGCAGCGGGCGTCTGGCGCGGCTCAAAGGCCGGCTCAGCGCGGCCGGAATGGGAGCCTTCGCCCTGGGTGACCCGGAATTTCCGAGGCTGCTCGCAGGCATTCCCGATCCACCGCTGGTGTTCTACTACCGTGGCGCCATTGATTGTCTGGCGGACACCGCCATCGCCATTGTCGGCGCTCGGCGGGCATCCCGGGCCGGGCAGGAACTCGCTCGCACCCTGGCGGCGGAGCTGGCCGGTGCTGGCGTGGTCATCGTCAGCGGACTGGCGCTGGGGGTGGATGCGGCGGCGCACCTCGGTGCGCTCGAAGCCGGCGGCCGGACCATTGCCGTGCTCGGCTCCGGGGCGGATCGGGTCACCCCTCTGGCCAATGCGCCGCTTGCTGAGCGGATCCTGGCGAGCGGTGGCCTGCTGCTTTCGGAATACCCGCCGGGCACCCCGGCGGCGCCGTTCCGATTTCCGGAGCGGAACAGGCTGATTTCAGGATTGAGTCGCGGGGTCGTGGTGGTGGAGGCCAATCAACGCAGTGGCTCATTGATCACGGCCAGGCTCGCGGCAGAGCAGGGTCGGGAGGTCATGGCGGTGCCGGGTGCGCCGGGCTATCAGAACAGCATCGGCAGCAACCGCCTGCTCAAGTCCGGCGCCGCGCTGATCGAGCGTGCGGAAGACGTGCTGCAAGCCATTGGCGCGGAGGCTCAATCTGTCACGCCATACGCTTCCGTCAAGCTGGCCGGCCGGGATCCCGCCGGACTTGCGCCCGATCAGCAGGCACTACTGGATCTTCTCGATGGTCGGGCCCAGGGACTGGCGGAGCTGGCTGCGACGGCGGGGCTTGCCGAGCAGGACTGCGCGGTGGCGCTGACGGAGCTCGAACTCGCCGGGTTTGTCCAGCGTGTTGGTGGCGGGTATATTCGGCGCCCTTCTCAATTCTAAGCTGGAGGAGCTGATGAGTTTCGTAGCCATTCTGATGGGATCGGATAGTGACTGGCCGGTCATGCAGGCGACGGTCGACGTGCTGAAATCACTGCAGGTGGAGTGTGAAGTGCGGGTCTCTTCTGCGCACCGCACGCCAGCGGAAACGGCGGCCTATGTGAGCGATGCATCCGGGCGGGGCTGTGAGGTTTTCATCTGTGCCGCCGGTATGGCCGCGCATCTGGCCGGGGCCGTGGCCGCGCACACCACCAAGCCGGTGATCGGCGTCCCCATCGATGCGGGCCCGCTGGCTGGCTTCGATGCGCTGCTGTCCACCGCCCAGATGCCGGGTGGCATTCCGGTCGCTACCGTGGCCGTTGGCAAGGCAGGCGCGAAGAACGCCGGCTACCTGGCCGCTCAGATGCTCGGCATTGCCGATAAAGCGTTGGCCGAGCGGGTGGCGGCGGATCGGGATGCGAACCGGCAGAAAGTGCTGCAGGCGAACGAAGCGCTGCAGTCTCAGCTCTAACGCCCGCTTCAGTCGGCGCCGTGCTCAACTGCTGGCATCTGCACCTGGCCACGCGATGCCTGCGCGGCGGCGGGCTGGTGCTGCACGCCACCGAAGGCGTCTGGGGCCTGGCCTGTGACCCCTTCGATCCGGAGGCGGTCGGCCGGCTGCTCGATCTCAAAGGCCGCTCACCAGGCAAGGGACTCATCCTGATCGGCGCCAGCGCCGAAACTTTTGCGCCAGAGCTCACGGCGATTGATCCTGCGCTGGCGGAAATCGTTCGGGATTCCTGGCCGGGACCGGAGACCTGGATTCTGCCAAATCGACGATTCCCCTACTGGATCACGGGTGATCATGACGGCGTGGCCGTTCGGGTGCCCGGCCACCCGCAAGCCCGGGCCCTGGCCTCGGCGTTCGGCGGCCCGCTGGTATCCACGTCCGCGAACCCGAGTGGCCTGCCAGCGCCGGCCTCCTCGATCAGCGCCAGAAGCGTCTTCGCCAGAGACGCAGGTCGCATCGACTACGTTCTCCCTGGCGAAGTGCTCGAACCGGGCTCGCCGAGCCGGATCCGCACCCTTTCCGGCGAGGCGATCAGAGGATGAGCACCGATCGCTACGCGGTAGTTGGTAATCCCATCGCCCACTCCCTGTCGCCGGACATCCACGCCGCCTTCGCGGCCCAGACCGGTGAGTCCATGAGTTATGAGCGCATCGAAGCGCCGTTGGATGGATTTGTGCGCACCGTGGAAGAATTCCTGGGCGGATCCGGCCGCGGTCTGAACGTGACGCTTCCATTCAAGGGCGAGGCGGCGGAATGGGTTGGCAAGCTGGATCCGGGTGCGGCTTTCGCTCAGGCGGTGAACACCATCGTCGAGGACCCGGCCGGTGGCTATGTGGGCTTCAACACGGACGGCCCGGGGCTGGTGATGGACATTGAGCGGCTGCTGCCAGGCAGAACAGGATTGTCCGTGCTGCTGCTCGGTGCCGGGGGTGCGGCCCGTGGCGTGGTTGCGCCGCTGCTCGAGAGGATCGCCCGCTCGCTCACGATTGCCAACCGGACCGAAGAGAAAGCACAGGCGCTGGCCGAGAAGCTCGACGACGCAGGATACGGGGCGGTCGAGGCGGCAGGTTTCGATGGCCTTGGAGGCGGCTACGATCTGGTGGTGAATGCCACCTCCGCCGGGTTGGCTGGCGGCGTACCGGCGATCCCAGCGTCAGCCGTGGTGGGTGCCTTCTGCTATGACATGGTCTACGGCGGCGAAACGGCCTTCATTCGCTGGGCCCGCAACGCTGGGGCTGTGGATTGTGCCGATGGCCTGGGCATGCTGGTCGGTCAGGCGGCGCTCGCGTTCGAGCTCTGGCGCGGTGTTCTGCCGGAAGTGGAGCCGGTGCGTCGGGCCCTGGCGGCAGCGGGCTCATGAGCCGCCCACGCTTCATCGCCGGCGCGATCTGTCCAAGCTGCGGTCAGATGGATCGATTGCAGGTGCTCGAGGTCGAGGGTGAGCAGAAAAGGCGCTGTGTTGCCTGCGGCCATGAGGACGATCTCAGCACCACGGCCAGCCAGGCGCCGAGCAATCGGCTGGATGGCGGCCTGAAGAAACCGGACCCGGATGCATCGAGCCCGGTGCGCATTCTGGACCCGGATCCATCGGGCAACCGCCGCAAATGAGCCGTCAACCAACCGCGGCAGGCGACCCTTGGTCACAACCCCAACGAAGCGTCTTTGATCGAAGACAAAGGCCAGTCAAGAAATTTTGTCTAACGTCTTGAATGCCAGGCAATTCCGTCCGCCTTTATTGTTAATTGAAGGCACGACAGTATAATTGCGCGGCCAGTCAGGGGTGTCCGCGGGAGCGATTTAGCTCTTGTGGAATTCGTGCTCAGGGACCTGGGGAGGTGAAAGAGCGCGGACAGCATCCCGACTGCGAAGGCCTGTTGCCTGCGGCAACAGGTAGATTCTCAAAGGATACGCAAGGTGCCTAAGGTGATTAATAGAAGGCTTACGCCAGTGGCCCGGCTATGTGTCGGGTTTGTTCTTGCCCTCGTTGCAGTCGGGGCAGGCGCGGACGAGTTGAACATGACGCCGGGCGTCACGGAAATCAGCCGCTCCATCTTCGACCTGCACATGTTCATTTTCTGGATCTGCGTGGCGATCGGGGTCGTGGTGTTCGGCGCCATGTTCTGGTCGCTCATCCATCACCGGAAGTCTCAGGGCGTGACGCCTGCCACCTTCCACGAGAGCACCAAGCTCGAGATCGCGTGGACGCTGGTGCCGACCCTGATCCTGATCGGTATCGCCTGGCCTGCCACTCAGGTGCTGGTCGCCATGTATGACACGGGCGGTGAAGATCTGACGGTGGAGGTGCGCGGCTACCAGTGGAAGTGGCAGTACAAGTATCTGGACGATGACTACAACGCCACCTTCGGCTTCTTCTCCAATCTGGCCACCTCCCAGGACGAGATTCGAGGCCGCACTGAGAAAGGCGAGTTTTACCTGCTCGATGTCGACGAGCCTCTGCGGATTCCCGTCAATCGCAAGGTTCGCTTCCTGATCACCGCGGAAGACGTGATCCACGCCTGGTGGGTCCCGGAATTCGGCATCAAGCGCGACGCCATCCCCGGCATGCTCAATGACCTCTGGACCATCGTGCCTGAGCCGGGCGTTTATAGAGGCCAGTGCACCGAGCTCTGCGGCAAGGACCACGGCTTCATGCCCATCGTCGTGCATGCCATGCCGGAAGACGAATACGATGCCTGGTACGCCGAGCGTCTGGTCGCGGAAGAAACACGTAAAGAAGCGCTCTCCAAGACCTTCACCGAAGAAGAGCTGATGGTGGAAGGCGAGGCGGTCTACGCTACTTATTGTGCCTCCTGCCACATGCCGAACGGCAAAGGCGTTCCGCCTGTGTTCCCCGGGCTCGATGGCAGCGCCATCGCCCTTGGCCCGCTGGAAGACCACCTGGACATCATCGTCAACGGCAAGACCGGTACCGCCATGCAGGCATTCGGCAAGCAGCTGGATGCGGCGCAGATCGCGGCGGTCACCCATTACGAACGTCATGCCTGGAGCAACAACGTGGGTGACGTCACCCAGCCCAGGGATGTCATTGAATTCACCTCGAGCCAGGAGTGAGGTAGCGAGAAATGAGTGAAGTTGTAGAAGCAGGACACGGCACCCACGACGACCATCACGACCACGGCCCGGACAAAGGCCTGGCGCGCTGGCTCTTCACCACTAACCACAAGGACATCGGCACGCTGTACCTGTGGTTCAGCTTTACCATGTTCCTGATCGGAGGCGTGCTCGCCCTTGTCATACGGGCCGAGCTGTTCCAGCCCGGTCTGCAGTTCGTGAATCCCGAGTTTTTCAACCAGATGACGACCAACCACGGTCTGATCATGGTGTTCGGGGCCATCATGCCCGCGTTTGTCGGCCTGGCTAACTGGCTGGTGCCGATGATGGTCGGCGCACCGGACATGGCGTTGCCGCGTATGAACAACCTGTCGTTCTGGATCCTGCCATTCGCGTTCGCGATGCTGATCTCGACCCTGTTCATGGAAGCCGGCGGACCGAACTTCGGCTGGACCTTCTACGCGCCGTTATCCACGACCTACGCGCCGGAGACGGTCACCTACTTCATCTTCGGCGTGCACCTGATGGGGGCCTCGTCGATCATGGGCTCCATCAACATCATCGCCACCATTTTGAACATGCGGGCACCGGGCATGACGCTGATGAAGATGCCGCTGTTTGTCTGGACCTGGCTGATCACCGCCTACCTGCTGCTGGCCGTCATGCCGGTACTGGCAGGTGCTGTGACCATGATGCTGTTCGACATTCACTTCGGCACCAGCTTCTTCAACGCGGCTGGCGGTGGCGATCCGGTGATGTTCCAGCACATCTTCTGGTTCTTCGGGCACCCCGAGGTATACATCATGATCCTGCCGGCATTCGGCGTGGTCTCGCAGATCATCCCGACCTTCAGCCGAAAGCCGCTGTTCGGTTACGACTCCATGGTCTACGCGACGGCGTCCATCGCCTTCCTGTCGTTCATCGTCTGGGCACATCACATGTTCACCGTGGGCATGCCGCTGGCCGGCCAGCTGTTCTTCATGTACGCGACCATGCTGATCGCGGTGCCGACCGGCGTGAAAGTGTTCAACTGGGTGTCGACGATGTGGCAGGGCGCCATGACGTTCGAGACGCCCATGCTGTTCGCCATCGCCTTCGTGATTCTGTTCACCATCGGTGGCTTCTCCGGGCTGATGCTCGCCATCACGCCGGCGGATTACCAGTATCACGACACCTACTTCGTGGTGGCGCACTTCCATTACGTGCTGGTGCCGGGCGCGCTGTTCTCCATCATTGCCGCGGTGTACTACTGGCTGCCGAAGTGGTGTGGGCGCATGTACGACGAGTCTCTCGGCAAGCTGCACTTCTGGCTGTCGTTCATTGGCGTGAACGTCACCTTTTTTCCGCAGCACTTCTCCGGCCTGGCCGGCATGCCGCGACGGATCCCGGATTACGCGCTGCAGTTCGCCGACTTCAACATGCTGTCTTCGATCGGCGCCTTCGTCTTCGGCTTCTCGCAGCTGCTGTTCCTGTATCTGGTGATCAAGGCCATACGCTCCGGCAAGCCCGCCACCGATCGGGTCTGGGAAGGTGCACATGGTCTCGAGTGGACGCTGCCGTCCCCGGCGCCGTATCACAGCTTCACGCAGCCGCCGAAGATTACGGACGCGGAAGCGCACTCATAACAGGTTGGGTTGAGCAGACGGGCTTAGAGTGATGAGCGCAGGCACGAACAACGCGAACGCGCATTCGAATGCGAATTCGAAGCTGGTGAAGAAACTGATCTTCATGGTGCTGGGCATGTTCGCGTTCGGCTGGGCGCTCATTCCGCTCTACGACCTGCTGTGCGAGATCACCGGACTTGGCGGCGACACGGGTGGCCAGTACACCTATGACCCGGCGGATACCCGGGTCGATCGGAACCGGCTGGTGAAGGTGAACTTCATCACCAACACCAACCAGGGCATGAGCTGGGATTTCTGGTCTGATAAAGGTGGCATGCGGGTGCATCCCGGCGAGCTGAACGAAGCCGTGTTCTACGTGAAGAACACGACGGACAAGCGGATGGTGGGCCAGGCCGTACCTTCGGTGGTGCCGCTCACCGCCACCGACTATTTCCACAAGACGGAGTGTTTCTGCTTCAACTCCCAGGTGCTCGAGCCTGGCGAGGAAATGGAAATGCCCATGCGCTTCATCGTGGATTCGGATCTGCCGCCCAACGTGCAGTCCATTTCCCTGTCGTATGCGCTTTTTGACATTACGGAACTGTCGGGCGGCCAGGCGCAGCTCGAAGCTGTCGGCCACGAAAGTGCCGGCGGCGACTGACTGACTAAAGAACGAAAATCGGGAGTGATTAGAGATGTCTAGCCCTACGGACCAATCGGTCTACTACGTACCACACAATGGATGGTATCCGGTGTGGGTTGCGTTCGGCGCTTTCATGCTGCTGGCGGGTCTGGGTACCTGGCTGAACGACGTTAAGGCCGGCGATGATCCGAGCGCCTGGATGATGTATGTGGGCGGGGTCGTCCTGGCCGTGGTGCTCTTCTACTGGTTCGCCAAGGTGATCGAAGAGAACCATCAGGGGCTCGCCAACGAGCAACTCAAGCGCTCCTACGTCTGGGGCATGGGCTGGTTCATCTTCTCCGAGGTGATGTTCTTCGCGGCGTTCTTCGGCGCGCTTTTCTACGCTCGCAACTTCGCGGTGCAGTGGCTGGGCGGCGAAGGCGCGAAGGGCCTGACCGGCGATTATCTCTGGCCGGAGTTCTCGGCTGAGTGGCCGGTGATGGCGAATCCGGACAACGCCCTGTTCCAGGGCCCCGCAGAAAGCATGGCTTCTCCCGGTGTGAGCAACTGGCTCTCCTACCTGCCTTTCTGGAACACGGTCATTCTGCTGACGTCCAGCGTAACCGTGCACTTCGCACATACGTCTCTCAAGAACGACAGTCGTGGCGGCCTCATTGCCTGGCTCGCTCTGACCGTGGCGCTGGGCGTCATTTTCCTCATCCTGCAGGGATGGGAGTACGTTCATGCCTACAACGACCTGGGTCTGACGCTGGGCTCCGGGATATACGGCTCCACCTTCTTCATCCTGACCGGTTTCCACGGCTTCCACGTGACCCTCGGCACCTTCATGCTGATCATCGCGCTGCTGCGGGCCATCAAGGGGCACTTCAGCCACCACGACTGCTTCGGCTTCGAAGCCACCTCCTGGTATTGGCACTTTGTCGACGTGGTCTGGGTCTGCCTGTTCTTCTTCATCTATATCTTCTGATAAGAAGTAAGACGCGGCCGGTTGAGCGCCGGCTGGAAAAAAGCGGGCCCAGAGCCCGCTTTTTTTATGGCTCGACAGACAGGAGTCGGCTCAGGGGGTTCGGGCCGGTGTCTCGACAGGTAGGGAAGCGTCGGCAGATCGGCCATGCCAGGGTGCGTTGGTGCCCATGCGTAGCTGGCCGGTATAGAAACCATAGAAGATGGTGCTGAGCAGCAGGGCCGCCAGCGTGATCCTTACGCCGAGGGCGTGCAGCAATCGCCGGGAGTCGGGCTTCTGGCTATCTTTGAACAGAAAGAACAGGCCACTCATGAGGCTGGCGACGACGCCGATGAGCAGGATGATGATGATGGATTTGAGAATCATGAGCGCTTTGTCGGTTGCGGGTGAAATCACCGGTGAACTGAACGGGTGAGGGCGCACTCTAACGCAATTCAGCTACTCAGATCAGCCGGTAAGACAGGTTGATGTTCGACAGAAAGACAGGATCTGGTCGCGCTCTGGATTCGGCGGTTGCCCATACGGCTGCGCGGCGCCGCTTCCGGCCCGGCTGGAAGATGACGCTGTTCACCGCGCTGTTGCTGCCCGTCGTCCTGTCCCTGGGCGCGTGGCAGCTTGGCCGGGCGGAAGAGAAGCGACAGTTCGAGGCCGACTACCTCGATAGAATCGGCGCCCTGGCAGTCACTCCAGGCGAGTCGGTAGATGACTTCCAGCGGATCCGGGTCACAGGCCAGTACGAGCCGGGTCGGGACTTCCTGCTCGACAATCAGATTCGTGATGGGCAGATTGGCTATGGTGTGGTCTCGTATTTCAGGGCGGAAGATGGCCGCGGTTGGCTCATCAACCGTGGCTTCATCGCCGGTGATCGGGCCAGGCGCTCGGTGCCGGAGATTGCGAGCCCGACAGGCAGAGTGACTCTGACCGGGTTGGTCTGGCCGGAACTTGGCCTGCTGCCGGTGTTTGGCGATAACGTCTGGCCGGCGGACTGGCCGAAGCTCGTGCAGCGGGTTGAAGTGGCGCGAATGGCCGCGCTCTTCGAGAATACGGTTGCCGTGGAGATTCGTCTCGAGGTCGGGCAGCCGGGCGTATTCGCAGCGGCGCCGACGGAGCTCAACATGCCGGCGGCAAAGCATACGGGCTACGCGGTGCAGTGGTTTGGCCTGGCGGCCGCGCTCAGCATTGGCTTCGCGGTATTTGGATTCAGAAAACGGTAACGATCAGACGATGACTGGAAAAGAGACTGACACGAACGACTCTACGGGCGGCCAGAATCCGGATGCAGCGGCCCGGAACCGGCGCATGCTGCTGGCCATGTTCGCCATCGCCTTTTTCACCCTGGGCGCTTCTTACCTGCTGTTTTACAGCGCGCGTGAGGGTGGCGTCTGGGGCACCACCAATCAGGGGTCTTTCGTGGACCCACCCCTCACGGTCAGCACCCTGGGCCTGAAAGGCACGGATGGTGAGCTGATCACGGAAGGCGGCAGCTGGTGGCTGTGGGTGGTCAGCGGTGCGGACTGCACCGGCGAGTGCGCCACCGCCGTCCATCAGCTGCGGCAGCTGCACATCCTCCTGAACAAGGACCAGGATCGGGTGCAGCGCGGATTGGTCACGATGCCGGGAACGGCACCGGGGCTGCTTGGCGAGTATCCGGGCGTGAAACACCTCACCGGAGATCTATCGGCGCTGACGGAGGGTATCTACATTGTCGATCCCATCGGCAATCTGGTGCTGCATTACCCGCTGACCGACGCGGGCAAGCCGGTGCTCACGGACCTCAAGAAGCTGTTGAAGCTCTCGCAGATCGGTTGATCCGGACGCGGCTATTCGAGAGACATGCTGAGGCGGACTCCTGCTGAGGCGGACTCCTGCTGAGGCGGACTCCTGCTGAGTCCGAGCATGTTTTCGGCTAGAATACGCGCCCGGCAAATCCGCCCCCTATCTGAAAGGCCAGAAGGCTAGAGGACGAACGAGTGAGCGAACTGACCATCGCCCGCGCCAGCTGGCGTGACTACCTGGAGATGACCAAACCGAGGGTCGTGCTCCTGATGCTGCTCTGTGCCCTGGTCGGAATGTTCCTGGCGGTGCCCGGTATGGTGCCGGTGGATGTGCTCATCTTCGGTCTCGCGGGTATCGCCCTGGTAGCCGGGTCTGCAGCGGTGGTGAACCACATCGCGGATGCCCAGATCGATAAGAGAATGGACAGAACCCGGGAGCGGCCGGTGGCGACTGGCCGGGTGGATACCCGCTCGGCGCTGATCTTCTCCGCGGTGACCGGCGTGGCGGGCATGCTGATTCTTTATTACGGCGTCAATCCGCTCACCGCCTGGCTGAACCTGGCCTCCTGGGTAGGCTACGGCCTCATCTACACCCTCTTTCTCAAGCGAGCCACCCCGCAGAACATCGTAATCGGCGGCCTGTTCGGCGCCGCGCCGCCGCTGTTCGGCTGGGCCGCGGTCAGTAACAGCATCGAGCCGGGCGCGCTGCTCCTGGTGCTGATCATCTTCGCCTGGACGCCGCCCCATTTCTGGGCGCTGGCGCTGGATCGCAAGGCCGACTATGAATCCGCGGACGTGCCCATGCTGCCGGTGACGCATGGCGACGCCTACACCCGTTGGCACATCTTCTTTTACACGCTCATCCTCTTCGCCGGCAGCCTGTTGCCTTTCGCGATCGGCATGAGTGGTCTGCTCTACCTGGCCGGCGCTGTCGCACTGGGCGGTGGCTTCATATACTGGGCCGTAGCCCTGCTGCGCAACCGGAACCCGAAGGCGGCGATCGAAACGTTCAAGTATTCGATCCTTTACCTGGCGCTGCTGTTCGTGGTGTTGCTGGTGGATCACTATCTGGTGGTGGCTGGCATCGGGACCGGCTTCGCACCGGCCGGTGAAGCGGCGGCCCCCATCGTTCTAGAGAGCGTCTGATCCCGCGATGACCGGTCTGCAGAAAACGGTTGGCCTGTGCCTGGGCTTTATCGCCGTGGTGGTGGGGCTGTTCGTCTATTCGGTGGTGCGCACGCCCGTGCTGTCCGAAGATCAGCTCAGAGAGCAGGGCGTTTTCGTGCTGCCGCGGCCACGTGAGATCAGCCCGATCAGCCTGCAGGCCCACACCGGCGAAGCATTCACCCTCGAAGATCTACAGGGCCGGTGGACCTTTGCCTTCTTCGGCTTCACCAACTGCCCGGACATCTGCCCGACCACCATGGCGGTGATGGGCCAGGCGCGGCGCGGCCTGGGCGACGATGCCTTCCAGGGTCTGCTGGTGACGGTGGATCCGGAGCGGGATACGGCTGAGGTACTGGGCAACTACGCCACGACCTTCGCGCCGGACTTCCTCGGCGTCACCGGTGGGCTCCAAGCCATTGCCGGCTTCGGCGAACAGGTGAACGTCGCCTTCGCCAAGGTGCCCTTGATGAAAGAAGACGGCAGTCCGGATCCGAACGGCTATCTCGTCGACCACTCCGCCAACATCGTGATCATCAATCCCCGAGGCCATTATCACGGCTTCATTAAATATCCTCAGCAAGCTGATACCATTAAGGCGGCATTTCAATCACTGTCCGCCAATTTCTGAATCCAGCCGACCAGTAGAAGGATCTGACGGCCGTCGAGAAAGCTCGACGGAAGGCTCGTTGCTGGCGTTCGGCCGGGACTTGGAGGCAGCGCAGCCGGGCGAACGATCCAGAGCAGGCTACGCGCACGTGCGCGGGCAGAGTGAAGCCCTCACCGCACCGCTCGAAATCGAAGACTACGGCGTGCAGCCGATGGACGACGCCAGCCCGCCGAAGTGGCATCTGGCCCACACCAGCTGGTTCTTCGAGACTTTTCTTCTGAGGCCGTTCCTCGAGGGGTATGAGCCCTACCACCCCGCCTACGAACACCTGTTCAACTCTTACTACAACGGTGTCGGTCGGCCTTTTCCCCGGCCGCGGCGCGGGCATCTGTCGCGGCCTACGGTCGCCGAGGTGATGGAATACCGTCGCTATGTGGACGAGGCAATGTTGCGGCTGCTTGACGCCACATTTACTGCCGAACTGCCTGAAGAAGCGCGATCTGAGGTGATCCGGCGCACCACGCTCGGTCTGCATCACGAGCAGCAGCACCAGGAGCTGCTGATCACCGATCTGAAGTACAACTTCGGCCACAATCCGCTGGCGCCCGTTTACTCGGCACCTGTGTCAGGGCTGACTGCAGCGCCGGATGCCGAGGACGGTGGGCTCGACTTCACGAGCTACGCCGGCGGCCTGGTTGAGATCGGTGTGGACCCTCAGGCGGAGGCGCACGCCTTTCACTTCGACAACGAGTCACCCGCCCACCCGGTCTACATCGCGCCCTATTCATTGGCGAACCGTGTGGTGACCTGTGCCGAGTACCTGGCCTTCATGGCAGACGGCGGCTATCGCACACCATCGCTGTGGTTGAGTGATGGCTGGGCCTGGGTGAACGAAGCGGGTATTGAGGCGCCCCTGTACTGGACCCGGCGGGAAGATGAGTGGTGGGAGTATCGGCTTGCCGGCGCGGCACCGGTTGACGACCGGTTGCCTGTGACGCACGTGAGCGCCTACGAAGCGGACGCCTTTGCGCGATGGGCGGGCTACCGGCTACCCACAGAAGCGGAATGGGAAGCGGCGGCGACCGCGGCTCCGGTGACGGGTAACTTCGCGGACAGTGGCAGGTTCCATCCTGCGATGGCCGGGACAAAAGACAGTCCGCAGCAGCTTTTCGGCGACGTCTGGGAATGGACGGCCAGCGCCTACGGCCCCTACCCGGGATATACGGCGCCAGTGGGAACCATTGGTGAATACAACGGTAAGTTCATGGCCAATCAGCTGGTGCTTAAGGGTGGATCATGCGCCACGCCAGCAGATCACATCCGGCCGAGCTATCGGAATTTTTTCTATCCACCGGATCGCTGGCAGTTCACAGGCATCCGGCTGGCCAAAGACGATCACTGAGTTGACCAGGCGCAGGGAGGCACTTATCAACCTAACAGCAGAGCAGGGTCCGGCACCTTTTCAGGTCTTCGATCTCAAACCCGAAGCAGCAGACGTGGCAGCGGAAGTGCTGAGCGGTCTGCGGCAGGCGGAGAAAACGCTCAGCCCGAAGTTTTTCTACGATGAGAAAGGCTCGAGGCTGTTCGAGGCCATCACCCGGTTACCCGAGTACTACCTGACCCGCACCGAACTCTCCATCTTCGACGACTACCTGGATGCTCTGGCCGCGGGCGTGCCGGAAGGCAGCTGCGTGGTCGAATACGGTTCCGGCTCGAGCCTGAAGATCCGTAAGGTGCTGGAGGCGATCGAGCCGACCGCCTACGTGCCGGTGGATATTTCCGGGGAGCACATGGTTGCCATGGCCCGCGATCTGGCTGAGGACTTTCCGGGGCTGGCGATCTATCCCACCTGTGCGGATTTCACCAGTTCGTTCGAGCTGCCCGCGCCAGTGGCGGGTTTGCCGAAGGTGGGATTTTTCCCCGGCTCGAGCATCGGTAATTTCGAACCCCTGGAAGCTGCGGCGTTCTTAGGGCGGGTGGCGCATACGCTGGGCCCGGGCGGCAAGCTGATCATCGGCGTCGACCTGAAAAAGGAAGTCGGCGTGCTGGAGGCGGCCTACGATGATGCAGCCGGGGTGACCGCCGAGTTCAATCTGAATCTGATTACCCATCTCGCCGAGACGCTGGCGATCGATCTCGATCCGGGCCGGTTCTCCCATCGAGCCGAATACAATGCCGAGGTCGGCGCCATTCAGATGTTCCTCGATGTGCGTGAGAGCCACGAGGTGACGATTGCCGGCGAAACCATTTCGCTCGCTGCTGGCGAAGCCATCCACACGGAGAATTCCTTCAAGTACGAGCCCGCCGAGTTTCTGGCCCTGACAGCCGGTGCCGGATTCGCTGAAGCTGGCCGGTGGAGTGACCCGAGGGGATGGTTTGCGGTTTATCTGCTGGAGGTCGCCTGAGGCGCAATCGTCGCCTGAGGCGCAATCGTCGCCTGAGGCGCTGCGGGAGGGGATCTGAATTCACTTGCGCTCCGCATCGATATGCGGGACGGTCCAGTTACAAGGGAGCGGCGTGAGGGCGCCGCGACTGAAGCGGTCCGATCGGACCGAACTCAAGGAGAGTAAACAATGAAAGTCGTTGTTCTATGGACTGCCGTCGCCGCGCTGGCAGGCACACTTCTGGCGCCACAGGGTGCCTGGGCACAGGATGAAACCTGGAAGAAGGATCGATTCTACTTCGGTCTCGGATTCTACCGGCCTGACTTCAAGACCCAGGTGCGGGTAGATGATTCGGTCACCGGGATCAGCGGCACCGTGCTGAACCTGGAGCAGGATCTGGATCTCAAAGATCGGAAAACCCAGGCGACCATCGATGCGCATTTCCGCTTCGCGAAGCGGCACGCCATC
>Ga0316194_10001235_pt1 | contig 17462 bp, 19 predicted proteins | sample CroRivsedime1_MG_FD_204936 | JGI IMG/M metagenome (GOLD analysis project Ga0316194, IMG submission 204936) | Coastal sediment microbial communities from Maine, United States - Cross River sediment 1 | ecosystem: Environmental > Aquatic > Marine > Coastal > Sediment | place: USA: Maine...
CGAGCGGATCGACGCTCGTGGTCCAAACGCACTATTTTCTGTGCAGATCGGGCGATACCATCGGGATCCATGCGCTGAGTCATGTCGTCGGCGGGCCAGCACCAGCACCAGCACCAGCACCAGCACTAAAAGTACCCGGAAGGATTCACACCCATGCCAACCACCGCCGCCGCCCGCCTCGTTGACGCCCTGCTCGCCCATGGGGCCGATCGAGCCTTCTGCGTGCCGGGGGAAAGCTATCTGAACGTGCTCGATGCCCTGCGCGACAGCGGGATCGAGACCATCGCCGCCCGCCAGGAAGGCGGCGCCTGCATGATGGCGGAAGCGGACGCCAAGCTGACCGGCCGACCCGGCGTCTGTCTGGTCACCCGGGGTCCGGGCGCGACCAACGCCAGTTCCGGCGTGCACGTGGCCGAACAGGATTCCACGCCGCTGGTGCTGTTCGTCGGGCAGGTCGGCACCGACATGCTCGGACGTGGCGCGTTTCAGGAAGTGGATTACGAGCGGTTCTTCGGCGGCATGGCGAAGCGGGTCTTTCAGCTGGCACCGGGTGACGACCCGGCAGAAGTCGTCAGCATCGCTTTCCAGATCGCAGCCTCGGACCGGCCCGGGCCGGTGGTGGTTGCTCTGCCGGAGGATCTGCAGGACGAGCTCCCGGCCGGAATGCCGGAGATACGTCCCCAGCAGCCGCTCAGCATCCGCCCCGATCAGGACGAAATCGATGCGCTGCGCGCTGCCCTGAATGCGGCCAAAAGCCCGATCGTTCTCGCCGGAGGCAGTGGCTGGTCGGCCGATGGCGTGAGCGCCCTGCAGACATTCGCCGAGCAGATGGCGCTGCCCGTCTCCGTCACTTTCCGCCGCCAGCAGCTTTTCGATCACGATCATCCGAACTACGCCGGGGACTGCGGCATCGGGGTGAATCCGGCGTTGAAGCGGCGGATAGAAGCGGCCGATGTGGTGCTCGTGCTCGGCAGCCGCTTCTCCGAGATCCCGAGTCAGGGCTACACCCTGCTGGAGAACGCCCGTCCGGGACACAAACTGATCCACGTGCATGCGTCCGAAGGCGATCGTTTTCCGTTCGCCGATCAGGTCATCCGTTGCCACCCCCAGGCGCTGATCTCAGCCCTGATCGAGTCAGACTCTGCGGGCAATTCAGCACGCGCCACCTACCTCGGCGAGGTCCGCGCTGACTTCGAAGCCTGGTCCGGCCAGGCACCGGTGATCCCCGGCGCACTGCAGATGGGCCAGGTGGTACAGCAGCTGCGGGCGACGCTGGCCGATGACGCGATCATCACGAACGGCGCCGGCAACTATGCGACCTGGATTCACCGCTATTTCCGTTTTCGCGGCCATGCAACCCAGCTGGCGCCGACCTCCGGTTCGATGGGCTACGGCCTGCCCGCCGCGGTGGCGGCCAAACTTCGTTTTCCTGACCGTCCGGTGATCTGCATGGCCGGCGACGGCTGCTTCCAGATGACCGGACAGGAGTTCGGCACCGCCGCCCAGTACGGCGCCAACGTGATCGTGATCGTGGTGGACAACGGTATGTACGGCACCATCCGCATGCATCAGGAACGGCGTTTCCCCGAGCGCCGGGTGGCGACAGACATCGTCAATCCGGACTTTGCGGCGCTCGCCCGCGCCTATGGCGCCTATGGCGCAACCGTCGCCAGCACAGACGCCTTCGCAGGCGCGCTGGAGGAAGCGCTCGCCGCGGGCACGCCCGCGCTGCTGCACCTGTTGCTGGACCCGGAGGCCATTACCCCGACCACGACCTTGAGCGAGCTGGCGGCCAGCCGCTGATGCGTCTGGACAGCGAACTGGCCCACGTCGGCTGCCCCTACTGCGGCGAACGCATCGAGATCATCATCGATCTGAGCATCGAGCAGCAGGAATACGTGGAGGACTGCTTCGTCTGTTGTCGACCGATCGTGATGAGCGTGACGGCGACCGAGGAAGGCGCCAGCGTCACGGTTCGAAGCGAGGACGACTGAGCCGGCTAGCGGAAGTCCGCCGCGTGCTTCAGCATGTGCGCGGCGCCGTGCGGCCCGTCGAGCACTGCATTCTCGCCGAACAGTCTTTCCTTCTGCTCTGCAAAGAGCTCGCGATTCGCACCGAGCGGCGCCAGCTCCTTGGCCCGCGCCAGAGCAACCCCAGGCAGGCTGTCCAGATCTGCGGTGGCCTGCACGACGCCCGCGGCCAGCGCCTGCGGGCCCGTCCAGCGTCGGGAAAGCTGCACGGTTTCGAAGAAGGCGTTGGCCGGCAGCTTGTGCCTGAACAGGGCCAGCTCCGGGGTGGGGATCTTAAAGCCGATCTGCATCTCGTTGGCGCAGGCGAAACCCCGATCATCCCGCATCACCCGAACGTCATGACACAGCGCCACCATGAGGCCGGCACCGAAGGCGTGGCCGTTGATGGCGGCAACGGTCGGGATCGGAAATGTGATGATCCGACCCATCAGCGCCATGAACTCGGCGCCGAAAACGCCTCTGTCGCCGCCGCGATGCTCACCCTCTGATTGCAGCCACTCCAGGTCGAGCCCGTTCGAGAAGAACTTGCCGTCCGCCGAGGCGGTGATCAGAGACGCCGGGCCAGTCGAGTACTCCACTTCGTCCAGCGCTTCGGAGAAAGCGCGCACGAAGGCGGTGTTCCAGCGGTTTTCACCGTCGCTCATGGTCAGGGTGAAAACCCCATCCTCTTCAGTCAGGTCGATCATCTGTCTTATCCAGTTCTAAGGTGTCTGCCAGTAAACGGTCTCAGTTCAGCGGTCGCACCAGCTCTTCGAGCGTGTGGAAGGATTCGTTGCTGTCCTGAATCTCGAGGATGAGCTCGGGCGGCAGTGGCCGTTCGTAGCCCTTACTCTGCACGAACTCGATCTCCTCGAGCGTCTCTTTGATTCTCGCGGCCCGGGCGGCGCTGTACGGATGGGTATCCCAGTAAGCAAAGGAAAGGCGGCGATCTTCCTTCTCGAGCGGCGTCAGAGCGTCCCGCTGGCTCAACGCGCCCAACTCGATCAGCACGGCCCCGCTTGGCGCGTAGCCGCTTCTGGTCGCCAGGTAGGTGCCGATGTAGTCCGCCTCGATTTCTTCCGCTCCGGAAAACCAGTCGTAGTTGCCCTCCGGGTCTGCGGTATCGCGCAGATACTCGTCGATTTCCCGCTGGTTGTAGGCGCCGCTCATTGCGGCGGGGCTGACCATCACCTGCCCTTCCGTAGCAACGGCAATGGAGGCTGCCGCCAGGGCCGATAACGCGGTCCCAAGAATGCTCGATCCGCCGTTACCCGGCGCTTTCCGCTCGCCAACGTGGGCGGCGATCAGATGCCCGTACTCATGGCCGATCACCAGAGCCAGCTCATCCGGCTGATCTGCCAGATACTCGATCAGCCCACGGGTCAGGGTGATCTTCGGCTCGTTCTGCAGATCGTAGCCGGCCCGGGCGTTGACCAGATCCAGGTCCACCACCTCGAATCCCGGCACGCTGCAGCTGTCCGCCTCGGAGACGGTACGGCAGATCATCGCTGCATCATGCGAAATCTGCCGGAATATGGGATTGGCCAACGCATTCGCTTCCGCCAGGGTGAGGGTCTGGCTGTCCGGCGTGGTAGCTTCCACCTGGGCGCGAACTTCCGCCACGTCCTCCCGGCTGGCGCCAGGCGACTGGTACTCGGTGCCGGCGCAACCGCTCGCGAACAGGCCGAGTGCAATCAGAACGACGCCGACGCGCGGTGCGTTGACGTTGGTGATGTGTGCTGCGCGATAGTGCTTTCCGCGTGCAAATCCTGAGCTCATTTCTCTATTAAAGCACCTGCGGGGGAGCAGTCCCAGACAGCCCTTCCTGATATGAAAAGCCGGTCCGACGAGCCTGCACGAGGGCGCTCAGCCCGCCCAGCCGACCTTGTAGTCCGCCGCCATCCTCGGGCCCTTTACCGACAGTCGCTCAATGAACCATTGACCGCCCAACTTCCGGTAGACCTCATGGTAGCGACAGGCCTGCCACAACGCCTGGCTGTCTTTCTCCATGGTGAACGGCCCGAAGAAGTACCAGGTACCCCGGGCTGTATCGCCGTCCACTTCGATCACCGGATTCATGGTCATGTGCTGAGAGAAGCGGATCATCTTCTGAAAGCGCTGAAAGAGCTGCCTGATCTCTGCGTGCCCCTCAGCTTCGCCGATGCCTTTCGCCTCCCAGACGCCGTCTTCCGTAAAAAGACCCGTGATCCGGTCCGGATTGTGGTCGTCGTCGCAGATCTCGCAGTAGCGAGCCTTGAGCTGCTTGATGGCCTCCAGATCCTCGAGTCGGGTGATACGTGCTTCCAGGTCCATGTCTAATGCCTCCTCTGCTGCCGTCATTCAGGCTGGCTTGAAGCCAGTGATGCGGGTCAGGGTGTCCGGGATGAATTCGTTCACGCTGATCTTGTTGAATCCAGCCTGCTCGAAGTACCCCACACAATCCGCATCCGAGTGGGCGAGACCCGTAGAATGGCTGACCGCCTCGGAAAGCCCCCAGAGTGCCGGTGCCAGCGGGCCGGTGCCGTCGGCATTGATCGTTTCGCCAATCAGATGGAACTCGCCGCCGGGCAGGAGCGCGGCGTAGACCCGCTGCACCACGTCGCTGATGATCGCCCGACTGTACTGAGGCAGGTTTGAGGCCATGATCGCCACGTCCGCATCACCCGGCAGGGGATCCCGGGTGAAGTCACAGGGATTCGCACTAACCTGAGCGGACACGCCGTTCTCCTCGATATATTCCCTGGTCACGACCACCACCGGCGGCAGGTCGAGCACTTCGGCTCGGATGTCGGGATGCTGCTGGGCCGCGACGATGCAGTAGCAACCGGAGCCTCCACCCAGGTCGATGATTTTCTGCCGACCGCTGAGGTCCACCTGCTTGTGGAAGCGACGCGCCGCTCCCATGCCGATGGAATAGGTGGCTTCGTGGTACTCCCTGGCCCGCTCTACCGTAAAGGTCTCGTCGTACATCCCCAGCCGGCGCTGATCGCCTTCCCGGACCTTGAGGTGCTCGGTCAGCTTGCCCCAGCCTTCCCAGCGCGGTTTGCCGAACAGCATCCAGGGCCCGGCGTAGGTCGGTTTCCCCTCCACCAGGAATCGATCCACGTCGGCCGCATTACTGAATTTATCGCCAGCACGGTCAAGCAGCGTCATGGCGGTCAGCACCGTGAGTAATCGTTCGGCGTTCACCGGCTCTATGCCGACCGCGTTCGCCACGGCTTCGATCGAGTCGTTGCCATTGGCTATGGCGGTGAACACCTTGAGCTCCACCGCGCTCATCAGCGCCGCCGACTCCCAGAACGCCTTGCTGATGCGCTGCAGGCGCACCGTATCGGGCCGGTTGTTCCGCGCTTCGCTCATCTTCTCCTAGGCTCCCTTATCTCTCATATGCGTATCATGAGCCTTTTCAGGAGGGAGTGCAGCGTGGCATACGCATCCGGATTTCGCCCGGGACTGTTCGAGGGTCAGACGATTTTCATCCCCGGTGGTGGTGGCGGGCTCGGCCGCTGCATCGCTCACGAGCTGGCGAGCCTCGGCGCCGCCGTGATCCTCGCCGGCCGGACAGAGGAAAAGCTCGACCGGGTCCGGGCGGAGATTGAGGCGGACGGCGGGCGCGCGCTCGGGTGCTATGCCGCCGAGCTCAGAGACGAGGAAGATGTCGTCTCACTGGTCGGTCGCGTGCTCGAAGCACATGGACCCGTAGACGGCCTTGTCAACGCCGCAGGCGGCCAGTTCCCGGCGAAACTCGAGGATCTCAGTCTCAACGGCTGGAACGCCGTCCTGCACAACAACCTGACCAGCTACTTCCTGGTCGCCCGGGAGATTTACAGACAGTGCATGGCCGAGCGAGGCGGCAGCATCGTCAACATCGGGGCCGACCACGATGGCGGCATGCCGGGTATGGGTCACAACGGTGCAGCCCGGGCCGGGCTTTCCAACTTCACGGCCACGGCCGCTACCGAGTGGGCCCGATCGGGTGTGCGGGTGAACTGCGTGATCCCCGGCTTCATCGCGACCACCGGACTCGACCGCTATCCCGAAGAAGACTGGGATTCGCTGGTGGCCATCACGCGTCGGGTGCCGCTGGCGCGGCACGGCACGGCTGCCGAAATTTCGGCCATGGTGGTGTTTCTGCTCTCAGAAATGGCTGCGTATATCACCGGCGCGGACTTCCGCGTGGATGGCGGCATCCACAATGGGGCCGGTAGCTTTCTCTTCCAGCCCGGCGAAATGCGCAACGGCCAGACCTTCAACGGATTTCACCGCGACGAGCCGCCGGGCATTCTGAACCGCTGAGCTCAACCGGCCGAGACTGCTTCCACACGATTCCCGCCAGGCCGGAACTCGAAAGGCTCACCCCAGTCGCTGGGGTAATCGACCAGAGCGCCCCCTTCCTCGACGCTGTGCACGAGCCCGAGGGCCGTGCGCAGTATGTCCGCCTGCATCTTCACATCCCCGGGCCGACCGAAATTGTTGCCCATGGGATGATTAACAAACAACGCTCTGGGCGGTTTCACCAGCGCCGTGAGATCTCTCCCGGTGGCGACGTAGGTGGTGGCTATGCCCCGTTCTTCCAGCAGCCGACAGACCAGACCCACGGTCTGGTGGTCCAGGGGTCAGCTCGGCGCCGCAACAAGTATATCCACGCGTTCGTCTTCGAGCCGCTCTGCGAAAGCCGGCCCCGACTCTTCCAGTACCTTGCTCCGATTGTAGATCCGACCCATGAAACCGCTCCAGAAATGCTCTGCGAGGCTGCCGATCTCACCGGACGCCGCCAGCTCGCGGAGTCGTGCAAGCGGAAACACACAGTTGATGTCCGCTTCCGCATCCGTGTGGTCGTAGTAGCTGTCGTGAATCTGAAAGTCGTCCACCGCCGCATCCCGCGAGATCGAATCCAGCCGATGATCATTGCGCGCATCCGGGTTGAACGCCGGCATGGCGCACTGCGAGACCCCGCCGGAAGTCAGCAGGCTGACCCGGCATTCAGACAGAGGCTTGTCCAGCCGATGCAGCGGCGCGGTTTCGTTCACCGTCCACTTATAGGGCGGGTTACCCATTGCGCCGTAGTAATCATTCAGCGCGTCCACGTAGCGAATAGGCTCTTTCATGCGTTCCCCCGGCAACATCAGCTGTTATCCATTCTGGGCGTCTTTGCGGATTTTCTCCACGTTGGCTTTCATGGTCGCCAGCACCCGCTGCGCGATAGCGAGCTCATCCGGCGCCAGACCCTGGCGTGCCGCATCGCCAAAACCCGCAGCCAGCTCTTCCATCTCGGGTTTGAGGGCCAGGGCGCCATCGGTGAGATAGATGCATTTGGCGCGTCGGTCGGTAGGGTCTTCTTCGCGCCGGATCAGATTCTTGGCTTCCATTCTGTCCAGTAATCCGGTCATCGCCATGGCGCTGGTGCCGATCAGTTCACTGAGCTTCGCCTGAGAGATGCCGGGGCGCTGGTCCACCCAGACCAGCACGCGCATCTGCGGCCGGGTCAGCCCGAGCGGCGCCATCAGGGCCCCGTAGGCCTGGGAGATGGCGTTGGCCACCTCATGAACGAGGAAGCCCAGCGGCTCGTCCTGCTCACTGTCCGGCACACCTGCCAGTAGCGATTTCCTGCTCATCCTTGGGCTCCCGAAATCTGACCTGCGTCATTGCTCCACATCATTATTATATGTACCTTTACTAAAAGCCATGCTGCAGACGAACCGGAAACTCCGGGCGGCCATATGCGTCCTGACAGTGGTCAGCCTGATCTCGCCCGCGACCTTGATGGCCGCGACGGTGGTCTTTGGCAGTTACACCAACCCCGATTACGCCGAAGAAGCCAGGGCAAAAGCGGCTGCGGTGTTCGGCATCGAGCCCCGCCTGACTCCGGTCACCGTCAACGGAACTGCCTACCTGCGTCTCCTGGCGCCAGCCGGCCTCAGCCAGGCAGAAGCCCGGGCGTTGGTCGACCGGGCCCGGGCAAACGGTTTCGAATCCGCCTGGTACCTTTCCGAAGACGCAGCCCGGCACACCGCCCAGGCATCTGCTGCACCGGCAACTGAACCGGCCCGCACCGCCGAGATCCCAGCCGTCGCCGTCTCGGCAACCGCTGCAACCGGAACCGCTCCACCGGAAACGCCACAGGCAACCGCCAGGCCAGCCGCGGACGTCGCACCGCAGCCTGAGGCGGCCCGGGAGGTTCCTGCCGATCTGGATCCGCCAGGCACCGCACCGGCAGCCCTCCTGCTCACCACCACCGGCATCGATGAAGGTGCCTCGATCAACGTGCCCCGCTTCAGGGAGAGCGAGATCGCCTTCCGCCTCGATGGCAAGCTGGACGAGCCGGTCTGGGCACAGGTGCCGGGCTACGACGATATGCGCGTTCTCGAACCGGACACCCTGGCCGTTCCCAGACACAAGACGCTCATGCGCTACTTCTTTACCGAGCGGGGCCTGTACGTGAGCATGTACGCGCAGCAGCCGCTCGAGTCGCTGATGGAGCGGTTGAGTTCCCGGGACAACTGGTTCTCCCGGGACAGCATGAGCATCACCCTCGATACCTCCGGCAGTGGCATCTACGGCTACTGGTTCAGCGTCGCTCTGGGCGACTCCCTGAGTGATGGCAAGATCGCCCCGGAGCGTCAGTACTCCAGGGAGTGGGACGGCCCCTGGGACGGGCGCACGGCTACCACCGAGGACGGCTGGTCGGCGGAGATGTTTCTACCCTGGTCGATGATGGCCATGCCTGCTACCGAGGGCGAGCGACGCATCGGCATGTATGTCAGCCGCCAGGTCGGCTACATCGACGAGCGTTTCGGCTATCCGCACCTGCCCTCCACGGGCGCCCGGTTCATGAGCGCCCTGCAGCCCATGGCCCTCGGCGACGTCCAGCCCAAGCGGCAGCTCGACTTCTACCCTTACGTCTCCGGCACCCATGACGTGGCCGCGGACGAGACGGAGGCAAAGGTCGGCGTCGACATGTTCTGGCGCCCGTCGACCAATCTGCAGATGAGCGCCACGGTGAATCCGGACTTCGGCGCGGTGGAGTCGGATGACGTAATCATCAATCTCACCGCCACCGAAGCCTTTTTTCCCGAAAAGCGCCTGTTCTTCCTCGAGGGCAACGAGGTGTTCGAAACCACGCCACGTTCCCGGCCCTTCTCTTCCGGCGGCCGCGGCACAGGCTCCAGACAGACCAGATCCCTGTTCTTCCCGACGCCCACCCAGGTGGTGTACACCCGACGAATCGGCGGCGGGCCCGACGTGATCGTGCCCGACGACGTGAGTGTGCCCGGATACGAACTTTCCAAGCCCACCGATCTGCTCGGCGCGCTCAAGGCTACCGGCCAGATAGGCGGCCTGCGCTACGGCGCCATGGGCGCCATGGAGGACGACGTGGAAGTGCGCGGCATCGACGAGGACGGCGAAGAGGTAACCCTGGACGCGGTCGGTCGGGACTTCGGCGTCGCCCGGTTCCTCTACGAACAGGTGGGACGGAGCCGCAGATCCATCGGCTACATCGGCACCTACACGAAAAACCAGACCTACGACGCCACCGTTCACGGCGTCGACGCCCATTTTCTGAATCGCACCGGCAAGCTGCAGGCGGATCTGCAGTTGCTCGCCAGCGATGTGGACGGCGAGCAGGGCTACGGTGGCCTGCTGGATTTTCAGTACACCCAGCGCCAGGGTATGGTGCATCAGGTGCGCCTCGATGCCCAGGACGACAAGCTCGACATCAACGACCTCGGCTTTCTCCGCCGCAACGACAACTATGGCGGCACTTACAGCTTCAACTTCACCAAGTCCCGCGGGCTCGAGCGGCTGCGAAACTTCAATCTCAACTTCTCGAGCTCGTACTGGCAGAACGAAGCCGGCGAGGCGACCCGGATCGGCAACTTCCTGCGCAACACCTTCACGTTCAACAACCTGTTTGAGCTGCGCACGGAAATCGACTACTTCCCCAAGCGCTGGGACGACCTCGAAAGCAAAGGCAACGGTTCCTACCGGGTCGACGACCGCTGGGTATTCGACTTCGCGGTCGGCACCAACGCGACCAAGCCTCTGAGCCTCAGCGCCAAGCTCGCCGCGCGCCAGGAAGAGCTCTCGGGCTGGACCCCGTACGGCTCTGTCGGCTTCACTTGGAAGCCCAACCATCGTTTCTCGCTCGACCTGGATCTCAATTATCAGGACCGGGACGGCTGGCTGCTGCATTACGCCGGCCGAGAGTTCACTACCTTTGCGGCAGAGGACTTTCAGCCGCGGCTGGCAATGGATTTGTTTATCTCCGCCCGCCAGCAGTTTCGCATGAGCCTGCAGTGGGCGGCCATCAAAGCAGAAGAGCAGCAGCGCTGGTTCCTGCCGGAGGACGGTGACGGCTACCTGGTGCCGGTCGACCCCGGCCCTGATGACAGCAGTCGCGATTTCGTCATCAACCGGATGACAGTCCAGCTCCGCTACCGCTGGCAGATCGCCCCGCTCTCAGATCTTTTCCTCGTCTACACCCGAGGCAGCAACATACCCTACAACACGCTGGACGATGATTTCGGCGACCTCTTCTACGACGCCCTGACAGACCCGGTGATAGACTTCTTCGTCATCAAGCTGCGCTACCGGTTCGGTATGTAGCTTCGCTCGATGGTCCCGTGCATGGCCTCCGCCAGGTCGGTCCCGGTGGTCGGGAAGCGTTGGCAGAGGCATTCAAGCGTCCCGAACTCACCGACGAGATGGTCTCTCAGAGCGTCCGTGCTGGGTCTGGCAGGGACTTCAGGTGCCGTGGGTTTCCTCGGGGAGCGGCTGGCGCAGGATGCGGCAACCATCGAGCATCCGGTTCTCTTTCTGATGCAGCTGGAAGACGAGCTGTTCGATCGGCAAGGCTATCTCACCCTCTTCGATGCTATCGGCAGCTCTGACAAACGCCTGCACGCAAAGCCGGGACTGCACCCGGAAATCCCCTCCGAAGAAGTGGATGCCGCTTTCGTCTTTCTTTCGGCACGCCTCACCGAAGATGTTCCCCGGGACGTTACGAATCCGCTCGCTGACTGAGCATCCAGGTCAGGCCTGAAGCGAAAGCGGCCAGGATGCCAATCGGCAGAACGTGAAAGGTAAGAATGTGGCCAGGCTCATACATACAGGCGACCTGCATCATGAGCGCGGGAACGAGGCCTGCGGCCAGGGCTGAGTGCAGCACCGCCCGCACCGGCTCCAGCACATACCTGTGGCGCTGCAGATAGATCAGCCAGGCCAGCGGCGGCAGGCTGTAGAGATAGGCCTCCCAGGCACAGTGATCACGCTTGCCAAGCATGGACGGCTCCAGCACCGGGGCAACGAATCCGATGACGAACTGAGCGAGCCAGGCCAGCAGCAGCAGCCAGCCGACCCTGCGCAGGCCGCCGACCGCCCGGCCGGGAATGGACTCGAGCAGCGCCACCACAAGGAAGCAAACGAGCGCAGCCAACCCCAGGATCATCTCTATTGAGAACCGCGGCACACCGAGCAGCTCACCGACAAATCCAGGCCGAAACGGACCGAGCGCCGCGCCAACCGTGAGCACATAGGCAACGCTGACCAGCAGCCAGAGCAGAGCGATGCGGCTGGCCGAACCCAGAGGCTGCACCGGGGAAAGATCGGCCTTAAGCGATGCTATGAGCTTGTCTTCGTCCAAATCACACCTCTCGCAAAGCCCGCAGCTTACGCAGGCCTCGATGCACACGCACTTTGACCACGCTTTCCGAAACACCCTGACGATCGGCGCACTCGCGAGTGCTGAAGCCCATGATCTTGGTCAGTACCAGGGTCTCCCGGAGGTTGTGCGAAAGACGGGCCAGCAATCGACCTGTATCGATCGCGTCGCCTGGCTCCGGTCCGTCATAGGCCGGTTCATCGACAACCGCCATCGCTTCAGCCGCGGGCATTTCCCGCGGAGCTCGCCGAAGCTGGTCGATGGTCTTATTGCGGACGATGGCGAACAGCCAGGGTCGGAACGGGCGACCCGGCTCAAAGGTATGCCGGGCCTGATGCAGCGCCAACAGGCTCTCCTGAACACAGTCGTCCAGATTATCCAGCCTGCCGAAGCGGCTGATGAGATAAGCACGAATGACGCCCGCAAGCTCGCCGAGAAGCTGCCCGTAAGCCTCCCCGTCACCAGCCTGGGCGAGCGCCAGCCAGCCTGACCAGCGCGCCTCGTCCTCGGCTTTATCTCCCGCTGTGCCACTCACCTGTGCGTGACATCCTCCTCAACGTATCCGTCTGACCTCAACTCGGGCCACCGGGTTCCGCCAGTCATACACCTGCGGTCCGAGCACCTCGCCGACTTCCGCTGCCGGCAGGCTGTGGAAGCCATTGCTCACGTGCACGAACCCTTCATCGCCCTCGTTCGGGCCAGGAGAGTACCCTTCACCCCCGCACCGAGGTCCCGGCATGCTGAGGCAGTTCTGATCGTTGGCTTCGGTGCCCGCATCGTAGGCAAGTGCGCTCACCGAGCGCTGGTATCGGGGCAGCCTCATGCTGTCGATGGCAACGAAGGTATCGTTGGTCGGGATCAGCATGGCGGCCAGGCTCAGGTAGCGCTCGAAGCGGGTGCCTTCGACGATCACGGTCACCGACTGGCCAGGGCCGAGCAGGCCAGGCACCGTCTGCACGTCCGCCACCTCATAGGGCGAGGCCAGCAGCAATTCGGTCAGCGGCGCCGTATCACCCCCTTCCGCGAGCACCTCCAGCGCGTCCCCGGCTGGCTGGCCCAGCTCGAAGAGCGCGAGCTCAGTGCTGTGGGTCGCCACCAGCTGGGGTGTAAAGGTCTGACCCGGGGTCAGGTTGGTGATCGTGACCTCGTAGGTGCGATTGTAGCCCCCATCGGCGTTCGCGGCGGTGCCGGCCAGCAGGAGCACTGCCGCCAGGGCCGTCGCTACCACTTTCGCCGGGGCGAATGCCCGGCTGATTCGATCTCTCATCGTCGTACCTCCAGTTGAGTTCCCGTTATGGGTACGACGAATACGCAGCGCGCGCAGAAAAGGTTACATCGGCCTTTTCAGAGTCTCAGTTTCAGGCCCGCTCATCCTTAGGGGAGTCCATGACCACGTAGGAGGTAATGGCGGTGACCTGGGGCAGGGTGCCGAGCACGTCGGTGTGAAATACCTTATAGGCCTCCAGATCTGCGACCTCCACCCGCAGCAGATACTCTATGGAGCCTGTGATGTTGTGGCACTCGCGGACCTCCGGCGCTCGGGCCATGGCCCGCTCGAAGGCGGACTGGGATTTCTTCGAGTGATCCGACAGCCCGACCGCCACATAGGCCGTGAACGCCCGGCCCACCGATCTGGGATCCAGCACCGCCCGGTAGCCCCGGATTACCCCGGTCCTTTCCAGCTCCTGAACTCGGCGCAGGCAGGCAGAGGGCGACAGACCGACCCGATCGGCAAGCTCGGTGTTGGTGATCCGTCCATCCACCGACAACTCCTGCAATATTCTTTCTCTGACTCGATCTATTTCGCTCATATATTGCAAACATTCTCACTGAGAACGGGAATTTGCAATCACGCGCCAGAAAAAATGACGCACAATTGCTCCTCGCTTGATTCGCCACCAACCGGAAACGCACATGGACCTGGAGCTTCTCACCGCCTTCTCGCTGTTCGCCCTGGTCAGCTCCATCACCCCGGGTCCGAACAACCTGATGCTGATGGCGTCCGGCGCGAACTTTGGCGTCCGGCGCACGGTGCCGCACATGCTCGGCATCGGCATAGGTTTCGTGATCATGGTGATGCTGGTGGGCATCGGGCTGGTCGGCGTGTTCGACGCCTACCCGTTGAGTTACGACGTGCTCCGGGTCGTCAGCATTACCTACCTCGTCTATCTGGCCTGGAAGATCGCTACGGCCGCGGCGCCGGGAACCGGCGTGACGGAGGCGGGCGAGGCCACCGGCAAGCCATTCACCTTCATCCAGGCAGCGCTCTTCCAGTGGGTGAATCCGAAGGCCTGGGCGATGGCGCTCACCGCGGTCACCGTCTACGCGCCGTCCCGGAGCTTCGAAGCCATTCTCTGGGTGGCCGCCGTGTTCGGTCTCATCAACCTGCCCTCGGTCAGCTGCTGGACCCTCCTCGGCCGGCAGATCCAGCCGCTGCTGTCGAATGTCCGCAGGCTGCAGGCGTTCAACTTCCTGATGGCCGGCCTGCTGCTGGCAACGATCGTCCACGCTTCCTTTGCCTGAAAACTCGCCCTGACCCGTCACATTCAGGCGCTTTTCCAGCAACGGGTATCTGTGCTATTCCTCGATCCTAATCCTGAACGGAGCGCGACCGAGGCCTCATGGCATCCGAAGTTACCCTGCTGCTGAACGCCCATCGGGAGGGTGACGAGAACGCGATCAATGATCTGGCCCGGATCATCTATCCGGAGCTGAAAGCCATGGCCCGACGCCGAACGAGCGGCTCGGGCATGGGCGCGACCACGCTGGTGAACGAAACCTTCGTGAAGCTCCTGAGCGGCGGCGATGTGACTGCCAGCGACCGACAGCAGTTCTTCGCCCTGTCCGCCACCATCATGCGTCGGGTCATCGTCGACGAGGTTCGCTACGCCACTGCCCAGAAGCGCAGCGGTGATGACGTTGCGCTGTCCGAGGACCAGGTGGCGGACGAGTCCCAGGCCAGCGCGGAGTTTCTGATCGAGGTGGATCGGGTGCTGACGCTGCTCGCGGCAGAGGACGAGCGCCTGGCACAGGCATTCGAGTGCCGCTATTTCGCGGGCTTCAGCGTAGCCGAGACTGCTGAATCACTGTCCGTCTCCGAGCGAACGGCGGAACGCCTCTGGTCCAATGCCCGATCCCGCATCGCCGAGCTCATGCGGGACAGCAACTGAAGGACCTGTCGCGGCTGCTGCCGGCCTGAAGGCCCGCAGGCAACCTCAAACAGAGCCCTGCCGGCACCGGGGGAGAGACGAGCCTCCAGATCATCCGGGACTGCCTGCCAATCTCCGTCCGTTCTTCTGAGATCCTTCACCGAGGCACGCTCTGCTAGAAAGTGTGCTCAATGGCCAGCGTCAGACGATCGCGCGCCTGGAACTGCCCGAACAGTCCCTCGCGGGTGCCGTAGAAGTAGTCACCGCTGAGACGCAGACGCGTGTTCCCTCCGAGCTGATATTCGAGCATCCCCCGCGCCATGCCATCATCCTGCTCGAGCTCACCGTACCAGCGCAGCTCGAGGAGCAGGGTTTCGTTCTGGAAGCCGCGACGGGCGAATGCCGTCACCACCCGATCGATCTCCGGGCGGATGAGATCGTCCGGCGCGCTCATCACCTGATCGTGCAGGTACTGAAGATTCACGAAGATGCCAAAAGGTGCGTCGATATCCACCGCTGCCGCGATGCGCCACTGGTCCAGCCGTGCCGTGCTGAGGTCCACTTCCGTTCGGGTATTGAACGTCCGCTCCGGCTGGAAGCTCGCCTCGAGCCTGAGCACGAGGCCAGCGACGGCGGTTTCCGCCTGGAGGCCGAACAGGGTTCGGTCTGCATAGAACTGCTCCAGAGACGGTCCGGCCTGATCCAGCCGCAGTCGCCCGAGGGGTTCGAAGCCGAGGCCCGACAACGCGATCACACCGAGATCGATGCCAGCCAGGGTTCGGGTGATCCGCGCACCCACCGACCCATCCCGCACCGCCGGGCCCGTTGTTGTTCGGGGAAGGATCGGCCCCCCCGGCTCTGCACCGTATCGAAAACGCGGCGCCGTCAGCTCGAACCAGGCACCGGGTTCCGGGATTTCGTGGGCGGTTACGTCTGGGATGAAAGCCAGTTCCGCGCGCCAGTCCCCGACCAGAAGATCAAAGTAGGCGCTCCAGGTACCGATCCGGGAGTCCTGAAAATCTTCCAGAATGAACTCCCGAAACCGCTGCGGGTTGAGCACGTCGAGCACCTTGAGGCCATCCAGATTACCCCAGACGATCTGTTGCTTGCCGACCCTCGCCAGGTTCCGCCCGAACGGGACCTCGATGAAGGCGTCCCTGAGCTCGAGCCTGCCCCAGGTGCCGAGCTGCCAGGGCCGGCTCAGACTCGAGTAGTTCTCGAACGCCGGGCGCCCTGGTTCGAGGAGATCCTCCGCGTCGCCCTCCAGACGCGCAGAGATCATCAATCGCCAGTCCTCTGCCAGGGCCTCCAACTCCGGCGCGAGTCGCAAGCTGGTCTCGAGAGGCTGATCGAGCTCGAGCGCGTACCCATAGCGAACCTGCGTCGGCATCGATAGATAGGTTTCGGCAGCGGTCGCTGCAGATATGAGTAGCGCGACCATCGTCATCGCAATGGCCCACAGGACCCGGACCCAGGCGCTCACGGTGCAGCGCCCGGAATCCGCTGCCCCAGGCGGGCCGAATCGAAGTAATCGTCCGGCAACGTATCGGGATAAGAGACCGCCCGATAGCGGAACAGCGTCCGGTGCTCCGTACGGTGATTCACCGCTTCTACTTCATGCGCCGTCCAGATTCCGGCCACTTGGCGAACGTCCCGAACGAAAATGGTCTTCAGCGCCTGGGCTTTCAGATCGTAGAAACGGATCTCCACCGGCATCCAGCTGTCTGGATCCACCCAGGCCTCAAAGCGTCCATAGCCCAGCTCCCGGGCGATCGCCTCGGTCGCAGGCTCGCCGCTGATATGGTGGACGAGCCGTCCAGCACTGTCTTCCTCGCCTTCGTATTGAAACAGGTAGTCCTCGACCTCGAACTTCAGGTCGGACTGAACGTCCTCGTAGGTGAAGTCGGTACCGAGAAAGTAATCGCCCCGGTCCGACGCAGGAATCCGACGCACCTTCCGGGTCGCCGGCAGGTAAAGCCATCGATCATCACGACCCGTTTCATCCACCTCCTGACTGAGGAAGGTGACGCCACGGACGGACTTCGGCGTCAGATAGCTGATGCGGGTGGCATCGAACGCAAGGTCGTTCAGCTTCAGCACGATGGCTTCACGTTCCCGCACCCGACCTCTGCGATCGGTGAGCGTCATCTGAATGGTGCGGCTGACCGCCTCCCCCTCGGCACGCGCGGCCACCTGTTCTGCTACCTCGAGGCCGGAGAGCGTCGATGCCTGAACCGGCTTCGTCGCCAGGGTGCAGATCAGCGCCACCGGCAAAGCAAGCAGCGAGACAGCAATCCCTGCCCCGCTGCCCAGACGGCGTGCGAACGCCATTCCCGCCGCGTACAGGGCAGGCACGATGATGAGCGCGCAGAGGAAGCTCGCAAACGCGGCCAGGCTCACCAGCCCGCCGAAGCGCTGCAGCATGGGCAGATCGCTCAGGAGCAGAACCGAGAAACCCACACCCAGCGCGGATGCGTTGAAGAAGCAGGCCCGCGCGGTGCCCGGCATGGCGATGGCCACCGCCGCGGCCAGATCGCCACCCTGCAAACGCAGCGCCACACGCAGCCTGTCGACCAGGTGAATGGCGAAATCCACACCCACGCCCACCGAGATGGCTGCGAACATGCTCGTCGCCGGTTCGAG
>Ga0316194_10001236_pt1 | contig 17455 bp, 15 predicted proteins | sample CroRivsedime1_MG_FD_204936 | JGI IMG/M metagenome (GOLD analysis project Ga0316194, IMG submission 204936) | Coastal sediment microbial communities from Maine, United States - Cross River sediment 1 | ecosystem: Environmental > Aquatic > Marine > Coastal > Sediment | place: USA: Maine...
GATCTCGACCGCTTTCTGACTACGCTAGGCACAATTGCAACCATGTCACCTTTACTCGGCTTGCTCGGAACCATCATCGGGATGATCGAGATCTTCGGGGCATCATCACCCACCGGTGTCACCGATCCCGCGCAACTTGCGCACGGCATTTCGATCGCACTCTACAACGCCGCGTTTGGCATCATCGTCGCCGTCCCTGCGCTGGTTTTCTACCGGCACTTCCGGGCCCGCGCCGACTCACTGGTGGTTGAGATGCAGTTGCAGGCAGTCAAGCTGGTAGAAGTAATCCACGGCGAGCGCACCGTCTGATGAAAGTCAGCGCATGAATTTTCGACGCGGCTCGTTCCGGGAAGAACCGGAGATCAATCTCGTACCCTTTATCGACATTCTGATCGTCATCGTGATTTTTCTGGCGGTCACCACCACTTATTCCAAGTATGCCGAACTGAAAATCAATCTGCCGGTTGCCGATGCCAATCAGGCCGAGCAGCTGCCTGACCAGATCGATGTGGCGGTTGCCAGTAGCGGCCAGTACATGATCAATCGGGACAGAATCGTATTTACCAATGCCAGCGCGTTTGCCGTCGAACTACAGCGAGCCAGTGGTGGCAATCCGGACCCGGTAATCGTGATCAATGCCGACGCGAACGCAACGCATCAGTCGGTCATCGGCGTGATGGAAGCGGCGCGTCTGGCCGGCTTTGGCCGGATTACCTTCACCACCCAACAGACGCAGTAATCCCGGCAAGGCCGCCAGCAAGACTTCGGCTGGAGGTCAGGTTTTTGCATCATGCTCCGGCACGGACCTGGTCGGCGCGTCACGGCCCGCATGGATCACCCTGTTAAGCTACACATCTGATTCGGCTCCAGATTGCAAACGTGCATCGCTTGGAAAAACACTGGCAGCGCCTTACGATCGTATCGATCGCATTGCTTCCGTTATCGGCGGTGTTTGCGGCACTCTCCTGGTTGCGCCGCGTCTGCTACCGCGTTGGCCTGCTGCGCAAGATTCGGCTTGCTGTTCCTGTGATCGTCGTCGGCAATATCAGTGTTGGCGGCACCGGCAAGACGCCCGTCGTCATCTGGCTGGCCCAATCGCTGCGGTCCGGAGGCCGTACGCCCGGCGTCATCAGCCGTGGCTATGGCGGTACCGAATCACTAAGCGCCGTTGACGAACGCACTTCCCCGCAAATCGCTGGTGACGAACCGGTGCTGATCGCAAGCCTCGCTGGTTGTCCAGTGTGGGTTGGGCGCGACCGCGCTGCCGCGGCCAGCCGACTGCTCGCTCACAATCCGGAAGTGGACGTGGTGATCTCCGACGACGGGCTACAGCACTATCGCCTGGCGCGTGACTGCGAAATCGCGGTCATCAATGCGCGCCAGAAATTCGGCAACGGCCTGCTGCTGCCGGCCGGGCCATTGCGCGAATCGAGAAGCCGACTCGACTCCGTCGATGCCGTCATCGTCAACGGTGAAAACCTGCCCGGACTGCCGCCGAACACGTTTGCGATGCAATTGGAGGGTCACGAATTCAAAAACCTGGCGAACCCGCAACAGCGTATTTCCGCCAACGGTTTGGAAGGCAAGCGGCTGCACGCGGTGGCCGGCATTGGAGACCCGGAGCGCTTTTTCTCACACCTGCGAACACTGGGCCTGTCGTTCGAATCACACGCGTTTGCGGATCATCACGCGTTTTCGGCACCGGACCTCGAGTTCCCGCATTGCGACGCGGTGCTCATGACGCAGAAGGATGCGATAAAATGCGCTGCCTTCGCACGTGAAACCTGGTGGGCGCTTCCGGTTGAAGCGCGCATAGACAACACGCTGCTTGATATCGTCAACCGAAAGATAGGTACTGCCAGTGGACTCTAAACTGCTCGATGTTCTGGTTTGCCCCGTGTGCAAAGGTCCGCTGATTTATCGCAAGGACCAGGCGGAATTGATCTGCAGCCCGTGCCGGCTCGCCTATCCGGTCCGCGACGACATTCCGGTGATGCTCGAGGAAGAGGCCCGCAAGCTGCCAGCAGAAGAGGAAATTTGACCGCTCGACGGTCTGTTACGCAGCGCACGTGAACATGACAACCCACAGAAGGCGCCCGGTAGCGAGATGCCATCATTCGTAGTCGTCATCCCGGCGCGCTACGCGTCGACACGCTTCCCCGGCAAACCGTTGGCCGAACTGGACGGCAAACCGATGGTGGCACACGTGGTCGACCGCGCGCGTGAATCGGGTGCCCTGGAAGTAGTGGTTGCCACCGACGACTCGAGAATTGCCAATGCCGTCTCCGCTTGCGATTGCGCGGTTGCGATGACACGAACCGATCATGCCACCGGGACTGACCGCATCGCAGAGGTCGTAACGCAGCGCGGCTGGAACGATGATGTCATTGTCGTCAATGCCCAGGGCGACGAACCGTTGCTGCCACCAGCGCTGATTCGCAACGTTGCCGGCACGCTCGAAGAACATACCGATGCGGCCATCGCGACCACCTGTCACCCGATCGACAACGCGGCAGAGTTTCTCGACAAGAATGCGGTGAAAGTGGTTTTTGATGCACACGGGTACGCACTTTATTTCTCGCGCGCGCCCATCCCATGGCCGCGCGATGATTTTTCCATCGAAACATCCCGGCTACCGGACGGCCTGCCAGCGTACCGGCATATTGGCATCTACGCGTACCGCTGCGCCTTCCTGCGCGAATATTCCGCACTGCAGCCCGCCGCGATTGAACGATTCGAATCCCTCGAACAATTACGCGCACTGGCGAACGGCTATCGTATCGCCGTCAGTGTTACAGCACAGGCACCACCACCTGGAATCGACACACCGAATGACCTCGATCGTGTGCGCGGCAAAACCGCGCCGCTATAATCTCCTCCACTCCGCAACCACTGCGTACGCGGACCAACGACAGGAACAGACACCATGAAACTTATACTGCTCGGGCCACCCGGGGCGGGGAAGGGCACCCAGGCCGCGTTCATCATCGAGAAGTACGGCATTCCGCAAATATCTACCGGCGACATGCTGCGTGCGGCGGTCAAGGCTGGCACCGAGCTTGGACTCGAGGCAAAGAAGTTCATGGATGCCGGTGGACTGGTGCCCGATGAGGTCATCATCGGGTTGGTAAAAGAGCGGATCAAGCAACCCGATTGCACCAAAGGTTTTCTGTTCGACGGTTTTCCGCGAACCATTCCACAGGCCGATGCGATGAAGAGCGCTGGCGTGGACCTCGATTTTGTTGTGGAAATCGATGTCGATGACACCGAAATCGTCAAGCGTCTGTCTGGACGCAGGGTACACCCCGCTTCCGGTCGCACCTACCACGTCAGCTTCAACCCGCCGAAAGCAGAGGGTAAGGATGACGTCACCGGCGAACCGCTGGTACAGCGCGATGACGACCAGGAAGAGACCATCCTCAAACGCCTGCAGGTCTACCATTCACAAACGAGACAACTGGTTGACTATTACTCAAAGTGGGCCGACAGCGGCGCGCCCGGCGCACCGAAGTACGCTTGTGTGAAAGGCGTCGGATCGCTCGATTCGATCCGCGACAGGATCTTCGAGGCACTGCGATAGCACTGCGACAAGCGCTCCCGAACCTGAACCGGTTGTCAGCTGCAGACACATTACAGTAAGGAAGAATGATGCCAGTCAAGAATGCGTTTTATGCTCAGTCGGGCGGTGTTACCGCCGTCATCAACGCCTCGGCCGCAGGTGTGATCGAAACGGCGCGCAAGCACAAGAACCGGATCGGCAAAGTGTATGCGGGCCGAAACGGCATTATCGGCGCGCTGACCGAAGACCTGATAGACACGAGCAAGGAATCGGCGACCGCCATAGCGGCACTCAAGCACACGCCGGCGGGCGCTTTCGGATCATGCCGCTACAAACTCAAGAGCCTCGAGCAGGACCGTGCTCAATACGAGCGACTGATCGAAGTCTTTCGCGCGCATGACATCGGCTACTTCTTCTATAACGGCGGTGGCGACTCGGCCGATACTTGCCTCAAGGTGTCGCAGATATCCGAGTCACTCGGTTTCCCGATTCAGGCGATTCACGTTCCGAAGACAGTGGACAATGACCTGCCGATCACTGATTGCTGCCCGGGATTCGGCTCGGTAGCCAAATATGTTGCCGTCTCGACACGGGAAGCCAGCCTGGACGTGGCGTCGATGGCCAAGACATCGACCAAGGTGTTCGTTCTCGAAGTCATGGGACGCCATGCCGGCTGGATCGCCGCTGCCGGCGCACTGGCTGCGGAACATGAGGGCTCACTTCCGATCATCATCCTGTTTCCGGAAGTCGTCTTCGACCGCAAGAAGTTTATTGCGCGCGTAGCAGCGATGGTGAAGAAATTCGGCTACTGCTCGGTGGTCGTGTCCGAAGGCGTCAAAGGGCCAGATGGGCGATTCCTGTCGGACCAGGGTTTACGCGACGCGTTTGGCCACGCGCAACTGGGCGGTGTCGCGCCGGTTGTCGCCAATATCGTCAAGGAAGAACTCAATCTCAAGTACCACTGGAGCGTTGCCGACTATCTGCAGCGTGCGGCACGCCATATCGCCTCGAAAACGGATGTCGACCAGGCCTACGCGGTAGGCAAGGCCGCTGTCGAGATGGCCTTGAAGGGGCACAACGCAGTCATGCCCAGCATCGAGCGCAAGTCGGACAAACCGTATCGCTGGTCGATCGGCATGGCCGATTTACACAAGGTAGCCAATGTGGAGAAAAAAATGCCGGCAGGCTTTATCAGCCGCGATGGCTTCGGCATTACCGCGCGTTGCCGTCAATATCTTACGCCGCTGATCAAGGGTGAGGCCTACCCACCCTACCGGAATGGACTTCCGCAATATGTCACGCTGAAGAACGTCGCAGTACCCAAAAAGCTGCGCCGGAAGTTCACAGTTTGAAATACTGGCGTTAAGCCTCTCAATTTCCGGGCAAATTTCGGGTACAATCGCGCGCTGTTTTGCTGCCGCGCCCTCCTGCCCGGGCATGCTGGCGGAATTTCGGAGTTTTTGGGTCAAGGGCCGGCCCATCTCGGCCTTTCAATAACTTTAGGGGGGACTTCATGTCTTCAGGACTGATTATCGCGCTGGTTTGCGCGATTATCGCCATCGTCTATGGGGCGGTTTCTATCCAGTGGATCCTCAGCAGGCCTGCCGGAAATGCCCGCATGCAGGAGATCGCTGCGGCCATTCAACAAGGCGCACAGGCTTATCTGAATCGCCAGTACACGTCGATTTCGATTGTCGGGGGCGTACTGTTCATTGCTCTGGGGTTCGTGCTCGACTGGTTAACCGCGATTGGCTTCGCTGTCGGCGCTATTTTGTCCGGAGCGGCGGGCTACATCGGCATGTTTATTTCGGTTCGCGCCAACGTGCGCACGGCTGAGGCCGCCAATCACGGCATTAACGCTGCACTGAACGTGGCGTTTCGCGGAGGCGCCATTACCGGCATGCTGGTCGTCGGACTCGGCCTGTTGGGCGTGGCCGGCTATTTCGCAATTGCGTCAAACTTCACCGATACTGACGGAGCACTACACGCACTGGTGGGTCTCGCGTTCGGCGGATCATTAATTTCGATCTTCGCTCGTCTGGGTGGCGGCATCTTCACCAAGGGTGCAGACGTCGGTGCCGATCTGGTCGGAAAAGTCGAAGCCGGCATTCCGGAGGACGACCCGCGCAACCCGGCGGTGATTGCCGACAACGTCGGTGACAACGTCGGCGACTGTGCCGGGATGGCAGCCGACCTGTTCGAGACCTATGCAGTCACCATCGTTGCCACCATGCTTCTTGGCGGCCTGATGATGCAGCATCTCGGTTCGGCCGCCATCATCTATCCACTTGTGCTCGGCGGCGCTTCTATCATCGCATCCATCATCGGCACCTTCTTCGTCAAAACATCCGAAGGCGGCAACATCATGAATGCGCTTTACAAAGGCGTGATCGTGTCAGGCGTTATTGCCGCCATTGCATTCTTCTTCATCAGCAAGCAGATGATGGGCGAGGATGCCATGCCGCTGTTCTACGCCTCGCTCGTCGGCCTGGTACTAACCGGTCTGATGGTCGTGATTACCGAGTACTACACGTCAACCGAGTACGCTCCGGTCAAACACGTCGCTTCGGCATCGCAAACCGGGCACGCAACCAATATCATCGCCGGTCTCGGCGTATCGATGAAGTCGACTGCATTACCGGTACTCGCCGTATGTGCCGCCATCTGGGCGTCGAACGAACTGGCCGGCCTTTACGGCATCGCGATTGCGGCAACGGCGATGCTGTCGATGACGGGAATGGTCGTGGCTCTCGATGCCTACGGCCCGATTACCGACAACGCCGGGGGTATCGCCGAAATGGCGGAACTGCCTTCGAAGATTCGCGACATCACCGATCCGCTGGACGCAGTCGGAAACACGACGAAAGCAGTTACCAAAGGCTACGCGATTGGCTCCGCCGGTCTCGCTGCACTGGTGCTGTTCGCCGACTACACGCACAAACTCGAAGCGGCCGGAAAACTCGAAGTGTTCTCGCTGTCTGATCCGGCCGTCATCATTGGCCTGTTCATTGGTGGCCTCGTACCCTATCTGTTCGGTGCGATGGCAATGGAGGCCGTTGGCCGCGCTGCAGGGTCTGTTGTCAACGAAGTACGCCGCCAGTTCCGCGAAATTCCAGGCATCATGGAAGGAACTGGTAAGCCTGACTATTCGCGCGCGGTTGATATGCTGACAAAATCGGCAATCAAGGAAATGATGATCCCGTCGTTACTGCCGATTCTGGTTCCGATCGTCGTCGCCTTCGGCATGAACTGGTTGATGGGCCCTGGCGCTGGCGTCAAGGCACTCGGCGGTCTGCTGATCGGCACCATCGTCACCGGACTGTTCGTGGCTATTTCGATGACCACTGGTGGTGGCGCCTGGGATAACGCCAAAAAGTACATTGAGGACGGTAACTTCGGTGGCAAGGGCTCGGAGGCACACAAGGCAGCCGTCACCGGTGACACAGTCGGTGACCCCTACAAGGATACTGCCGGCCCTGCCGTTAACCCGTTGATCAAGATCATCAACATCGTCGCACTGCTGCTGGTACCGCTTTTGTAGGTTCAGCCGCCGTGTAAGAAGAACGGCCCCTGATGGGGCCGTTTTTTTGTCTGGCGGGGGCCACCAGGCATCAGGTATCGCTCGGCTTCGCCCGCAGTCCGGCTGTCAATACAAAGCGCATTGCCTGCTCGCGGGACATGTTAACCGGCGTGATCTGACTGCGCGGCATGAATATCGTATAACCGCCGATCTGATAACTCATCGGCAGATACACAGCGACCTCCCCTTCTACAGCCACGCCGTCGGGAAGATCGGAAAAATGATCACGTGTCACAAACCCCATCAAGCGCATCTCGCTGCCTGGCAAGGTCACAGTCACCACCTGAAGTGCGACCTGATCATCCTGGCCGGCAAACAACGCGAAGAAATCGCGCAGTGCCGCATAGATTGTCTTGATCAGAGGCAACTTAAGCAGAAGTTTCTCGGTGAACTCGAACAAGCGCCGAACGATGTAGGCACGCATCAGCACGCCGACAACGAAGATCACCACTATGCCAACCAGCAAACCCATACCCGCACGATAGAAACCTTCCGGGATCAGCCACTGCAGGGGTTTCCCGAGAAATGATTCCGCTGTGGTAAACAACCAGATCAACAAGTAAACAGTTGCCAGCACTGGCAAGACTGTCAACACGCCCGTGAGAAAAATTCTGCCCAGATACTTCATACGCCGTCTCCGCCGTTTTGAGTCGCCGAGACTTTAACAGACGCAGGTCGGCTGGTGATGTAGGCGATGGGCTTTCGGATCCAGCCGGAGGCCCGCACCACACGAGAGCGATTTACTGTGTGCAGGGGTAGATTCTCGACAGAGCACTGAACAGCAGGAGGTGGGCACGCTGGATGAGGCGTTCCGGGTGTGCTTCGAGGTAAGCCACGAGCGCCGGCAACACTTCCTCGTACCTTAGCCCCAGTGGCGGGCAGAAATACATGTCTTCGCCTGTGCGCCATGCTTTCCAGCCTTGCCCCCAGACAAATCCTTCAACAAAACCGATACACAACGCCGCGTCCACCCTTGCGTCATCCTCCACGCTCACACCGTTGACGACATCATTGCCAGCGCGGCAGGCCTCCAGCAAACGCACGCCGTCTTCGCGCGCCAGACCATCGGCCGCCTGCAACGTATTGGCGCTGAATAAAAGAGCACAGAACACGAGTAGTCCCGGGACGTTCATCAATTCAGTAACCACCTCGAAAAAAACACCTTTTTTCGCAACAATAATGCGACGGCAAAATGCATGGAATTTGCTTTACACTTATGGTCGGGCGAATAAAACAAGTTACAAAACAAGGGGGTTGAAATGAGCGTACTCGACGCTTTTCTGATCGGTGGGGTCGTTCTGCTAATCGTTCTGATCGCTGTAAAGAAAAAGACAGGCTGAAGCCGCAACCGGTCTCAGCGGGTAGTTTCCCGGTTGGTTTGACCATCGCGGGTCGAGATGAGGCCCAACACCTCTCCCGATCGCGGAACAGGGTCTACTGCACCAAAACCGGTGCAGGTCAGGGCAGCCGCCGCGCACGCATAAGTCACAGCCTTATCAAGATCGTTGTCCTGGCTCAGCCGCGCCATGAGTGACCCGGCGAAACAATCGCCGGCACCGGTTGCATCGACCGCGCGCACGGGGAAACCACTGGCCATACCTTTGACATCACCGTTACGGTAGACAGCACCCTCGGCTCCCAGTTTTAGAATGACGACGCCAGCGCCGGCACCGACACACCAGTCGAGAATCGGGTCTGGCTCCACCAGTCCGGTGAGAGACTGGGCGTCTTCCAGGGACAACAAGAAATAATCCGTCAGCGCGATGGTCGAGCCGATGACGTCGCGAGCCTCATCGATGGACCACAATGCTGGCCGGAAATTGGCATCGAAGACGATGCTTGCACCTGCGTCCCGCGCAATTTTGAACGCGGCAAACACCGCCTCGCGCGCACTATTACTGATTGCCTGGGTGATGCCGGAAGTGTAGAAGAACCTCGTGCCTTGCAGCATTGCGACGGGCAAATCATCGACGCAAAACCGGCTCGCCGCCGAGTGCTCACGCAGGTAACTGAAGGTGTGACCGGCTTCACCGTGGGAGATAAAGTACACCGCGGTGTGTGCATCCGGGTCCAGTTTCACCGCGCTCGAATCGATGCCCTCTCGCTCCCACAAGCGAAACATCTGATGCCCGAATGCATCATCGCCAACACGGCTGACGTAGGCGACACGAGCGCCCTGGCGCGAAGCGGCAATGGCGCAATTCATGGTGTCGCCGCCAAATCCCTGCAAATACTCACGCGACTTGCCAGGGATCTGGCTGAACTCGTACATCGGTTCGCCGAAGCAGACAACATCGAAGGCCGCGGAACAGTCGCCGGCTCGTTCGGTCACTGTTTTCGAAACAACGCGCGACTGACCTGACATCACTACCCTACCCCGGCTTGCTCGAGGTAGTGCCTTGCATGCGCGACGGCGCGGGCATGGTCGTTATCGTTCATCGCCTGACGGTCGATGATGCTGTTGCCAACGCCCACCATTTTTGCTCCGGCTTCAAAATAGGCGTTCATGTTCTCCGCGTTAACGCCCCCTGTCGGGCAAAACACGACATCCGGAAACACGGCGCGCAGCGCTGAGAGATGAGACGGTCCGCCAGTGGCTGCCGGGAACAACTTGACAATGTCACTGCCTTGCCCGATGGCATCAAGCACTTCCGTTGGCGTAAAAGCACCCAACAATGCCGCACAGCCAGCGTGGTGGGCTCGCCTTGCAACGCCATCGGCCACGCACGGCGAAACGAGGTAATCCGCGCCCGCAGCGATACAGGCATCCGCCTGCTCTGGTGTCAGAACCGTTCCGGCACCTATCATGAAAGATGCCGGCACCCGCGATCGCAGCTCCGATATCAGGTGGATCGCATCCGGCGTGGTGAGGGTGATCTCGACCGTCGAAAACGCGGCTTCCAGTAAACAGTCAATAGCGAAACGCGCTTGCACAGAATTCTCAAAACGAAGAACAGGCACCACCCTGGCAGCAATCAAGCGTGCCCGAATCGCGGCCGCGTTACGCATACGCTAGCTCAGTCCACACCAGGCACGGTCACACATCGATCATGATTACAATCGACACCCGGCTTCGAAATTTGCTCACAAGTGCCGACCGCGTCACTGTCGAGCATCAGATCTTCCCTGAGCAGATTGTATTCAAAGACCAGATTGCTCATGTGCTCCCGGTCCGTCTCCCATATCGAATACGCCACGTATTCTTCAGGACCGCCGCACGGGCGCATGCCCAGACCGACAATGCGGCAGTTCACCAGATTTCTGCAGCGTGCTTCCCCAATCTCGGTCGAAATCTCTTCTCGCAACCGGTTTGCCGCCTCGACGTCATCTTCCGCAGCGCGCGTTCCGGACGCAACCAGTCCGGCACCCGAACCAATAATCGTCAGCACAACGGCAAGAACAAATTTCTTGATGAGCATGCAGGCAGTGTACATCAGCACCAGTACCAGGCAAAAACAGCCTGGCGAGCGCCTGGCGCTGATACTATCGTGCGCAACGCAACGCGAAGGAGGTTGAAGCCATGTCCTGGTTATGGCTAAAAGCAGTGCCCTGGAGCACGATCATCGCGAATGCGCCCACCATCGTGGATGGCGCACGCAAGCTACTCGATCGTCGCGGCAGCCCCACCGACGTCACTGACGAGCAGGCTTCCGACCCGGGCAGCCTTGCCCAGCGACTACGCATTGTCGAATTGCGGCAGCAGGAAATGCTCGATGTGATCGACAAACTCGCCAGCAGCAACGAACAACTGACCGAGGCAGTGACATACCTGCGGGCCCGGGCCGTATTCAACTTCCGGCTGTCGGTGGTTCTGGGTGTCGTCCTTGCTGTCGTCGTCGTTGACGGCATTCTGGGTTGACCCGCGCGACGCTCCCGCTCCGGATATCACCAGCACGGCACAGCGTCAACCGCAACTACCGACGGCCCCGCACGCAGTACAGAAGTCACAGCCATCCCTGTGTATCACAGCTGCGTTTCCACATTCATCACAGACTTTTCCGGCCTGTAAGTTATAACCATGTGTCTTTCTGCCATCCGATGCGCCCGGAACCTCCAGCACCCCCATATCGCTGACTGGAAAACCATTCTCGTCAAGCACACCAAGCATTGCGTAGCGATGAATCACCAACCGCGCAATGTAGGCAACCGTGCTCGGAAAGTTACGTTGCCGGTTAGTGCCAGGTACCCGCGCCATGAAGTCGCCAAGCGGCTCGGCGGCGGTGAGGAGTTTGCGCAGCTTCATGCCAATCCAGGCTGGATCGATGACCCGCATATCCAGCGACAAAAGCTTGCACAAGCCGTCGAGCGCGCGAGGATAGGTACCTGCGAGCCACATTGAATACGGACGGCGTTGCCCGCCGGGCAGCACCAATTCCTTGAGCATCAGCACAAAATCGTCACCGGAACTGGCGTTATACACATCGGCAGTCCACGACATCGTACCGTCTGTTCCAGTCTTCGGCTCCTTCTTCGCGAACAGGGCGTCGAACACCGGGGAAACGCTGGCTTTGACCTGTGCTGCGACGCCTTCCTGTGCCCCCGGGGCGCCAAGTTGATCGATACGCCAGCGCACAATCCGCGCGAATGCCGCCACGATACTGGGACATCTGTCCACCTTGCCATCAGGTGGCATGGCGCAATCGAAAGCATCGTCACCGGCAGTTCGCGCGACCATGTCGAGTTTGGTGCGTAACCACACGGCGTCCTTTGCCCGCATGTCCATCGACAGGGTCTTCGCAACTGCAGCAAGGCCCCGCGGCTGCTCGTTTCCATTGATCCACACTTCGAATGCGTGAGGATGCTCATCCTCGATATGGCCAACAAAGATCGCGAACTTGCCGAACGGTGATTCGAGCATGTAAGTCCAGGCAGGATTGCCTGCCGCCAGTGCTGGCCGCCCCGGCCAGCGCAGACTCGCCAAAGCCGGCTTTGGCGCAGCGTCGATACGGATGCGCCGATCAATATCGCTGGTGTCCAGATCATTCGGCTGCTGTTCGCCGCTGCCGACAGACAACACACTGCCAAGCACACTGTTGGGCCGGTATGTCGTGATTCCCTTGAGCCCCGCCCGCCATGCTTCGAGGTACAGATCCTTGAAATCCTCGAACGGATAGTCTTCGGGGACGTTGACCGTTTTGCTGATCGCGGAGTCGACGAAGGGCGCAACAGCGGCGACCATGCGCATGTGATCGAGTGCGGAAATCTCCAGCGCCGTGACAAACTGCAGCGGCAGCGATGTCATGTCGCCACCGAGATGTCGATACAGTCGCCAGGCATGGTCCTCAACGTCGTAGACCTTGTGCGAACCATCCGGCTCACGTTTCTTGCGTTGGTAAGCCCAGGCATAAGGCGGTTCGATGCCATTGGCGGCATTATCGGCAAATGCCAGGGAAATGGTCCCGGTCGGCGCAATCGACAGCAAATGGCTGTTGCGCAAACCATACGAGCGAATCTGCGCTTGCAGATCTTCTGGCAAGCGTGAGGCGAACCGCGGAGACGCCAGATACTGTTCACTGTCAAATAGTGGAAACGCCCCTTTTTCCCGCGCCAATTCCACCGAAGCAACGTAGCTCCGGTCACGCATGTGTTCGGCGATCTGCGCCGCCATACGCCGTGCTTCCTGCGTGTCGTAACGCAGACCCAGCATGATCAGCACATCACCCAGACCGGTGAAACCGAGACCGATGCGGCGCTTGTTGTGCGCCTCTTCCGCTTGCTGGGGCAACGGCCAAACGGTCACATCAAGAACGTTGTCGAGCATTCTCACTGCAGTGCCAACGACATCGGCAAACGCCTCGAAATCAAAACGTGCCTCCGGGGTATACGGCTCGGTCACGAACAGCGTGAGATTGATGCTACCCAGACAACAGCAGCCGTACGCGGGAAGCGGTTGTTCACCGCAGGGATTGGTTGCCGCCACGCTCTCGCAATAGGACAGGTTGTCGTCTTCGTTCACCCGGTCCATGAAGATCACTCCGGGTTCGGCATGGTCGTAAGTTGAATCCATGATCTGTTTCCACAGATCGCGCGCCTTGACGATACGATAGACCCAGGATCCGTCGTCACGCTGATGCGGCGGGTCACCTTGCTCCCGCAAGGGTGGCACCTTGTGGACCAGCGCCCAATCATCATCGGCCTCAACCGCGCGCATGAACCCGTCGGTGACAGCCACGCTGACGTTGAAATTGCGCAGCGCCCCGCCATCCTTGCCGTGAATGAATTGCTCGATGTCAGGATGGTCGCAGCGGAGAATTCCCATTTGGGCGCCGCGCCGTGCTCCAGCCGATTCCACTGTCTCACAACTTTGGTCGAACACGTGCATGTAGGACACCGGTCCGCTCGCCGTGCTTCGCGTTCCGCGAACCAGCGCGCCTTTGGGGCGAATCGATGAGAAGTCGTAGCCGACGCCGCCGCCACGCCTCATGGTTTCAGCGGCTTCCATCAGCGCCACGTATATACCGGGTTTGCCATCGGTCGTTTCCGACACCGAATCGCCGACCGGTTGCACGAAGCAGTTGATCAATGTGGCGGCAAGCCCTGTGCCGGCCGCTGAATTGATACGCCCGCCTGGTATGAATCCGTTACGCAACGCTTCCAGAAACAGCGGTTCCCACTTCACCGGATCCTGTTCGACCGCAGCAAGCGCTGCTGCAACACGGCGTCGAACGTCATCGATCGTGCGTTCGTCGCCTTTGGCATATTTCTCTGCGAGCACGTCAAGTGATACCTGCTGCGGCTGCATCAAAAGCGTCGTGTCGTCTGGCTTCATGTTTTCTCCGCACGCGAATGGCAAACCGCTTCAGAAACGGAATGCAAAAAACTGGTTTGGTTTGAATGCGTATCTTACTCCGGACAGAACCGGTTCGCGCGCTGCAAGGCGCAAGCAGTGCCCGCCCTGCCAGTCCGTTGGTTGGTTAACTAGCTGGCTGAAATATCTCGCCTGCCAGTCTGGCCCGGATCGATCGGATTCAGCCCGATTCGGCCAACTCCGGTCTAATAGGACTGCTTCTAACGGCTTGATCGAGCCAGAGTACTCTGATCAACACGGCCAGGTCTACTGTGCCGGCCACGTCCTGAGCCACCTTCCGTCACACGCAAATTGCCAATGTGAGGGACCCGGCATCGACGCCGGCAAGACCGGGAGGTCCGGGCTCAGAGTTTGCCCCAGTCTTCCTTGACTTCGGTTTCGAACATTTCGATGAGATCGCGCAGATGCTTCGAAGCCGTCACAAACCGGCACCCGACCCTCTTGTTCAAGGTTCCATCGGGCTCGCGAACCGTCTTCCAGTAGCGCACCTCCACACCGACATCGATCGGATTTTTCAATGTGGGACCGGTAATCTGGCAGTGTTTGAAGATCATGCCGGGTTTGAGCACGATTCCGGGTTCGTGAATGAACGCTCCCATTCCACCCCGGCTGATATCTGCCAGATTCGCCACGATTGGGGCAGCATCCTCCCGGTTTATCACGCACCATAACGATGGCAGCGAATTGATCACGAGCCGGCGATGGGCGCGCTGCTGCAGATCAAGAACGAGCGGTGGAATGGGGAGTTGAAGCCTGGCGGCACCTTCGTACATGATTTGCGTGGGCGCAACGCTCTGGAACTGGATATGGCGCTTCTTGCGGTCGCAGTGAAACTGCACGGACTCGCGTTTCATCAGCGCGGTGTTGGCCGGCTTCCACTGACTGTAATCGATCACAACCCGATCCAGATCCAGATCCACCGCGCGAATGACAGACGCAAACAGCACTTCACCTTGTTCGAGATACGCGCTGATCGCCAGCTTTTCGTTGCAGACTACCTGCAGAACCTTCGCGATCTCAGTTGCCGATCTCAGCGCCCGCCCCGGCGCATCGATGCGCATGGTAACGGCAGCGGGATCCTCTTGCGCTATGCGTTTGGCGGAATCAGAAGAACTGGGCATGACAGGTTGCGAGTATACCGTTTCAACCGGGTGAACCCATTGCCATTTGTCGTGTTGCAACAACCGTCCGACAGATTTCCGGAAGCATATCAGGCCACCTGTTTTGTCCTGTCCGAGAGAAACGCCTGCAGGACGCGACCGGTATGCGAATCAGGCGCTGCCGACACTTTTGCCGGCGGCCCTTGCACGACCACCTTCCCGCCACCTGCTCCGCCCTCCGGTCCGAGATCGACAATCCAGTCGGCGTTGGCCATCACATCCAGATTATGCTCGATGACAATGACGGTATTGTTTGCATCCACCAGACGATTCAGAACGCGAATGAGTTTCTCTACATCTGCCATGTGCAGCCCCACCGTTGGCTCATCGAGTACGTAGAGCGTGTGCTGCGTGCCACGCTGCCTTGCCGCTGCACTGATGTCACCAGTGTCGGTCAAGCGCACTTTTGCCAGCTCGGTCACCAGCTTGATTCGCTGCGCCTCTCCACCCGACAGCGTCGGGCTTTGCTGCCCGAGTGTCAGATACCCCAGCCCGACATCCTGAAGTAATTGCAAAGCGTGGTGGATTCCGGCATGGGCGGAGAAGAACTCGGTCGCCTCGTCCACACTCATCGCCAACACCTCTCCGATGGACTTGCCCTTGAATTGCACCGACAGCGTTTCCCGGTCAAATCGCGCGCCGTTACACACTTCGCAAAGGACTTTCACGTCCGGAAGAAAACTCATTTCCACCTTGCGAATTCCCTGCCCGTCACAACCACTGCAGCGACCGGTTGGTGTATTGAACGAGAATCTCGCCGGCGCATAGCCGCGCATTCGCGCATCCTGGGTGCCGGCAAAGAGCTTGCGAATCGCGTCCCAGAAACCAACATAAGTCGCCGGGCACGAACGCGGCGTCTTGCCAATCGGAGTCTGGTCAACTTCGAGCACCCGTGACACCGCCTCCCATCCATCAAGTCCTGTGCAACCGAACAGGCTGACGGTACTCTTGCGACCGCGTTTTTCGCCAACCAGGCGCGCCATGTTTTCGTGAACGACATCGCGGGCCAGGGTTGATTTACCACTGCCTGACACGCCGGTGACAACCGTCAGCCGGCCCAACGGCAACCGGGCATTTACGCCTTGCAGATTATGCAGCCTCGCGCCCCTGACCACGATCGCCGGTTCAGTTCTCGCGACCTTGCGAAGGGCCTGCAAAGGATGCAACAAGGGTTGCCTCAGAAAACGGCCCGTGACGGATTCCGGTGAATCCATCAGGGCCTGAACGGTTCCCTGGGCGATCAGACGCCCCCCCAGGCGCCCGGCCCCCGGACCGAGATCAACCAGGTGATCGGCACTCAATATGGTGTCCTCGTCGTGCTCGACTACCAGCAGCGTATTACCCTTGCGTTCGAGTTTTCGCAGCGTCCTGAGAAGAATCTGGTTATCACGCGGATGCAGACCAATGGTGGGTTCGTCGAGGATGTAACACACGCCTCGAAGATTCGAACCAAGCTGGGCAGCCAGGCGAATACGCTGTGCCTCACCACCTGACAGACTCGGCGCGGCACGATCCAGCGTCAGATAACCAAGCCCTACTTCAGACAGGAATCCGAGCCGGCTGCCCAACTCCGCGACAAGATCACGCGCAATGGCTTGCTCACGGCCGATCAGATTTACATCGTCAAAATTTCTGGTCAGCTCGCTGACTGGCCGGGAACCATAATCGGCAATATTACTGTCGCGCCAACGCACGGCCAGTGCTGTTTCGTTAAGCCGGCTGCCATGACACTGCGGGCACGGTTCATCGACTTCGAGCCAGTCTATCCACGAATCGAGCACATGGTCTTCGGTACCCGTACGCGCCCTTTCGTCATCCCATTCGATTTCTGCAAGCTTCAGTCCCGTGCCATAACACGATGAGCACCAGCCATGGCGGGAGTTATACGAAAACAACCGCGGATCGAGTTCAGGGAAGCTGGTACCACATGACGGACACGCGCGTTTGGTGGAAAACACCGTCTGCGTCATCGGGCCGCCGTGCATCAATTCCTCAAGAGGTGCAATCAGATGGACCACCCCCTTGCCATGCTCCAGCGCATCGTGCAATGCGCTACGTAACATCGCTTCGCCATCGGCACTGACATGTACATCGGCCACTGGCAACTCGATGACATGTTCGCGAAAGCGGTCGATACGCGGAAAGCGTTGCGTCGGCAGATACTCACCATCGACGCGAAGGTATTCGAAGCCGCGTTTGTTCGCCCAGCGTGCCAGATCCGTGTACACGCCTTTTCGATTGCTGACCAGCGGCGCCAGCAAGCCAATATGCTTACCTTTGAATTCGCGCATGATGCGGGCCGCAATCGCGTCTTCGCTCTGGGGCTCAATCGGCACGTCACACCCGGG
>Ga0316194_10001237_pt1 | contig 17453 bp, 16 predicted proteins | sample CroRivsedime1_MG_FD_204936 | JGI IMG/M metagenome (GOLD analysis project Ga0316194, IMG submission 204936) | Coastal sediment microbial communities from Maine, United States - Cross River sediment 1 | ecosystem: Environmental > Aquatic > Marine > Coastal > Sediment | place: USA: Maine...
CTATCGGAGGTACCGGGACACCTCTATGTTGATCGGTATTGCGAAAGTCGATGGATTTACGGATAGTGTCTTTAAGAAAATATCGATACTCTTCGGTCTTATTCATGCGCGATCCTTTCAGATGAATCCAAGAGAATGATCCGGCTGATCCCATGTGATTATTCCATGATGTGATTGGATATCCATAATCCGTTAAAAAATGTCAAGAAAATTGATTGAATAGGTCAGCCTTCTAAATTTATCTGCGACCCATCCGGCAAGGGTGCCCCGTAATATGTTTAAAGTTGTTACCTATATTGCCGATATAAAGGCTTGAGAAAATGATCTAAAATTTGAAATGAACGAATCCGCCAAAGCAACGGCGGACATGAATGAGCTAAATTTTTGGTATTCTGTCCATTTTATAAAAAACAGGTAGAGCGCAGCGTTTCCTTAATTCTTGTCCGCCATTTCTTAGGCGGGTTGGGCCTTTTAGGCATTCGTTTATTGTGCCAAATCAGTCTGTTATAACAAGGGGCTGAAGCAAAGTTAAATATAGCAAAGTATAATCAGTTCTAAAGGTGTTTAGGCAAAACGGGGAAGATACGATGTACAAAATGCCATGCTATGAAGCGAAATATTTCCCGAAAAACTATTGGGAAGAAATCTCCGACATCGAACTGATGGATGGGTTATATAAAATTTATAACAAGATCACTCCGGTTATAAAGGAAATGATACAGGGCAAAGAAATACAAATCGCAGATGCCGTTTATCGACTGAAATGGAAAGGCGGGGGATAACATAGGCACCGATGGTAGGGGTGTAAATCACGGCTGTTGGCAAATGGCAGTCATTCATTCCTGCGGATCTCCTCGTAGGTCAGCACGGTAATGCCGCTGGTTCCTTTGGTGACCGGCGTATTCGGGTTGGCAAAGGAAAATCCCATCATGGGGCCGCCGGCGATGATCCGGGCGGCCGTCTTGCGCAGTCCGCCGCAATATTCGATCAAGGCCCCCATGGGCGTACCGATGGGGACCAGTAAATTCTTTGGCCGGACAATCCCGCCACCGGTGACCCTGATGACCCGATGGGTCAACGGAATCCTGCGCATGCCCCCCCGGGCCACGGATGTAACCGTGGCCACATTGGACATAGCGACACCAATGTCAGAGGGAAGCCCCCCCAAGGGGACCTCTCGGTTGAGCACGGCCTTGATCAGGTGCTTTTCACTGCCTTGCGGATATTTGCCAGATTTTTCCCACCTATTGACAAATACATCAATACGGTATAGATCATGGTAGCAATCATTTTTCAAAGGAGGTGTATCATGCAAACCGCAAAATTATTTATTAACGGCCGCAGCCAGGCCGTTAGATTGCCAAAGGAATATCGCTTTGAAGGTGATGACGTATACATAAAGAAGATTGGAAAAATGGTTGTTCTTTTGCCCAAAGACGATCCATGGGCGCCGCTGGTAAAGAGCCTTGACCAATTCACAGACGATTTTATGGAAACCCGGGAACAACCCCTGCAAGATGTTCGAGATGACTTATGATTAAATTGATGCTTGATACAAACATGTGTATTTATATTATTAAGCAGAAACCAAAAAAAGTGATTGATAAATTTAGGAAATTAAGTTTTTCGGAAGTCGCCATCTCTTCAATCGTTTTAAGCGAGCTTGAATTTGGTGTTGTTAAAAGTACTCAACCAGCCCAAAACCGGCTGGCGCTGACCCAATTTCTGGCCCCCTTAGAAATATTGGCCTATAACGATATCGCCGCATTTTATTATGGCAAAATCCGTGCACACCTCCAAAAAATGGGAACGCCCATAGGTTCTTTGGACCTGTTGATCGCCGCACACACCTTATCTGTGGGCTGCTCCCTGGTCACAAATAATGAATCGGAATTCCAACGGGTACCCCGGCTCAAAATCCTAAACTGGGCGAAATAGCCTCCCTGCTCCTCTCATTTTTATCGCCAACAACCGATTGGATCTCTTTTCCCCCGACAAATAATGATCAAATAACTCAAAAAGAGTTGTATTAATCATTCTAAGTCTTACGGTATATAAACCGGAAAAAAATTGGAAATTTGAAAAAATGAATCTGTCCAATGCTAAAAATTACAAATTAACCTTACTGGCCGTCCATGCCCACCCGGATGATGAGTCGATCAGTACCGGTGGCATACTCGCAAAATATTCCGCCAAGGGCTTCAGGACAATCCTGGCGTATGGTACCGGGGGTGAGGCCGGTGACATTCTGAATCCGGAGTTTGTTGCTCCCAAACCCGGATTGAACATAAAAGAGATCAGGGCAATTGAGTTGGCGGCGGCCGTCAAAGTACTAACGGTGGGAACTGTATATTTTTTGGGCTACCGTGATTCCGGTATGGCCGGAAGTCCTGAGAATCATCATCCCCAGGCCTTTGCCCAGGCTGACATCCAGGAAGCCACCGCCAGACTGGTGGAAATAATAAGACGGGTTCGTCCCCATGTGATTGTGACTTACAATGAGAAAGGAACATATCTTCATCCCGACCATATCATGGCAAACAAGGTGACCTTGCGTGCTTTTCAAGCATCCGGAGACGCCCAATTCGAGATCGGAGAAGCACTCGGTCTATGGCAGCCGGCCAAGCTTTACTACACGGCCATTCCGCGGGAAAAGATCCGCAGGATGTATAGAATCGTTAAGGAACGGGGCGAGGAACCCGGCTTCGATCCGGAAGTTATCGGCACTCCGGAGGAAAAAATATCAACCGTTGTTGATGTCAGGCAATACCTCTCTCAGAAGCTGAAGGCCCTCAATTGCCACCAGAGCCAAATGAACCCGAACAGTGTCATAAGGCGGATGTCCGAGGAGTTGAGAGAGGAGGTCATGGGATACGAACACTTCGAGTGTGTTCATGGATGCCCTGCCGCCGCTACCAAAGAATCAGATCTCTTCGAAGGCATATCGCCCTGTAAAAAAGTAAACCCCAACGCACCAACGTTAGGATAAAATATTCATTGTGCTTAGTTTGAATGTCCAAGCTGCAATTAGATAAGCTTTCTATGGGAGCGGCTTCCAGCCGCGACCATCGATTTCGCGGCTGGAAGCCGCTCCCACATCCGATATCAATTGTTCTTTCTGGATAACCAGATTATCCAATTTTCACTTCTTCAACAATTCTGGAAAGGGCTTTACCAGCTTTTTCCGCGATGTAATGGTCTGCTGTGGCAAACGCTTTTTCCGGATTGACTTCGATGACGATGGCACCGTTTTGTTTTGCCAGTGATGGTAACGAGGCAGCGGGCTGGACCACCGCCGACGTTCCGATGACCAGCATGGTTCTGCAGCTGGATGATTCCTGGTAGGCTGTTTCCAGCGCTTCCCGGGGCAGTTGCTCGCCGAACAGAACGGTATTGGGCTTCAGCACCCCGCCGCATTCACAAAAAGGGGGATCGCCTTCAGGAACATGGGGGGCCAGATACTCTTTGCCGCAGCTCTGACAGTATATCTCCCTGAGGCTGCCGTGAATTTCAGTCACCCTCTGACTGCCGGCCTTTTTGTGAAGCCCGTCGATATTCTGGGTGATGACATGCTCCAGGATGCCCATTTTTTCGAGGGCCGCCAGGGCATAGTGTCCGGGATTCGGCTGGTAGCTGCCGTAGTTTCGAATGAACTCGCCCCGGATGAGCCAGTATTTTGATGGATCCTGTCTGAAAACCTCCGCGGAGGCGTACACCATGGGATCATACTTATCCCACAGCCCTCCTTGGGATCTGAACGTGGGTATTCCACTTTCCGCCGATATACCGGCGCCGGTCAATGCCACACATGACCCAAGTTTGACGAGTAACTCGGCAACTACTTTGTACAAAGCATCCACTTCATTTTCCTTTCCTGCAGTTTAGGCGAGAAATCTTTGACAGCACCTGCAAATCGTCATTTTCAAGTTTATGACCGCTAAAAAACAACTGAAGGACGTCAAATGCGTTGCGAGCCTCCGACAAACGCTTTTCAAATCGTGAATATCTGACCTTCTTTAGATCGGCTAAATCCATGACCTCGATGAGGTGCTTTGAGCCAAGGGCCCTTTGTCCAATGTGGCAAATCAGTTTGGAGAGGACGATCATGGCATAGCGGTGGATACCCGGTGGCTGGGCCTCAAGGATGTTAGCGCATAAAAATTCGTAACAAACAGGTGGACGGCCGACCGAAAGTTTACACCCGGCTTCACCCAACCAGGCATTTTGAGCATTATGATAAGCTTGGCGGGAATACTTTTTTTGCAGTAAAAATAAAAAAAGACTTTCAAGCGTCTCACGGCAGTATACCGCTTGGCAGCAAACCTCCCGGCAGTTAGCACACCATTGAACCCAAAGCTCGGATGAAAACCGTCTGACGTCGTCCTCAAACACCGCATAGGCTTCCAGGATATGTTCAAGCTCATCCATATTTAGGTTTGCGTTTTTCAGAAAAGGCTGCCAACCCCTCCCGGCCGTCGGGATGATCGGCACATGCTTCAAGTGCGGCTCTCTCCAATTCGAGCTGGGCCTCAAACGACGTGCTAAAGGAGTCGGTGATAAGCTTTTTGGTCCAGGCAAAGGAATTCAGCGCCCGGCGGGAAAGTAGCTGTGCCATTGCCGTGGCCTCGACCAGCGCCTGCCCATCTTCCGCCACTTTCGTTACAAGGCCCCAGGACAATGCCTGATCGGCTGAAATGGGTTCGTCAAAGGCGGCAATTTCAAGTGCACGTGCATAACCCACCAACCTCGGCAAGGTAAAGGTACCGCCGCCGTCAATGCATAATCCGTTCGAGGTATATGCCTGTCTTAAAACCGCGGATTTGGCCATTACTCTAAAATCACAGGCCAGTGCCAGAGAAAATCCGCCACCAGCGGCTACGCCGTTGACGGCGGCTACCACCGGCTTTTTCATCCTGCGGATCTCCAATATAGCCAGGTGAAATTGAGAAGCCAGGGTATGGAACGCAGCCCCCGGTCTTGCCGGATAGCCAAGGGCCCACTTGAGATCACCGCCGGCACAAAAAGCCTTGCCCCTACCGGTGATCACGACGCCGCGCACGCTGTCATCTCCGGCCATGGTGGTCAGCCGACTCGTCAATTGGTCAACCAAGTCATAATTAAAGGCATTGTATGCTTCCGGCCGATTTAAAGTAATTTGGGCAATGGCATCCGTTTTAATAACCTCGATTAATTCGCTCATTGAACATTCCTCGTTTTGAATTTACGGTCATATCATCAGTATAAGAAATAGAATACTCGCCATACCCCACTGAGTAGAACGGATTTATAACCAGATGAAGATACGAGTTGTCCGTGATTTTTTAACCCGGAACGTTGAACCCTGAACCGCTCAACCTAATTTTCATATTCTTTCGGTGTTTGTCTCCCGACTTCAAGCAAAATCGATAATCCAACGGACCAAACGGTCGCAACCATCATAACGCTCAAAACCTACTCATACATCTTCCATTTGCAGCTCTGTGGTGATATCTATACAGCCCTTAATGGAGCGTGCCACCGGACAAAAATCTGCGTGGAAACCATGTACTTTTTCTGCGCTTTCTCGCATTTCCGGTTTTAATTTCAGGTGATATGTCACGTGGATTCGTTTGATTACCAGGACTTTTCCGTCTTTTTCAATCTCCCCCTTGGCTTCTGAGGTTAAAACACCTTCCCCGGCAGGGATCTTGCGCGCTTCCAGCGCGCCGCCAAAAGTGCCGGTCAGTCAGCCGGCTGCCGCGGCCACCACATAGTCCAGGGTGGTTGCCTGGGGTGGGTGCACATCCGGATCAACACCGTAATGCTCGGCAATCTCGGAATGCACACCAAAAAAAACCGGCGATTCCGCCGCTGGCAAATAAGCCCGCCGCAATGGCCCTTTGACGCGTTCGATTCTAGCTTTTGAAATGTAAACAACTTCTTCGCTCATAATTTCTCCTTTCATCTCAGGCGAAATACCGATGAAATCGGTCTGGATCGAGTATTAGTTGCTTAATTTAGAGTAAACCCAACCAGGTGAAGCCGGAATTGAATATTCAATCGAAAATCTTCAATCATATGAAGATAGCAAAAATATCCCAACGCAATTTTTTTGCCACAAAATGCACAAAAATAATTCATAAGGCGGCCTAACCACTGGAAGCAAACGACCCCCTGCCGTCTGATATAATGCCGTCCACCACATACCCCCGGGTGACAGAGGCCCGCTGCCTGGCATCGGTCATGGGGTTCTTGCCATACGTTTGCCGAATATCCAGATAATTTTTTATCACCAGCTGTTCTTCGTCGTCGCCACCCCGGGCCATCTCTTCGGCTGTCAGATGACTGCGTTCCAGCGCCGCGGCCACACAGCCGCGTATATATCCCGGGCGATTGACGTGGTTATCCAGCAGCAAAGCGACACCGTATTCCGAAGTGATCAGATCAACCAGGGCATAACCGTCCAGCTTGGAAGACTTGACAGAGTAAAACTGATGGATCCGATTGATGGCATGCAGGATCTGGGCAGCCTGGACCTCGATATCGGCTCCCGCCCGCACAAACCGATAGGCCCAGATATGTTCTCGCAGCATGGCTTTATCAGCGGCGGAAGTTAATTTTTTCCCGCGATAGCTGAACCACCCGGTTTTTTTGTCGACATCCACAACATCCAGACCAAACTGGCCCCAGTAGTGTTGAAAATCATCCGGATAGCGTTCCTTGACAATCTTAATCAGTGCCGGCAATTCACCGGGTTTGCCGGGCCCGCCGGCTGTCCACTGGAACATGCCGAAACTGATAAATTGATTGTCCCAGGTATTGACCGCGTCCAAATTTTCTTCATTTTCAGAAGTGGCAAAGATAACGTTCATTTCTGAATCGGTCAGGTTTACTTCCAGCAACCTTTCCCGATGATTGCCGATAAATGTTTCCGGCTCCTGCAATCCAACCCGATACAGGCCTTTGCGATGTTTCCGACCCACAAAAATCTTCTCCGGTTTTGCCAGCAGCGTTGCGTAGATCACCTTATTTTCGACACTGATTCGAACCCGTTCTTTGCTAACCGCCTTAACACCCCCGGAGGTGTTGACAACGCTGGGAACCTCGGCCACCTCCTCGGGTAACTGCAGGTGCTGCCCCACCCGAATTTTGTTCGGATTGACGATCCCGTTCAACTCTGCAATAATTCGCCATTTACCGGCCGAGCCCAGAGCACCGGTGGCAATTTTCGACAATGTATCACCCGGCTTAACGATATATTCCGACATCATGTGGCCCCCCTTTTTGCAGCAGATAAAGATTTTGGAATTATTCGCCTGCCATTCCCTTATAGTCAGATAGACTTAAAACCCGGGCATACACTGAACCCAGCGCAGCCATAAACGATCCATGAACCTGGTCTGCTGTGATGGTCTTGCCGCCGAAGTCAAGATTTCTAGTGGCACAGGCATCCTGGATGACCACGCAGTCAAAGCCGAGATCGAAGGCCGCCCGGGTGGTGGCGTCAATGCACATATGGCTCATGGCCCCGCAGATGACCAACCGCGTGATGCCGTCTTTGTTGAGTTCTTCCAGAAGCCCGGTCTCCCGAAAACTGTTCGGATAATGTTTTGGAATGACCCGTTCATCGGGAAACGGTTTGATGTCGTCGTGGATCTCGACCCCCGGGGTGTCAGGGAGAAAAAAGGTCGCATTTTTCTGCCCCGAAATATGCTGGATATGATAAGTCGGCCGGCGCTTTTCACGGAAAAATGACAACAGCTCTTTGGCCTTGGTCCCGGCCTCCCGGATTCCAACCAACTCCATGGTGCCGCCGGGGAAATAATCGTTTTGAATGTCAACAAGAATGAGTCCGGTTTTCATGATAGGCTCCGATTGATAGTCAATTTTCGTTTTGCGGAAGGTATTTGGAAAGTCCGATTATCAAACTCTTTACTGACTTACGGCAATTTCGGATTAATTTCAAGGCGATCCTTACAAAAGAGCTCTAAAAAAATCGGCATTCAATCCCAACAATCGGTTCATGGTCCATCGTAGGAGGCGAAATAAAAATTGTCCGTCGATCACGGCATCGTTGCCGCTTTGACAAAATTGCTCAGTGCTTTTTCTAATTTTTTTATGACCTCGGCACATCCCGTGATCCCGTGGCGCTCGACCAGATAATGGGGATCATTGTAAGATAACCATACCTGGCCTTTTTCATCTTCCCAGATCAGCGCTTTTTGCGGAAGGTCAATCGCAGTACTCTGGCTGCACTGCATCAGAGGTGTGCCCACTTTCGGATTGCCAAAGACGACCAATTCTGTGGGGCGCAGTTTTTTGCCCACTTTTTGTGCGCCGGCGGCGTGGTTGATTCTGATAAAAACGGTCATCCCCTTTTGCTTGAGGGTATTTTCGAGTCGATCCGCCGTGGCTTTTACCTCATGTGAACTTTTTACACTGATAATACCATTGTCCGCATAACCCAGTGAAGCCAGGAAAAATATTGCTGTGATGGTGTAAAGAATTTGTCGCATGCTGATCCTCCTTTGTTATCAATTGTTAAAGCGCCTCCCGAACCCGCAGAAAAGAGGCAAACCGGGGAATGCCCGAGTCGTGAAATCCATAATGCTTAAACGTAATGGTACTTCCCACCGGAGGGGGATTGTCGCGCTCATGATCGGTAAAACCGGTTCCGATTGCAAATTGAATTCCATTCGGCAGTTCAACCAGCAAGGCCCCAAGACGTCCGGCATGCTTTCCCGAACCGGGGAGGTGTTCGATGACGGTCGCTTCTGCATCCCTATACGTCTTGACTTTCAACAGGTCATAGGATCGCCCGACGGTATAGGGAGAATTTGGTTTTCTTAACATCACCCCTTCTCCGCCATTGGATTCAATAGCCCTGAGCTTTCTCCGCAGATGCATCTCATTTTCACAAATTTGTTGTTTTAATACTTCAGTGTAGGGATTAGGATTTTTTCGGAACCAGCGCCGTGCGAAATCAAGACGCTTTTCAAATCCACCTGCTGCTTGGGGAGCATCAAAGATTAAATAGCGCACTTTTTTCCATCCGGCAGCAGATTCCTTGCGGCGAATAATACCGACAAGTTCTGAAAATTGCCGCCGCCCTATCCAAAGTTCCCCATCCAGGGGGGTTGAAGGAAAATTTCTGGTAAACCATTCCGGAACACTAAACGGGTTGCCGGAACGCGAAATCAACTCGCTGCCCGTCCAGTATCCCCGAACCCCATCCAGTTTTTCACTCATCCACCAACCGTTAATATTTACCTTTTGATCCCACCGATGGGCCAGCATCACAGGTGGCTTTTGCGGTTGATTGCCGGCTTTCGGGGAGGTTGATAGAACAGGTGTTGCCAGGGCGAAAAATAAAAAAACAGCGTTCGCAATAACAAGGCTCAAACCTTTTAAGCTAATGGCGTACTTTTTCATGTGAGGTAATTCTCAAAATTAAGCTGCTATTGCATTCCAATCAGCTGCTCAACCAAATCCCCAAAATGCGCAACAGCCCGCTCGATCGGCTCCGGTGAGCGCATGTCGATTCCGGCATCCAGCAGTTCATCAAGGGGGAACTTGCTGCCGCCCAGTTTTAGAAAACCCAGATAGGCTTCCCGGGCGGTTTCACCCTCGCTGACCACTTTATCCGCCAACGCAATGGCTGCGGACACACCCGTTGCATATTTGTAGACGTAAAAGGCGGAGTAAAAATGCGGGATGCGGAGGTATTCGAGCGACAGCTCCGGGTCGAGGACCAGGGTGTCGCCAAAATAAACTTGCAGCAGTTCGCGATATTTTTCAGTCATCACCTTCAGGGTCAGGGGGCCATGGGCTTCGACAATGGCGTGGGTAATCCGTTCAAATTCCGCAAACATGGTCTGCCTGAAAAGCGTCGCCCGGATGTTGTCGATTTCTCTGTTTAAGATGAATGCTTTCATCTTCGGATTGTCTTTATATACTTCCAGCAAATATCTGCTTAGAAGCGCTTCATTGAAAGTGGAGGCCACCTCAGCCACAAAGATTGAATAATCATGGTCTACGTAGGGTTGATACTTTCTTGATAAGTATGAATGCAGGGAATGTCCGGCTTCATGGATCAAGGTGTAAAGACTGTTAAGATTATGCTCATCGTAATTCAGAAGGATATACGGCGGCGAATCATAACAGCCGGAAGAATAGGCGCCGCTTCTCTTACCGCGGTTTTCATAACGATCCACCCAGCCGCCCAAAAGGCCTTCTGCAAGAACCTTGCAATACTTCTTTCCCAGGGGCGCCATCGCCGAGACCCCCACATCGACGGCTTCTTCATAAGGCATCCGGAAATCGACATCTTCGATAAGCGGGACATACGTATCATAAAAATGAAGTTCTTTTAGCCCGAGTGCTTTTTTTCTGAAATTTAGATATTTGAACAAAGGATCCAGATTTCTCTTCACGGATTCGATAAGGGTATCATAGACCGTCTCCTGGATATTGTCGCTGAAAAGAGCTGAAATCCGACAATTATTAAAATTTCTAACCCGTGAATAAAAAAAGTCCTTTTTTAATGAGTTTGACAGGGTTGCTGCCAGGGTATGCTTATGATCCTGGTAAGCCTGATAATACTGGCAAAAGGCTTTTTTACGGAGTTCACGATGGGAGCTGGTCAGGAAGGTGTTAAAATTTCCGTGGCTCAATTCGATTTCATTTCCGCTGTCATCGGTGATGGTCCCAAATTTCAAATCGACATTGTCCAGCTGACCGAACACCTGGGACGGGCCATTGGCAATCTCCCGGCTCATGGCCAGAATCTGTTCTTCCATCTCATTGCGGGTATGGGGTTTGTACCGCAGAATTTTTTCCAGATAAAATCTCAATCCATCTAAAGCGGCGTCTTCCATGTACCGATTTATGACCTCATTGGGAATGGCCTGGATCTCCGGCGTCAGATAACTTGCCATTTCTGCAGAACGGGTCGACAAATTGAGGGCTCTTTGGTGAAAGCCCTGATATAGCTGATTGGATTTATCTTCATCGCTTTTAAGGTGGGCATAAGTATAAAGTTGTTCAATCTTACGGGTAAGTCCCAGGTGGAAGTCAATTGCCTCTTTAAAGATCGCAACTGAATCTTTCAGACGACCGTTATATTTTTGATAAGACGATAACTGCGTTTCGACTTCGACAAACATGGTTTCCCATTTTTTGTCGGATTCAAACAGTGGTGTCAGGTCCCATTTGTGCTCAGCGGGCGTTTCACTGCGTTGCGGTATCATTTTGCCGGCCATGTCAATGCTCCTAGTACTCCGTTTCATACATTTTGCGGTCAAAAATGACAATTTGAAATAGTATTGTATTTCATCCGTTTTGAAGCAGCATTGAAATCCGAAATTCGAATATCGAAGCACGAAACAAATTCAAATGACAGAAATCTCAATGACAACGACGGAAAACGACAGTACCATAACGCAATTGTTTTCAAAAATCCGATGTCAAACCTTGAATCACTAATTCTATTTCTTCATCTTTTCCCATTCGACATTCTATGTTGGATGTTCGATGTTCTTTTTTTTAGTCCCTCCTGGACAAAAACAATTTAGCGCTATTGGGTTTAGCCCTTTCTATCCACCTTCTTTGCATAGCCGGCCGCACCGATCCCTGCCACGCAGCCTTCGCCCACGGCTTTAGCCATCTGCCACGGGGGGCCACAAATGTCACCGGCGGCAAAGACGCCGGCAACATTGGTTTCCATCTTTTTGTTGGTCTGGATATACTTCATCTCATCATCCAGCAGAACGCCAAGATGGGTGGCAAGCTCCATGATTCCCTTGGCACCGAGTTCGATAAATACCCCATTGACCGCAATGATTGACCCGTCTTCCAGGCGGATTGCCTCCACACTGTCTTGCCCGACAATATCCCTGACCTTAGCGTCTTCGTGAACAATGACATTACTGTTTCTGAGCTGTTCTTTGAGAGCTGCGGTGACGTCAGGTTTGCTACAAATCAGGTGAACGGACCTGGCATAGTCAAGCATGGTCAGTGCACCGGACACCGCCGCACTGGCACCACCGACCACGGCAACATCTTCTCCTTTGTAAAAATTGGCGTCGCATTCCACACAATAACTGACACCGCGGCCCAACAGTTTTTTTTCTCCGGCAACGCCCAACTTATTGCGGGTCGTTCCGGTGGCAATAATGAGCGATTTGCTTTGAAGATCAAGCCCGCTTTCAGTGAGAATTTTAAAAACTGCTCCATCGGGCCCTATTTTCAGAACATCTTCTTCGAGCATCTCGGCGCCGAAGTTCACTGCCTGCTGTCGGCCGACGCTGAGCATGTCTTCACCGGTTACGTTAAACAGGCTGCAAAAATTCTCGACGTGGGCATGAAAAAGACTGCTTTTCGATTCTTTACCCAGTACGAGCACGGAGACCCTTTTACGGGCTGCGTGAATGGCCGCTTGTAAACCGGCCGGTCCGGTTCCCAGGATAACCACATCATAATTTGCTGAATTAAGCATTCTCAAATCCCCTGATATTTGAAAAGAACCATGAACGCAAAGAATCCATGCCTGGAGGCATGGCCTCCAAGCCGCGGATTCGGCAGCAGCGTTTATTCACCATTTTTTTAATTCGCCCCAAAAAAAATAAGCATCGTGAAGCCAAATACAAGCGCTTGTGTTTTTGCTATTTGCCAAATTGACAAACCCTTCGACTTTCTCTATACTCTCGCAGTCTTGGGTTCGAATCCTAATTTTTGACAGGGAGATAACTATGCAGGCACTAATTCCTTTAAATTACCGTATCCATCTGGAACCTGATCTGACCCGTTTCAAATTTGATGGCAAATGCGAAATTCTGCTGGACGCACCCCAAAGCATTTCCGAAGTAGTCTTGAATATTCTTGAAATTGCCATCTGGAGCTGCCGGCTCCGACAAGGTGATGGATTCGTGAATTGTGCATTTACGGTGGATCCTGACAGAGAAGAAGTCCGTGTAAGTTTACCCGAACCCATGTCCGGAAAAATCAGGCTGATCATCGATTATCAGGGTTCGATCAACGATAAAATGGCCGGCTTCTACCGCAGTAAATATACCTTTCAGGGAGCAACCAGATTTATCGCAGTCACTCAGTTTGAGGAAAGTGATGCCCGGCGGGCTTTCCCATGCATGGATCATCCCGCCCAAAAAGCAACTTTTGATATAAAAATTGACATCGACAATCAACTGGTGGCCATTTCCAACGGGGCTGTAAAAAAGGAAGATCGGCTCGACAACGGCAAAAGGCGGATCACATTCGAGCAAACCCCGAAAATGTCGACCTATCTTGTTTTTTTCGGTGTCGGTGAATTTGAGTTTACCCTGGATGAAAAAGACCGCCGGGTTCGGGTCGCCACGCTTCCCGGCATGAAAAACTATGCGCAATTTGGGGTTGAATTCGGCCGCAAGTCCCTTGAATTCAGTGAGACTTATTACGCCATCGCCTATCCCCTGCCCAAAATGGATCTCATTGCAATCCCGGATTTTGCCTTTGGTGCCATGGAAAACTGGGGAGCCATTACTTTCCGTGAAAATTTGCTGCTTCATTATCCGGGAATTACCTCTAAATTCGGAGAAGAAAGAATATGCGAAGTCATCGCCCATGAAATTGCCCACCAGTGGTTCGGCAACCTGGTGACCCCTTCCGACTGGCGATTCCTCTGGCTCAACGAAAGCTTTGCCACCTATTTCGGATACGGGGTGGTTGATTATTATTATCCCAAATGGGATACCTGGCAGCAGTTTCTTAACGGCCAGACCGGCTCTGCCCTGGTTCGTGATGCGCTTCATGAAACATTTGCCATCGAAATCCCGGGTGGTGAACACGTTGTCATCAATGCCAGCACTGCGCCGATTATTTATAACAAAGGCGGTAGTATATTAAGGCAAATCGAAGGATACATTGGCAAGGATAATTTCCAGAAGGGATTGCAGCATTATCTGAAAACTTACGAGTACGGATGTGCCGACAGTCAGCACCTCTGGCAATCCTTTGAAACCGTGACCCAGCAGCCTATAAGCGCCATGATGAAAAGCTGGATCGAGCAGCCCGGATTTCCGCTGATCACGGCCAGGCGGCAAGATAGTCGGCTGATATTGACCCAGCGGCGATTTACCTATCTTCCCAATGATTTCGACCAAAATTGGCTGGTGCCGATCTCCATCAGCCTTTTTTCCAAAGCAGGTGTGACACGACGGGTAACCACACTATTAGACAAGATCGAACAGGAAATAGACTTGGATGAAGATATCCTGGCCTACAAAATCAACGATCGGCAAACAGGATTTTACCGGACCCAATACATTGATGTGGATAACATGGAAGAACTGGGCGCACGGGTACTTGAAAAATCAATCCCCCCCGAAGATCGCTGGGGACTTGAAAACGATTTCTTTGCTCTGGTTCAAACCGGTGATTCATCCATGCAGGATTATCTTAATTTTCTTTCCTTTTACCAAAAAGAGGACGCCTATCTGCCGTTGACCAGCATGGCCAACAATCTTTACTCGGCCTATCTTGTAATGGATGAGAGCTGGCGGCAAAAAATAGCATCACTGGCAAAATCCCGCTTTGAAGACATATTGGAAAACATCGGATACGAACCGGTATCAGACGAAAATCACACAACATCACACTTACGGGATCAACTCATCTGGGATGCGGTGCTGTATGGTTCAAAGCCGGCCCTGGATTTTGCCGCGAGCCAATTTGCGGTCTTGATGCGCGGCGGCACCGTCCATGCCGACATTATGAAAAGCGTGATGCGGGTGGGCGCGCTGGCCGGCATTGACAAGACGTTTGACTGGTTTGATCGGCAGCTGCGGGAATCTAAAATCGAACATGCCCGCCTGAACATGTTATCCGCCCTGGGTTGTTTCAAAGATGACGCGCTGATAATAAAATCCCTCCGGTACACTCTGGATGCCGTCCCAGCCCGCAACAAGTTTATACCGGTGGTGGCCATGGCCTCAAATCCCTATGCGATCCCTTTGCTGTGGGATTGGTATGTAAACAACCTGGCGGAAATTGAACAATTTCACCCCATGCTTTATGAACGGGTCATTGCCGCAATCATTCCAACTGCAGGAATAAAAAGAACCGATGAGGTGAGAACGTTTTTTGACGATTACCTGAAAAAATCCGATAAGGCCAAAGATATTATCAAATTGTCTCTGGAGCGACTGGAAATCAACCTGAGGATGCGAAATGCCTTGTGAGGTTCACTTAAGTTTCATACAATTCACAAGGTATAAGATTAGGGCGCATTTTTTCGCCCATATCGACTTGACAAGCATCTCACATTTTTTTATAAAAACGGATCTGATAATGATTCCTATCTAACTCAATTCATAAGCCACCGGCTTTGCAGGTGAGAATTTAAAAGGTTCTACCGTTACGGCGAGGGCATGCTTTTTGGTGCAAATCTGATCACTGCCGGGGGCTTATGAATTGAGATAAAAAAGAATTTTTATGTAATTTTTTGCAATTTGCTGGTATAGGCCATGAGAGCAACCAGATATATGGCAATGATGAATCGGTCAAGTCGTCATCAAAACAGACAGATCCACTTAAAAGAGATCAGTCAATGTCACGAAAATATTCGAGGTATAGCGGCAGCTGGTTTAACGTCAGACATATTAAAAAATTCTTTTTAAAAATCAGCGGTCACCAGCAGAGGTAGCCCAGGCCCCTTCCAGGGGCCATCCTCATACCCCCAGCTTTGCTGGTGGTCGCTGATTTGGGTGATTCAGATCGTTTAAGGTAACGTTAAGCAAGATCAAGAGGGAATTTTACCACCCATCCAATCTGTGACGTTTCGGGAGATCTTTTTAAATATGAATCGGCGCACCTTCCTTAAAATTGCCGGCATGGGCAGCATTTCATTTGCATTCGGCTGCAGTCCCCCCGAAAAACATCTTTATTCTCTGGTCAAGGCCCCTGACGACATGGTGGTCGGAGAGGCCACCTGGTATGCCTCCACCTGCCGGGAATGTCCGGCAGGCTGCGGTATTCTGGCTAAAAGCAGGGAGGCGCGTATCGTAAAAATTGAGGGCAATCCGCTGCACCTGATCAATAAAGGCAGGCTCTGCATGCGGGGGCAGGCTGCCCTGCAAGGACTTTACAATCCGGACAGACTTAAAACCCCGTTGCTTAAAAAAAATGGCAGTTGGCAGCCGCTATCCTTCTCGAAAGCGGAGTCCATATTAAAAATCAAAGCCGCAGAGGCGGCTCTAAAGGGGCAGAATCGGGTACGCATGCTGACCGAAACTGTCGGCAACAGCCTCATGAATTTGCTAACGGCTGCTTTGGCAAACTTAAACTCCCAGCCGCCCTTGGTATTTGAACCCTACGCCTATGAATCCTTAAAAACAGCCAATCAAAAGGTGTTCGACGTTGACGGACTGGTATCCTATCGCATGGACCAGGCCGATATCCTGGTATCCTTCGGCGCTGACTTTCTTGAAACCTGGCTATCTCCGGTCGAATATGCATGGAAATTTAAAGCCATGCATGCCCTTAAAGACGGAAACAAGAATCTATTTTTTCAGGTCAGCCCGTATCAATCTTTGACCGGTGCAAACGCCGACCATTGGTTAGCCTGCAATCCCGGCAGCGAGGCCGTTATCGCTCTCGGTCTGGTCAGACAAGCTCTGGATATCGGCAAAGGTAAAAATCTTCCTAAACCATTTTACGAATTTTTAAACGAAGCCACCGCAGCATATATTCAAGGCATGGTACTGGAGCGGTCTGGAATTCCGCTGTCATTCTACGAAAAACTGATCATCGGGCTCATGGACGCGCGCGCGCCACTAGTGCTCGGCACAAATACCGGTGCATCCGATCTTAACGGCCTACAAACCAACCTGGCCGTTAATTTGCTCAATCTTGTTCTCGATCCAAATCTGCGTCTAATAGATTTCTCAGCGCGACACCGGGTCGAAACGGCGGCCAAGCGATCTGATATTCTGCAGTTTTTCTTCTCATTGAATACCGAGGGAGCCGATCTGCTTCTGTTGAATAATGTCGACCCGGCTTTTGCCCTTCCAAAAAACAGCGGCGTAAAACAAGCACTTGAAAACGATAAAATATTTGTTGTTTGCTTCACCAATTTCATGAACGAAACCGCTGAAATGGCTGATCTTGTCCTGCCGGTCCGAATGCCCCTTGAAACCTGGGATGAATATAGCGGCAAAGCGCAGCTGGTATCTACCTTGCAGCCGGCCATGGGTAAAATGACCAAGGCATCCAGCCTGGGGGATATCATGTTGTCTGCCGGCTTTGAAAATAACCCTCCGGCTAAGAAATACAAGGATTACCTGATCTCAAATCTTGCTGAAAAGCGCGGAATTACAGATGAAATCCAGTGGATTGAGACGCTTCAAAAAGGGGGAAAGTTTGGTCTGACGGTCACGCCCCATAAAGAGCAGACTTCCCCCAGCGCAAAAGACCTTGCAGAC
>Ga0316194_10001239_pt1 | contig 17449 bp, 14 predicted proteins | sample CroRivsedime1_MG_FD_204936 | JGI IMG/M metagenome (GOLD analysis project Ga0316194, IMG submission 204936) | Coastal sediment microbial communities from Maine, United States - Cross River sediment 1 | ecosystem: Environmental > Aquatic > Marine > Coastal > Sediment | place: USA: Maine...
CAGGACAATGGCCCAGCGGGCGTCCTCGAGAATCGCCGGCTCGTCGCGCCCGCCCTGCTCTATGCTAAATGAAAGTATTGCGTGGTCGTCACGCTCGACAAGCGAGTAGCTGACCATGTTGTCCACCACTGAGTGGTAACGTACCAGTCGATTCAGCGCGTTGCGCAATGTGGTGCTGGCCAAAAAGGCAAATCCAAGAGCATGAAAATCGGTCGGCTGCCACACCTCTGCACTGGTTAGGCCGAAACCGGGGTCGCCCAGCATCTCTGATGTCCGCGTCCAGGCATGGCGCGCCTCCTTTCCTGGGTAACGGGCTCGAGAATTGCTTAGACTTACGGGATCGAGACCCGCTTCCCTGAACAGCGCTGTCGGGTCGATGTCCCGGCGCTCCAACATCCGCCACAGGATGCGTAAAGCAGTTGCGATTGCCGTTCCGGGCATTGCGGAATTTTCCGGCTGTTTGACCATGTGGCAATCTTTGAATCTGATGGAAAACATGTCAAGTACATTTATCGGAAACAGGAGCCTCTCTTTTGTCGTGCCTGCTCCGGGCTCTGCGTGGCTATAAGGAAATCGACGGGCATCGTGATCATGCTGCCTTTGTTGTTAAGCGGGAGATAGCTTTTAAAAGGCATGCCATACATCAGTTTTGGCATGCCGCGGAATGACCATTCCGCACTACATTTTTGCCGTTCAAGAGTTTTGGCTGAATGGCGGGAGTGGGTCGACTCCGGAAGTTCGTATTCAGGCACAAGCCATAAACTCAATGTATAAATCGGGTTTTTAGTTTCGCTCAAATCGGCTTAAACGAAAATCGGGGTCTAGGCATCGGCATGCAGAAGCCCAGGGGATTTTGGCTTTTTTATTTCAGATTCGTTTACTCGCGCGTTTCGGGCTTAACGAAAATGGTGGGTTCTGGAGCATGCGTGTAATAGCCGAGGGTGGCGGTACCCCGTCCCTTCCCGGTAAAGCGAGTATTCAATCACACTTGCACAGTACGCCAACCATTCCAGCCACCACATTCACCCCATCGCCCAGGTAGAGACCCTAGCCTTGGTATTCAAAGTTAGGGCTAGTGTACATACCAAGAAGGGGGATAATGGTCAAAACGCTAGCCATATTGCTAGCCAGAGGCCAGAAAAGAGATTCAATAGGGCGGTAAGCTATTGATTTAATTGGCGCGCCCGGACGGAGTCGAACCGCCGACCGCCTGGTTCGTAGCCAGGTACTCTATCCAGCTGAGCTACGGGCGCGTAGAAGCGCGCGATTATCCATTAGAGGCGGCTAAAACTCAAGGTTTGGCTCGAACCGCCACAGTAAAAAATCCCCTTTCGAATCTGAAAGTGGCTGCGGAATATTGACTGAGCCCGGTCGGGATTCATTCGTCACTGCGCTCCTCACCCCTTCGGGGCGCCTGCGGCATCCTGCGCCGCGCTTTGCGCGGCTTGTCGAACCGATCCGCCAGACACAAAAAAAGCCCCTTGCGGGGCTTGTTTTGTGTCTGGCGGAGAGGGAGGGATTCGAACCCTCGATGGGCGATTAACCCATACTCCCTTAGCAGGGGAGCGCCTTCAGCCGCTCGGCCACCTCTCCCTTCTGGTAACTCAACTTTGGGTCAGTCGTTTGCAGAAGGCGAGTAGAATACCGGCGCTTTTCCATAAGGTAAAGTCAAATTCTAGTTTTCGGCTGTTTCTTTGGGATTGGCATCAGCTTGCTGTTCACGCTTGATGCGGTCGTAAATTTCTTCGCGATGAACCGCGACTTCCTTTGGTGCGTTGACACCAATGCGAACCTGATTCCCTTTGACGCCCAGTACGGTAACCGTGACCTCATCACCGATCATGAGGGTTTCACCGACCCTACGTGTAAGTATCAACATTCCTAGTATCTCCTTGACCTATGCTATCACCAACTACTCAACTTCCGCAGTCGGCACATACTCAGGCAGCCAACATGAATCCTATGTCGGCCACTCCTTACAAAACTAAACTCGCACAACAGATTTTTGTTTTTATTGATGTTTCTGAAAACCGCTGGTGACGGCTTCCGGCAGATCAGGCGCTAACAGCCTGATCAAGTTGAAAAGTCTCATGTAACGCCCGAACACCCAGCTCCAGGTATTTTTCGTCAACCACCACCGAGACCTTGATTTCAGAAGTCGAAATCATCCTTATATTGATGCCTTCCCTGGCCAGTGTCTCGAACATGGAGGACGCAATACCGGCGTGCGATCGCATGCCTACGCCAACCAATGAAATCTTGACAATCTTCGGGTCACCGACGACTTCACTGGCGCCCATACCTCCGGCAACCTTTTGCAGAATTTCCAGGCTGCGCTGGTAATCATTCCGGTGCACGGTAAAAGTGAAGTCTGTGGTCTTGCCATCCGGAGCCATGTTCTGGATGATCATGTCCACTTCTATATTTGCATCAGCAATGGGGCCCAGGATCAGGTGGGCGATACCAGGCTGGTCAGGAACCCCGAGCGCGGTCAATTTCGCTTCATCGCGATTAAAGGCGATCCCTGAAATCAGCGCCTGTTCCATGCCTTCATCCTCATACGTTATCAGCGTTCCTTCACCGTCCTCAAAACTGGAAAGCACTCGCAGCGGTACATTGTACTTCCCTGCGAACTCGACGGCACGGATTTGTAGTACTTTCGAGCCCAGACTGGCCATTTCCAGCATTTCTTCGAAGGTTATACGCTCCAGACGCCGGGCATCGGGCTCAACCCTTGGATCGGTGGTGTACACCCCGTCGACGTCGGTAAATATCTGACACTCGTCTGCCTTCAGCGCTGCAGCCAGTGCCACCGCGGTGGTGTCGGAGCCGCCGCGGCCGAGTGTCGTAATGTTGCCTTTTTCGTCCACGCCCTGGAAGCCAGCGACCACCACCACGCGCTGAACGGCCAGATCTGCAGCAACACGACCTGCGTCTATCTTCCGGATTCTTGCCTTGTTATGGGCATTATCTGTCAGGATATGCACCTGAGCGCCGGTATAGGATCGTGCTTCACAGCCACGCTCTTCAAGCGCCATTGACAGCAAGGCGATGGTGGTCTGCTCGCCGGTCGCCAGCAATACATCGAGTTCACGCGGCTTGGGGCGCTCTGACATGGCGCCAGCCAGCCCCAGCAGACGATCGGTCTCGCCGCTCATGGCGGATACCACCACAACAAGCTGGTGACCCTGGTCCCGGCAGCGAATAATCTTCTCCGCCACTGCCTGGATTCTCTCGGGACTGCCGACCGAGGTGCCGCCATATTTTTGGACAATAAGTGCCATATCAGGTGATCAACAGCATAGATCCGCGTGAAAACCGCGCATTAAACACCATATTGGTGCAGGATAAAACTATTAGATGAAAGGCTAAACCACCTCGGACGCAGCAATTTGCCGCTTAACCCAGTCGGCAACCGATGCCAGCGCTGCATCCAGGTTCTCGGGCTGATTCCCGCCCGCCTGAGCCATGTCGGGTCGACCACCGCCGCGGCCACCGACCTGGCTTGCCACATGGTTTACCAGCTCACCGGCTTTGAGACGCCTGGTCTCAGCCTTGGTAACACCGCCAACCAGTGCAACTTTCCCGTCACTGACTGCGCCCAGTACCACGGCTGCATTACCGAGCTTGTTTTTTAGTTGATCCACGGTTTCCCGCAAACTCCTGGCATCGGCACCTTCGAGCCTGGCGGCCAGCACCATGATGCCGCCCACCTCCTGTGCCTGGCCGGCCAGGTCGCTGCCCTGTGAATTCGCCAGCTTTGCTTTCAGCGCATCCAACTCCTTTTCCAGCTTGCGGTTGCGTTCCAGCAACTGGCCTACCTTGGCGCTTGTCTCTTCGCGCCCGGCTTTGACCAGGTCAGCCACTTCACCGAGGTTCTTTTCCGTCTCACCGATATATTCGAGCGCTCCGGCGCCGGTCACGGCTTCGATTCGGCGCACGCCGGACGCAGTGCCTGTTTCAGAAATGATCTTGAACACACCGATGTCGCCTGCACGATTGGCGTGGGTGCCACCGCACAATTCCACAGAAAAATCGCCCATCGACAACACTCGTACTTCGTCGCCATACTTTTCACCAAACAAAGCCATGGCGCCTGCTTCCATGGCCTGATCGATGGGCATAATACGGGTTTCCACTTTGGCGTTGGCGCGGACCTGGTCGTTCACCAGGGTTTCAATTTTATGCAACTCGTCTGCGCTGAGCGGCTGGAAATGTGAGAAGTCAAAGCGCAGGCGATCAGGATCCACCAGTGATCCTTTCTGCTGCACATGATCTCCGAGCACCTGGCGCAATGCAGCGTGCATCAAGTGTGTCGCGGAATGGTTCAGACGGGTTGCAGCACGGCGTTGCTCATCGACCAGGGCTTCAACTTCATCGCCCTGTTTGATTTCCCCCTGCGTAACCAGTCCTATGTGGGCGAATACACCGCTGCCCTGCTTTTGCGTATCGATAACGCGAAATACACCGCCTTCGCCGGCGCGAATAACGCCGCGGTCACCGACCTGGCCACCGGATTCCGCATAAAACGGGCTGTGCTCAAGAATGATTATACCTTCTTCACCACCGCGTAAGACGTCGACTGCTTCACCGTCCTTGTACAGCGCTGTAATCGCGGCTGTATCCTGAACCCGTTCATAGCCCGTGAATTCTGTACTGCCTTCGATATCGAACCCGCCGCTATCCAGTGTGCCGAAACTGCTGGCGGCTCGTGCTCTGTCGCGCTGCGCCTCCATTTCCGCCTCAAAGCTCGACATATCGAGTGACAGCTTGCGCTCGCGGGCGATATCCGCCGTCAGGTCAACCGGAAATCCGTAGGTATCGTAGAGCTTGAATACGGTATCACCCGGGATGACTTTTCCGTCCAGGCCGGCGATGGCTTCTTCGAGGATCTTCATGCCGTTATCCAGGGTCTCGGCGAAGCGTGTTTCTTCCTGCTCGAGCACCCGTTCCACCTGCTGCTGCGCCTTGACCAGCTCTGGATAGGCTTCACCCATCTCACTGACCAGGGCAGCGACCAGTTTGTGGAAGAAGGCCTCGCGTTTACCCAGCCGGTGGCCGTGACGGATCGCGCGGCGAATGATACGGCGCAGCACGTAGCCGCGACCTTCATTGGAGGGAATCACACCATCTACAACGAGGAACGCACAGGCGCGGATATGGTCGGCTATCACGCGCAGCGATTTATCTTCCAGATCTTTTGCACCGGTCACCCCGGCACTCGCCTTGATCAGGTTCTGAAACAGGTCGATCTCGTAGTTGCTGTGCACACCCTGCAGAATCGCCGCCAGGCGCTCCAGACCCATGCCGGTATCCACCGAGGGCCTGGGCAGGGGATTCAATTCACCACTGGCACCACGGTCGTACTGCATGAATACCAGGTTCCAGATTTCGATGTAACGATCACCATCTTCCTCCGGAGTCCCGGGCGGACCTCCCGGTACATCGGCACCATGATCGTAAAAGATTTCCGAACAGGGACCACAGGGGCCGGTGTCACCCATGGACCAGAAATTATCCTTCGCACCAATGCGTGAGAATCGCTCTGCGGAGACGCCGATTTCCTTTAACCAGATATCTGCGGCGTCATCGTCGTCATCAAAGACTGTGATCCACAGACGTTCAGCCGGCAGCTGCAGCACTTCGGTCAGGAACTCCCAGGCATAGCGTATCGCTTCGCGCTTGAAATAGTCGCCGAAACTGAAATTGCCGAGCATTTCGAAGAAGGTGTGGTGCCGCGCGGTATAACCCACATTTTCCAGGTCGTTATGCTTGCCACCCGCGCGTACGCAACGCTGCGAGCTGGCTGCACGCACATAATTGCGCGTTTCCTTGCCCAGGAACACGTCCTTGAACTGAACCATACCGGCATTGGTAAACAGCAGGGTTGGATCGTTAGCAGGCACCAACGGGCTGGAGGCCACAACGGTATGATCCTTAGCCTGGAAATAATCCAGGAAGGCCTTGCGAATAGCCGTGGTACTGGTGTTGCTGGTCATGCTGCTCATGGCGCAGAAAGGTACAGGATATTGGAAAATATTGCATCCATGCCCCGCTGTTCCGGGGAGAGTCAGGCAGAATCAAAAACGGCGCGGATCTGTTCTCCGGTAAAACCCCGCTGCTGCAGAAAACGCATCTGTTTTACGCGTGCCCGGTACTCGTCCGGAACCCGGCAGCCAAAACGCTTGTTGCGCTGCCGGGCGGCAGAGTCAATCCACAACTGCGACAGTTCTGCCAGCGCCTGCTCCATCAAATCGCCGTCGATTCCCCGTTCGCGCAACCCGGCCTGTATCCTTGCCGGTCCATAGCCCCGCTCGAAACGGCCACGTACATAAATCTCGGTAAAACGTCTGTTACTCAACAGGCCCTCGTCCAGCAACCCGACCAGAACAGCATTTATGACCGCATCGGTGAATTTGCGTGCGGCCAGTTTATGACGCAACTCCAGCTCACTGTGCTCGCGCCGTGCCAGCAGCCGTAACGCGGTCGCGTACGACTGCTGGTATACCTCCTCCGCGCTGTCGTCTGTTTCAGCCTGCGGATTCAATTGGCGTGACGGTCGCTGCTTCCGGCTCGGCACCCTGGTCCAGCAACCTGGCGCGCAGCTGTTGCTCGATATCCTGTGCAATCTCCGGGTTGTCCTTCAGGAAGTTGCGGACATTGTCCTTGCCCTGACCAATGCGGTCACCGTTATAGCTGTACCAGGCACCCGCCTTGTCAACGAGCCCTTCCTTGACACCCAGCTCTATCAGCTCGCCCTGACGGGAAATACCCTCGCCATAGAGTATTTCGAACTGGGCCTGTTTGAATGGCGGCGCCATCTTGTTTTTGACCACCTTGACGCGGGTATCGTTACCGACAATTTCGTCACCCTTCTTGATAGCGCCGATGCGGCGAATGTCGAGACGCACGGAGGCATAGAATTTCAGGGCATTACCCCCGGTGGTGGTCTCGGGATTACCGAACATAACGCCGATCTTCATACGGATCTGGTTAATGAAAATCACCAGTGTATTGGAACGCTTGATGTTGGAGGTCAGCTTGCGCAGCGCCTGTGACATCAGGCGGGCATGCAGCCCCATGTGTGAGTCACCCATTTCACCCTCGATTTCGGCTTTGGGTGTCAGCGCGGCAACCGAGTCGATGACCACGACATCCACTGCGCTGGACCGCACCAGCATATCGGTAATTTCCAGCGCCTGCTCACCGGTGTCCGGCTGGGATACCAGCAGGTCGTCGATCTGGACGCCCAGTTTTTCCGCATACGCAGGGTCCAGCGCGTGCTCGGCATCGACGAATGCCGCGGTACCACCCGCTTTCTGCGCCTCGGCAATTACCTGCAGGGTCAGTGTTGTTTTACCGGAAGATTCAGGCCCATAGATCTCGACCACGCGGCCGCGCGGCAGGCCACCGATACCCAATGCCACATCCAGCGCCAGCGAGCCGGTGGACACCACGTCAGCATCCACCGCCTTGACATCGCCCATACGCATAACCGAACCCTTGCCGAACTGCTTCTCTATCTGACTCAGTGCTGCACTGAGCGCCTTGCGTTTGTGATCGTCCATAGACTCCTCCGTCTGCTATCGTTAACTGTAAGGGGGCCGTTCCCTGCCCCACGGGTTAGTGGTGATGCACAACCTGGCGGCTTCGCTGCCGATTGCAGGTGAGTATGCACCACGCCACTGTAAAAATAAACAGTACTGGTGAAAAAATTGGCTCCGGCCCTGTAGGTCTAAGCCCGGGTCGCGTCTGCAAGCGGCCAGCGCTGCAGAATATCGTATCTGACTCCACCCTGTGCCGAAACCGATTCGGCCAGCACAAAATCCCTTGCCTGCCAGTGAACAGCCTCCAGGCCCGCCTTTACCCGTGGATTTTTCTCCTTGCGCGAGAGGGTTACATGGGGAACAAAACGCCGTTTCCCGGCATCTATCCCACAGGGCGCCAGACCCTGTTGCAGCGTGTCAACCAGCTGCTGCAGCGCCGGCGGTATGCAACTGGTCCCCAGCCACTGGATGCGCGGCCTTGCCCAGGCCCCCAGATAATCCAGCTGCAGCTCAAAGGCTTCGCCCTGTAGATTCCCGGCCGCTTCACAAAAGCAGTCCAGTTCGCGGGCGGTCCGTCCGCCCAGGAACAGCAGTGTCATGTGCAGGTTGGCATCGGCAACCGGGTGCCGGGTCCGGCTGTGCGAGACTTTGGCCAGCTGTCGGCGTACTTCCGGGTTGGGCCACAGGGCGAAAAACAGACGCCGGGTGCCGCTGTCGGCCTCATTCACGCCAGCTCCCTTAAGCGCTCACACAATACGCGCAGCGCGGTTTCCACCGCCTGCCTGCGCACCTCGTCCCGGTCACCGTCAAACCGGTAACAGCGTGTTACCAGCCAGTCGCCAGGCCCTGCCCAGGCAATCCATACTGTGCCTGTCGGTTTATCTGCACTGCCGCCACCGGGGCCTGCAATGCCGCTGATTGCCAGTCCCCATTGTGCATGGCTGTGGCGCAGAATACCGAGCACCATCTCCTGCACCGTCTGCTCACTGACCGCACCGGACTGATTCAGGGTTTGTGCAGAGACACCGAGCAATTCCTGTTTGGCGGCATTGCTGTAAGTAACCAGGCCGCGCTCAAACCAGCCGGAACTGCCCGCCAGGTCAGTGCAGACCTTGGCAACCCAGCCACCGGTACAGGATTCCGCCGTGGCCAGCGACTCGCGTCGCGCCAGCAGCGCTTTGGCGAGTACAGGAACACTCTGCTCTATCACTCGCTGTGGATAGTCCGGATAACACTGCCAACGGCGTAGGACCGTCCATCACTGACCGGCTCTACGCGTACAACCTGGATGCTCGCATCCAGCACCGAAGCCAGTGCCTGACTGGATTCGATATGCATCTCCAGCCGGTCGCCGGGTTTGAGCGGTTCGTCGGTATGGAACAGTACGCCACAGGCACTCAGGTTCCGGCCCGATCCCTGAAAGCGCTTGCCATTATCCGTGTGCTGTAAATCCACATCACAGTCCACAGGAACACGTATGAAGTCCCTTTTTTCTTCATAACCCCGTTGATCAAGGCTCATTAACCGTTCCTCCGAAGGTTTCGCCAGGAGCAGTCACACAATTACCAAAGCGCGCGCCGTTTGGCAAGCTGTAGCACAACCGATATTTGGGCTAGACTGCGCGCCATGTCTGCTGTACCCAATTCATGTAAACACACGCCGATGATGCAACAGTACCTGCGCATCAAGTCGGAGCACCCGGACATCCTGCTGCTCTACCGTATGGGCGACTTCTACGAACTGTTCTACGAAGACGCACGCAAGGCTTCGGAACTGCTGGATATTACTCTTACCAGCCGCGGCCAGTCGGCGGGTGAACCCATTCCCATGGCCGGCGTTCCGGTGCACGCGATCGATCAGTATCTGGCCAAACTCGTGCGCCAGGGTGAGTCCGTTGCCGTCTGTGAACAGATCGGTGACCCGGCCACCAGCAAGGGACCGGTGGAGCGCAAAGTGGTACGCGTTGTCACGCCGGGCACTTTGACTGAAGAAGCCCTGTTACAGGAACGCCGCGACAACCTGCTGGTGGCCTTGCACCAGGACGAGGAAGGCTATTTCGGTGTCGCAGCGCTGGACCTGTCCGCGGGGCGCTTCGTGGTGCAGGAGTTCAACGGCGAAGACACCCTGCTGGGTGAAATCGAACGTCTGCAGCCCGCCGAACTGCTGGTCAGCGAAAACCTGTCTGTCCCGCCCGCGATACAGAGTAACGGCGGACTGCGCCGGCTGGCACCCTGGCATTTCGACACCGAAAGCGCGGCGCGCCAGCTCAACCAGCAGTTCGGCACTCATGACCTCAGCGGTTTCGGCTGCCAGGACATGCCGGTTGCGGTGGCCGCCGCCGGCGCCCTGTTGCACTACGTCAAGGATACTCAACGCGCTGCCCTGCCCCACTTGCGCGGTCTGCGTAGCGAGCAGCACGAAGACAGCGTGGTGATGGACGCGGCTACGCGCCGCAACCTGGAGCTTGATCAGGCGCAGTCCGGACAGAAGGCGCACAGCCTGATCGCGGTGCTGGATAAAAGTGTCACCGCCATGGGTGGTCGCATGCTGCGCCGCTGGCTACACCGCCCGCTGCGTGATCGCGGCGTGCTGGCCGGGCGGCATCAATGCCTGGAATCCATGTTGCAGGCGCACCTGTTTGAATCGCTGCGCGAGCAATTACGAGGCAGCTGCGATCTGGAGCGCATCCTGTCACGCATCGCACTGAAGTCTGCCCGGCCGCGCGACCTGAGCGCATTGCGCGATACATTGGCGCGTTTACCTGATCTGCAGGTCCTGCTGCGCAGTGACAGCGATCCATTGCTGGGCAACATCGCTGCCCGCATCCAGGAACAGCCCAGGATTCTCAAACTGCTGCGCAAGGCCTTGCCGGACATCCCCCCCGCGCTGGTGCGCGATGGCGGCGTTATTGCCGTGGGCTACGATACCGAACTGGATGAACTGAAACGTCTCAGTGAACAGGGTGACCAGGTATTGCTGGAGATGGAAGTGCTGGAACGCGAACGTTCCGGCATCGGCAATCTGAAAATCCGCTACAACCGTGTGCACGGGTATTACATCGAAATCAGCCGCAGCCAGTCAGACCAGGTGCCGGACAACTACCAGCGCCGTCAGACACTGAAAGGCGTTGAACGTTTCATTACACCCGAGCTCAAGGCACACGAAGACCGGGTGTTAAGCGCTCGCAGTAAGGCTCTGGAGCGCGAGAAGGCACTGTACGCCGAACTGCTCGACAAGCTGCTCGAGCACTTAAAGACTTTATCCACCTGCGCGGAAGGCCTCGCCGAACTCGACGTACTGACCACTCTCGCAGCACGTGCCGATACCTTGAACTGGTCCCGACCGATGCTGGTCGAGGAACCGGGCATCCGCATACAGGGCGGACGGCATCCGGTTATCGAACAGGTCAGCGAAGACCCGTTTGTACCAAACGATGTCGAACTGACCGATGCGCGGCGCATGCTGATCATTACCGGCCCCAATATGGGCGGCAAGTCCACCTACATGCGTCAAACCGCACTGATCGCTCTGCTAGCCTGCGCGGGCAGTTTTGTCCCTGCCGACCAGGCCAGCATCGGGCCAATTGACCGGATTTTTACCCGTATCGGCGCCTCCGATGATCTCGCCAGCGGACGCTCGACATTTATGGTGGAAATGACCGAGACTGCCAATATCCTCAACAATGCCAGCAACCAGAGCCTGGTATTGATCGATGAAATCGGCCGTGGCACCAGTACCTACGACGGGCTGGCGCTGGCCTGGGCGGTGGCAAGGGAACTCGGTGAACTGGGCGCCTTCACCCTGTTTGCGACACACTACTTCGAACTCACCGGCCTGCCCGATGAAATGCCGGCCACCGCCAACGTGCACCTGGATGCGGTAGAACACGGCGAACGGATTGTATTCCTGCATACCGTCAAGGATGGCCCTGCCAGCCGCAGTTATGGTTTGCAGGTCGCCGCTCTGGCGGGCGTTCCGGACAGAGTACTGGAACAGGGGCGCTCCATTCTACAGCGACTGGAAAACGGCCCGCTGCACGCACCACTAGGCAACGACAGCGCAGAACCGCAAATCGACCTGTTCAAACGCCAGGAAGAATGTCCGCTGGTGGATGCATTCCAGGGGATAAAACCCGATGACCTGACCCCGCGCCAGGCACTGGAACTGTTATACAAGCTGAAGCAACTGGCGGAAGACGCCGCACAATAAAAAACGGGCCCTGGTAAAGGGGCCCGCCCTGAATGGCACTTACTTAAGGCGATTTGTCGGATTACGCTACGCTAATCCGACCTACATAACACTGGCACTGATTTTACTTCGTAGGTCGGATTAGCGTAGCGTAATCCGACAAATCGCTGTTGCCGCTCGATCACTTTGAGACGGGTATTGGCGCCTTTTCCCTGGGTACTTCTTCACGTACCTCGACCTCTTCGATGGCCGAAACTTCAACTTCCGTGCGCCGGTTCGGGGCCAGGCAATCAATCAGCGCCTGACCGCGTATTCCCGGACACTCCACCACCGGATTGGCTGAACCCAGACCTTTGGTCTCGATATAAGTGGGCACCACGCCTTTTGCCACCAGGTAGCTGCTCACCGACTCTGCACGACGTTTCGACAGTGCCAGGTTGTAGGCATCGTTACCGATACGATCTGTGTAACCGGTAATCTCGATTTTCTGTTCCAGCAGGATGGCAGCAGTCAGGTTGCCTACCATATCGTCGAGAAGCGCCGCACCCGAATCGGAAATCGCGTCACTGTCAAACGCAAACAATGCATCCGCCTGCAGATGCACCGGGTTACGCTTCATGCGGATAATGACGTCCACGGCCGCCAGGTCTACGCCGTCACGTGCTGCTACGATTTCGGGATCACACTCCATAATCGCGTTGGGTACGGACCAGCGTTTGGTATGCATACAATCACCGTAGCCGGTACGGACAATGGATTTACTGCTATCGTCTACGTAGCCGTCTGATGCCTGAACCCACCCGCTCGACATTCCCATAGCAGCCAGCACCAACACTCTGCTTGTGAGGTTTATTGTCATTTCCTGAAGCCCTCCGAACACTGCGCAGATCATGAACCAGCATGATCTCCCCTTTACTTATGTGGGCATTCTCTGCCAGTTCAGGGGGATGTGCAATGTGTCAGGCGGGTTTTTGCAGATCTAGCCGGTGACCGTTCCGCAATTGCTCAGGCCAAGACTGGGGGGATTAGTGGAAAACGTGAAGGGCGCAGCCTTCTTGAGCGCACTCAAACCCAGCAACATACGGGTTTTCTCGGGAAAAACAGCAGCTTCAATATCATCAAGCACACAGCCTGTACCCAGCACCAGGCGCTTGATACGGTAAACAGGCAACTGGTGCTGGGAGCCGTCTGCCATCACGCCCGTCAGCTCGCCGACGTATACAGCATTGTCAGCCAGCAACAACTGCTGCAGCGTATGCTCGTTAATGGTCGTATAACCGGCCCCGGTATCCACCATGAATTCTACGTCGCCACTACCCTGCATACTGGCCTGTATGTAGTAAGTCGCCAGTCGCTTCTGGTTCATGGGGATGGTGTGAAAAGATTCTGCCGCAACCGTGTTGACTGTCAGCAAGGCGAGCAGCCAAAGCGCAGGGTTCAGGAGAGATCGGTTCATGTTAATCCCGCAATAGTGACAAATTTCCGTCGTTAGCTAAAATAACGGCAATTTAGATGCCAAGCTGAATTCAAACCTGCGACTCAGGTCACAATAAACCCGACTGGTATCCTGGAGCATCCTTCGCAATCCAGGAGTTCAACTTATTTATTCTTATTTTACATTTGGTTACAAACACTCAAACAGAAAGCCCCGGTACAGATTATGGAGCCGGACTGGCGTTCCACAGGCCACCGAAAGCTCAACAAGCTGCCACAGCCAGGTCGTTATCCAGGTAAGCAAACCCTCCAGCCATTCGTGGCAAGCAATTTGCAGCTTTGCTGTTTGATTTTGTTGCCCATGCCTCGGGCTGCCAGGGAAAAGTGAGTACCCATTATGCAAATCGAAAAATTTTCAGTGAAGGCACTAACGGTGAGTATGCTGCTGATTGTTGGGATTGTTGCGGTCGCGATGGCCTTTGTTTCGGAAACCGAATACCGCAACGCGGCAGTGCAGGCCCAGATCAAAACCGTTTCCCGAATCCTGGAGGTAGCCAGTGATGCCGCACTCAGCCGGCTGGCAACTGAAAGCACGCAGATGAGTGCCGCTGCAGCCAAAGCCCTATCCCGGCAGCCGGAGCTGGGCACTTACCTGTCAGAAGCTCCGGCAGGAACCTCTAACCCGATGCTGGAAAAACTGCTGGCCGCGCCACTTGAATCCGGCTTGCCCCTGTTAAAGGTAACCTCGGTACGGCTCTACAATGACAGCAAGCAGCAATTGATGCAGGCAGGCGACAATGCAAGCGGAGATAACACTGCGCTTAAGACCGCAAGCAACCAGCAAACTGTCACGGCTTTCTGGCTATCGGAAAAAGGTGCCCGCTATTCGGTTATACGGCCACTCGGCAATAAAACAGGACAGGGTTACCTGGAAATCAGCTTTGACCCGGTCTTTACCCTGCGCAGCGTCGCTGATCTGACCGGTCTTCCGCTGCGTATTCAATCAGCACTCGGTGACACCCGGTTTGAAACAGAGGGATGGGGAGCAGAATCCCGCAACCTTCACGAAATACAGTACCAGGCCACGGGCAGTCAGAATATCCCCATCGCACAGCTGGTTGCGCTGGATGATTTTTCCTCACTCTACAACGCCACCCGACAAACCCGCAATACGACAACAGCCGCCTTTGTCGCACTCATCGGTGCGGTGTTACTGATTGCCATCATGCTCCTGAACCGTTTCCTGTTCCAGCCGGTGAAAAACATAATCAATGATATGGACCGGGTGGCCAAAGGTGAAGCCAACACCAGACTGGGCAACCGCGCACTGAAAGAATTTCACACCCTGGCGAATGCTTTCAACATCATGACCCAACAGGTTCAGGACATCATTGAACGTGAACGACAGGCTTCGGAGGACGTAAAGGGCAAGGTCGAACTGATACAGGATGTCGTCGCCATGGCAGCCGAGGGCGACCTCACCGGGCAGATCATGGTGTACCGGGACCAGGATATTATTTCGGAGCTGGCTGCCGGCATCCAGCAAATGCTGGACAGCCTGAACTCGCTGGTATCCCGCATTCAGCAGTCCGGCGTTCAGGTGACTTCATCAGCAACCGAGATCGCAGCGACCGCCAAGGAACAGGAAGCCACGGTCACCGAGCAGGCCGCGACCACCAACCAGATCAAGGCCACCGTGACGGAAATTACCGCCACTTCGAAAGAACTGCTCAATACCATGAACGAAGTTACCGATGTCGCCTGGAAAACATCCGAAGGGGCCAACGCCGGCCGGTCTTCCCTGCAGAGTATGGAAAAGACCATGCGCCTGATGATGGACGCAACAGAATCCATAGGCTCTAAACTGGCTGTACTGAGCGAGAAAGCCGGCAACATCAATACCGTGGTCACTACCATCAACCGCGTCGCCGACCAGACCAACCTGCTGTCACTGAATGCTGCCATCGAGGCCGAAAAAGCCGGCGAGTACGGTGTCGGCTTTGCGGTGGTCGCTACCGAGATCCGCCGCCTCGCCGATCAGACCGCGGTCGCAACCTGGGATATTGAGCAGATGGTCAAGGAAATGCAGTCGGCGGTATCGGCCGGCGTTATGGGCATGGAGAAATTCTCCGAAGAAGTCCGCCACGGCGTCGACGACGTACGCCAGGTAGGCGCCCAGCTGGCGCACATCATCGAACAGGTGGACACCCTGATTCCGCGCTTCGAAGAAGTTAATGAAGGCATGACTTCGCAAGCCCAGGGTGGCAATCAGATTCGTGATGCCATTGTTCAGCTCAGTGAATCAGCCCAGCAAACGGCTGACTCACTGCGCCAGTCCAATGGCGCCATCATGCAACTGAATGAAGCGGCCAGTCGGCTTCAGGATGGCGCATCCCACTTCCAGGTCAGTTCCTGAGGATAGTGAAGCATGCTGATGCTGCTGTTTCAGCTGGGCAACAGCCGCTATGCCATCCCTGCCGTGGAGGTAGTGGAAGTGGCCCCGCAAGTGGAACTGGAAACCATCACCATGGCACCCGACTGTATCGCCGGTCTGTTCAACTACCGCGCTCTGCACGTACCGGTTATCGACCTGTGCAGGCTGGTCAACAACAGCCCATGCAGCAACTCCTTCACCAGCCGTATCATCCTGGTGAACTACCCGCTGGCGGACGGCACTCAGTGTGTTCTTGGTCTGCTGGCGGAGCGCGTTACCGAAACCGTCAACATTGATGAAGATGCTTTCACCAGCACCGGCCTGAACATGGCGCAGGCACCGTTTCTCGGCCATGCCGCACATTGCGAACCAGGACTGGTGCAACGCATTGCTGTCAGTGAGCTGCTACCCGAAACCATTCAGTCACAGCTGTTCCCGGCGGAGACTGGGTAGATGTCGCTGTTGGCTATACAACAGCTGCTGAAACAGAGCATGGGGCTACACAGCTCGACAGTGGGCTCTGAAACCATCAGCCAGGCCGTGGCACAACGCATGCGCGACTGTGCTGTCTCGGACATAGATGACTACCGGAATATTGTCAGCCAGTCCACGACCGAACTGAATGCGCTCATCGACACTGTGGTGATCCCGGAAACCTGGTTCTATCGGGACCGCAATCCGTTTTCCGCCTTCAGTGACTGGCTGTGCAATACGTGGCTCGCCAACAGGCCGACCTCGCCGCTACGCATTCTGAGCGTACCCTGCTCCACCGGCGAGGAACCCTACACCCTCGCCATGTGCCTGGCCGACTGTGGAGTCGCCGCCAGTGATGCGCAAATAGACGCTATCGATGTCAGTAGTATCAATATCGAAAAGGCGCATAGCGCCTGCTATGGCAATAATTCCTTTCGCGGCACCGACTTCCACTTCCGCGAGCTCTATTTCGAATCCGTTGGCACACGCTTTCAACTCGGGGACAACATCCGTGAGCGAGTGAATTTCGAGCAGCTTAACATCCTGGACCAGGCCTTCATTGCAGGTCGCGCACCCTACCACGTCATTTTTTGCCGCAACCTGCTGATCTATTTTGATCTGCCCACCCAGCACCAGGCGATCGACCGGCTGGAACAGTTGCTGACCCGCAATGGCATGCTGTTCCTTGGCCACTCGGAAACCAGTCTACTGCTGAAGCGCTCTTTCGTGGCGCTGGACTTTCCCCGCAGCTTCGGCTTTCGTCGTGTGCAAAAGAAAAAGCGCGAAGAAACATCAACTGCACCGCACTCACTACCAAAATCGACCCCTGTTCGAAAACTCAACAAGCCGGCGCCAGCAAGTCCGCCAACCTTCACTGACAGCCCCGGGAAAAGCGAACAACAGGACCGGAATGTAATGGGTGAACACGATACCGACCTGTTGCAACAAGCCTTTAAGCTCGCTGATCAGGGGCACCTCGATGAAGCAGCGAGTCGCTGTGAAATTCTGCTGAAACAGAAAATCCGGCAGGCCGACGCACACTATTTGCTGGGTCTGATACGCGAGGCAGCAGGTAATCCAACTGAAGCAGAACGGATGTTCCGCAAGGCGGTTTACCTGGATCCCGCTCACTACGAAGCACTCACGCAGCTTAGTATTATTTGCAGACGACAGGGTGACACAGACGGCGCGCAGCGTTTCCACGAACGGGCTACACGTGCACAACACCGCAGCCAGGGAGCCGGCGAATGACAGACCGGGCCCGGAATGGTGCTGAAGCGCTGGACGATTGCTGGAACCGCATTGGGGTATGGAGTCCGGAACGAGCCAGTTGCCCGCAACTGAAACACTTTGTTCACTGCCGTAACTGTGA
>Ga0316194_10001240_pt1 | contig 17425 bp, 20 predicted proteins | sample CroRivsedime1_MG_FD_204936 | JGI IMG/M metagenome (GOLD analysis project Ga0316194, IMG submission 204936) | Coastal sediment microbial communities from Maine, United States - Cross River sediment 1 | ecosystem: Environmental > Aquatic > Marine > Coastal > Sediment | place: USA: Maine...
GGTGGGTTTGAGCTGGTACAACTATGAGGAGTTGAAAAAGCTCAGTGATCTTCGCAAAACCACCACGGCTATTGGGCATGTGCCAATTCGACTAGCGATTTTGCTGGCGGAAGATGCGGAGGAGATGGGCCTTGCAGCCTAAAGGAGTGAAAGCCCCCAGTGGAGATCTTCAGACAAGCCCACCTTACGTCAGGGAAGTGAGCAAAGCGTTGAGCCCGGCGGAGTTGGGAGAGCATTTCAATATGAGCATCAAAATGGAACCTATAGCTATTGTGCACACTGATGCCAAAGAGCTTCCCAGGCAGTGGACGGTTTCCGATGTGGAAGGAACGCTGGTGATTGACGACAGATATCTGGAAGGAATCAAAGATATCGAAGCTGGCCAGCGGATTGTTGTGATCTTCCACTTCCATCGAAGTCCTGAGTTCGATGCAAGCTACCTAACTCAGAAGCCTCGCCACAGGAAAAAGCGATTGGGCGTTTTTAGCATCCGTTCACCTATTAGACCCAACCCGATAGGCATGTCGGTCTTGGAGGTGCTTAAGGTAAAAAAGAATATCATTCACGTAAAAGGCTTGGACATGTTGGATGGGACACCTGTTTTGGATATCAAGCCTCACATCGACGGTTAAGGGGAGTTAGGAGAACAAGCAGCACGAAATTCTTAAGCTACTTGTGAGATTCTGCTTTTGGCAAAAACTACTTTCACAGGAACAATGGAGATGGAAATGGAAAAAAAACGACCTGAAGACAACAAAGTGCATGCGAGTTGTGAAAGCTCAGACACATGTTCGGCCAAGGAAAAAGAGGAACAAGAACAGGGACGTCTCGAACAGAGACTATTTCACATCCGCCACAAGATCATGGTGATGAGCGGCAAGGGAGGAGTGGGTAAGAGTACTGTCAGTGTCAATCTGGCTGCCTCCCTTGCCTCGCAGGGTTATGAGGTGGGTATTTTGGATGCTGATATACACGGTCCCGACATCCCCAGAATGTGCGGGGTAGAGAGGAGGGCTGTGACAGGGCACAAGGGTGGTCTCGCTCCGATAAGGGTCTTCAAGGGTTTAAAGGTCATATCCATGGGGCTTCTTTCCCAAGATCCTGACAAAGCCATAGTCTGGCGAGGCCCTATGAAGCACAATGCCATCAGGCAGTTTATTGGGGATGTGAACTGGGGTGATCTGGATTATCTGGTAATCGATCTTCCTCCAGGCACAGGTGATGAGCCTCTCAGTGTAGCCCACTTGATCAAGGATGTGGATGGTGCAATCATCGTGACTACACCTCAGGACGTGGCCCTGTTGGATTCAAGAAAGGCGGTTAACTTCAGCAAGCTGCTGAATATTCCGGTGCTAGGCATTGTGGAGAACATGAGCGGCATGGCGTGTCCCCACTGCGGCGAGAAGATCGATCTATTCAAAATAGGTGGTGGTGCAAGGGCTGCGCGCGAGCTCGGAGTGCCCTATTTGGGCCATATCAACATTGATCCGAAGATGGTGATCAGATGCGACGCAGGAACACCGTTCGTGGTCGATCCTGAACCATCAGCGGTGAAAAGGGCTTTTGAGCGTTTGGCTCAATCCGTGATCAAAACAACCCAGACATCAGGAAGTAAGGCTTTTGCTGCAGCCGTTTGAGATAAGGAGATCTAACCCGTGGTCACTACTAGGAATAACACTTATGGAACAGAGTGAAAAAATGGCACTTCTCTCAGTTGGCGTCAACCTGCTACTCGTTGTTATAAAATACGTCCTGGCCATACTTTCAGGCTCGGTGGCTCTCCTTGCGGATGCCATTCACTCCTTTTCTGATGTAATCTCCTCAGCTACTGTACTCGCCGGGATTAAGATATCCAAAAGAAAATCCAAAAACTTCCCCTACGGTCTCTACAAGGTGGAGAATCTGGTTTCGCTCATTTCCGCCCTTTTCATTTTCTTTGCCGGCTATGAAATTGTTCGCACTGTGCTGTTCAAGGAACAGTCGTTACGAACTCAATACCTTCCTTATGCCATGGTTGGGGTCCTTATCACTATGGTCATAACCTTCTTCTTCTCTCGCTACGAACTAAGACTGGGGAGAAAAATCGGCTCGCCCAGTCTGATCGCAGATGCCCAGCACATTCGCACCGACATGCTTTCATCTGGGGTTATTTTGTGCGGCCTGGTGGGTGGCCTTTTTCGCTGGCCCCTGGACCGGGTGGCAGCACTGGTGGTGGTTGTTTTTGTGTTCAGGGCTGGCTTCAATATCTTACTGGATGCCATCAGGGTTCTCCTGGATGCCTCCCTTGATTTTGAAAGCATGGACAAAGTGAAGATCGCTATTTTGGCTCACCCTCAGGTAACCTCCATTCATTCGCTGCGGGGGAGAAATTCTGGACGCTTCAAGTTTATAGAGGCCGACATCGGGCTCAGGGTAAGGGAGCTGGAAAGGGCCCACCATATCAGTCAACAGATCGAGGCTGAGATCGTAGAGATGGTTCCCAATGTGGACCATATCTTGATTCATTATGAACCTGAAAAGAAAGAGACTACGGTCTGCGCTGTCCCACTGCAAAAAGACAAGATTTCTCTTTCAGAGCATTTCGGGGAGGCTCCCTATTTCTATTTCGTCACCATACGCGAGAGGGATCGCTTCATAATTGAGGAACGAACTCTCGCCAATCCATTCAAAGATGAGGAGAAGGGGAAGGGCCTCAAGGTCAGCAACTGGCTCCTTCAGGAGGGCGTTGATGCCGTCTACACAACCAAGAGCCTTGAAGGAAAGGGGCCGGGTTACGCCCTGTCGGACGCTGATGTGGAGACTGCTATCAGCACTGCTAACCAGCTGGCAGATCTATTGAAAGAACTTCAAGAATAACATCTATCAAGCTTTGGGAAAGGAAGTGGATGTTGAAGCAACTAAAGTGGTCCAATATGGGAGATCAACACCAATGAAGATACGAAAAGCCACATCTCTGACGGTATTATTGACATTTGTATTATTGGTTTTAACTAGTGTTATTCTTTACATTGTCCCCCACGGGCGTGTTGCTTATTGGGCGGATTGGCACTTGTGGGGTCTAACTAAGACTCAATGGGAGAGTTTTCATATCAATCTCGGCTTACTATTACTTTTGGCGATATTGTTACATATCTATTTAAACTGGAAAGTGATTGTCTCTTACTTCAAAGATAAGACCAAGCGAACTCGAGTATTTACACGAGAATTCAATATCGCAGTAGTTCTCACATTAGTATTTGTCTTTGGAACCTATTTGGAGTTGCCACCGTTCATCTGGGTGGTAGAAATCAGTGATTCAATAAAAGACTCGGCTGCTGAAAAATATGGTGAACCACCTTACGGACACGCAGAACTTTCCAGCTTGAAAACTTTAACATCCAGGATGGGCTTCGACTTGGCCAAAAGTGTCGAAGGTCTGAGAGCGGCCGGGGTTAAGTTTGAAAGCGAAGAACAAACTATTCAAGAAATCGCCAAGCAAAATAAGATGTCACCACAGCAGGTGTTTCTGGCAATGAAGCCGCTGAACACAGTTGGTGAGAACAAGAAGTTGCCGCTTTCTCCGCCACCAGGATTAGGTAGGCGATCCTTGGCCGATATCTGCCAGGAATATAACCTAAATATCCCGACAATCCTGCGGAGTCTGACCGACAAGAATATCAAGGCCGAAGCTGAAATGACTATCAAGAACATTGCCGAGCAAAACAGCATCAGCCCTATCGATGTGTATGAGGTAATCAAGAAGACAACCGAAGCCATATCACAGTCTACCTAGACACTTCTCAGGATAAAATAATTTGCTGGTTACTGCAGCAATAATACCTGCGGCACTGCCACCGATTACCAATACATCTGTTCTCTCCATGGCTCTACCTCGCTTCAACCCTGTAAGGATTAACGATCAGCACTGGCGCCTTAGAATGTGTAACTACATAATGTGCCACCGTGCCAAAGAGGGTGTGCTCGAGTCCCTTGCGGCCGTGGGTGCCCATAATAACCAGATCTATTTTCTCCTTTTCCACTGTCTTGACAATCTCCTCACCGGGGTCGCCCACGGCCACTCGTTGCCTGAAGTTGGGACAATCCAGCAAATGTTTATCACAGAATTGCTCCACCATCACTTTTAATTCCTTCAAAGTCTTCTCTACAAGGGTAGAACTCAATTTGTGCTGCTCTCGGGCACTAGTATAAAGATGTAAGTTTCGCGCCACGTAGAGCAAGTAGATCTCGGCTCCGTACTTTTCCGCCATCGAACGGACATAAGGAAGTACCTGAAACGAGCATCCTGTAAAATCGCAGGGATACAAAATTCGCTTGATCTCGACCATAACTCACTCCTCAAGGGTTCTTTAACCGCTGTTCAATTATTAATTGCAGAGCTATTCGATTAGCTACTATCTCGTCTGCTATTGGACTACCCAAACTGCCAGACCGTGACAGTTGTCCAAAACCTTCCTGACAACACTCCCCATGAAAAACTCCTTCACCATGGAAGTGCCGTGTCGTCCGAGCACGACGGTTCCATATCCGTTGCGTCGGGCCTCCTCAAGAATATCTTGAGCTGCGCTCCTAGTACCGTCCACAACTTTGGTGATGATTTGAGATTCCTTTAATCCTGCCTCCAGAAGCATCTCTTTGGCTTGGTTCATGTGGGGAGCAATTCGCTGTCCGGCCTTGTGCTTCCAAAGCTCCTCCAATTCTGGTGCTTCTTCAATTACCTCCAAAGGAATAAAGCGTCTGAGATGCCTCATGGTATGAAAGAGGGTTACATGACAGTCGGTTCCGGAAAGCATGAATCCAACATGATCCACTGCCCTGAGAGCGCAATTTGAACCGTCCAGGCCGATAATCACACTTTTAGACTTGACCGCACCTTCCACAATCCACACTGGACAAACTCGACAATACTCCAGTGTTCTGCTCGCGACCTCTCCCATGAAAAACGCCTCCAAGCGGCTTCGCCCCCGGGTCGTCATGAGCACCGCATCAGCTAGCTTGCTTTCTGCCCAAACGCAGACTCCCTGAGCGACGGACATCTTTTTCTTTAGATAAAATGTCTTGATACGGTCTTCGGGAAAACCCTTGCGGATCAGGGCAGTCTTTGCTTCTAATAGGATGCGCTCGGCCATCCGGATATTCTTTGCTTTAACTGCCTTCAGTTTCTCTGCCGTTTCTCGATCCATGGTGGGATCTTCAGTAAGTGTCAAGGGTAACGAGGGCAACACGTAGAAAATGTTTACTTCGATATCGTGCTCGGGCCCATACATGAGGCTTAGATAGTCCAGCGATTTTAATGAGTTTTCAGAACCATCCACCGGTATGGCAATCATTTTGGTCAACTCAGCCATGGCATCCCCCGGTAGTCAGATTTACATCATTGTCGGCCAAATTTTATCCCCGTGTCATAAACGTCCCACACTTGGGGCACCTCTTCTCAACGCAGAGAATTCTCAATTGGCGAGGAATTCTTCTGCCACAGTTTGGGCAGATACAGTATCCACCAGGACCCACCCAAACAAAGCTATCTCGACTTCGGCAATCACTTCTTGCTATCTTCATGTCCCTGCCTCCAGCAGTGCTAGGATCCTGGTCTTTTGGCCCATTTCTACCTCTTGTGGGCATACCGAACGATTCCTTTTTCGCACCTGACCGCTTTACTGACCCACCTGGCTGTCTGTTTTCCCGGCCGCGTCAGGCTGAACTTGAAGATCAGCGCTGCAGCTATAACAATCAATTGGACTGCCCCAAAAAACGCCACTTCTTGAATGGGCGTTATAAGAGCTATTTCGGCTATGGCTTCCATTGGTCTGCTCCTTCCTCAGCTATGCGCTGTTATCGTCTTGAACCCCTCACACTTGTGACCCGGGGAGGGGCCGATGCTGAAAGGTAAGGCAACGGGCGTGCCAAAAACAGAGGAGGAATAAAAAGATATTAAGTACTTAATATCATGTAATATTATTGGATGAGTCTGAGATTGCGTCTGCTGTCCAAAATGGTGAGCCTGTCAGGATTTTTTACGCATTGTGAAAAAGCGATGGAGGGGTGGTTAAACGAATTCGAGATTAGGAGTCGTTCTTGACTGAGGTTTCTGTTCTCAGGTGGTATTTTGCGATTTTGGCTAGGAGGGTGGGTCGCGACACACCTAGGAGCTTGGCAGCTCGCGTTCGGTTGCCTCCTGTGAGATTGAGGGCCTCGCTGATGAGAATTTTGGCAAATCGATCAGTCATGGATCTGAACAAATCTGTCCCAGTGCCGGAGCTCAGAGACTGTTGTACCCATTGACGGACCGCTTCATCTAACGTTACCTTGTCTGCAGCCAGTGTCGGCCGCTCGTCCCGGATGGCCTGCGAGATATCTTTCTTGCGAATGGGGCCGCCACGGCTGAAGATCAATGCCTTTTGTATAGTATTGGCCAACTCCCGGACATTACCTGGCCAGTCGTGGTTGTTGAGAACACCCTTGGCCTCTTCAGTCATGCCCGGATTGTCGACGCGCATGTCTCTGGTTAATCGGGAGAGGAAGTACTCAGCCAGCAAGGGAATATCGTCCAACCGCTCGCGCAGAGGGGGGAGCGAGATCGTTACCACCTTGAGGCGATAGTAAAGATCTTCCCGAAAGAGACCCTCAGTGAGAGCTGTCTCGAGGTCCCTGTTGGTGGCCGCTATGATGCGCACGTCAACAGGGATGGGTTTACTGCCACCCAAGCGCTCGATGCTTTTTTCTTGGAGCAAGCGAAGGATCTTGGCCTGAATGCCAAGAGGCATGTCGCCAATTTCGTCCAGGAACACACTTCCCCGATTAGCATGTTGGATCTTGCCCATCCGGCTACTTACCGCTCCGGTGAAAGCTCCTTTCTCGTATCCGAACAGTTCACTTTCCAGTAAGGTCTCAGGGATGGCCACGCAGTTGATTACCACAAAAGCTCTATCTGCGCGAAGGCTGTGTTGGTAAATGGCGCGGGCAACCAGCTCTTTACCGGTGCCGGACTCGCCGCGAATAAGCACCGTGGCATCGGTAGGTGCCACCCGGCCAATTGCCTTGTACATCTCCTGCATAGCGTTGCTCTGGCCGATGATAGCATCCGCAGAGATTTCCTTGGGCCCGGCTGCCATCTCCACCCGAGAGCGCATGAATCGACCTGCCTCCAAGGCCTGCTCGATTAATACCAGCATGTCGGGAATTTCAAAGGGCTTGAGCACGTAGTCGAAGGCCCCGAGCTTGGTGGCCTCGATGGCGGTATCGGTAGTGCCGAAGGCGGTCATCATAATGACAGGGAGCTTGGGCTCGATCTTATGTATCGCCCCAAAGGCCTCCAGCCCGCTCATCCCCGGCAAGCGCACATCCATGACAACCAGATCTGGGACATTCTCACGGACCTCGGCCAAGCCCGCCTCACCAGTGGAAACGGTCTGGACGGTATAGCCCTCTGCAGCTAACAGCTTCTCGAAGCTCTGCCGCAACTGGGGATCGTCATCAACGATCAGAATTGTGCTCAAGATTCCTTCTCCCTGCATGGAAGGGTGATAACAAAAGTTGCCCCCTCGTCCTCGCGGGATCTCAGCTCCAAGTTACCCCCGTGCTCCTCTACGATCCGTGCCGTGATACTAAGACCCAGCCCCGTACCCAACTCCTTGGTGCTGAAGAACGGTTCGAACAATTTGTCCTGGATAGATTCCGGAATTCCAGGGCCATTGTCGGTTATCCGGATCACCACTTCCCGGTCGGATCGTTCCTGCGCCACCAATTCCTCCTGGATCACAATCAAACCACCGTTCTCCATGGCCTCACATGAATTAACCAAAAGGTTGACCAGGGCTTCTTTCAACCGATCAGGATCAGCCCAAATTTCCGGAAGGTTTTTTGAACGACTGACTTTAACCTCAACACCGTACGAATCAAATCTTTGCTCAAGAAGCTTGAGAGCCATGTCCACTAGATCTGAAAAACTGATCCTCTGCAACTTCAGTTTTGGTCTGCGGGAGAAGTCCAAGAAACTCTGAACTATGTTGTTTACATTGCGAATCTCTTCCGAAATTACTTCCAAGTCTTCTCTCTGGTTTTTGGAAAGGCCTTCACTTCGCTCCATGGAGAAGAGCCTCATCTTCACCGAGGTCAGAGGGTTGCGGATACTATGGGCCACTCCGGCTGCTAGCCTGCCCACAGTGGCCAATTTATCCGTCTCCCGCAACGTTTCTTCGATACGCTTACGCTCGGAAATGTCTCGAGCGATGGACGAGGCACCCATGATTCTACCGGTTTTGCCCTCGATTGGGGATACTGTTAAGGATACGTCTATACACTTGCCATCCTTCCTGACCCGTACGGTCTCATAGTGATGCACGCGCTCTCCCTGTGCTATTTTTCCAAGGATCTGCTCAATCTCATCCGGAAGGTCGGGTGGAACCAGGATATAGAGGGAGCGCCCTAACGCCTCCTCTGCAGAGTAGCCATAGATCGACTCCGCACCAGTGTTCCAACTGGTAATGACACCATCCAGTGTCTTGCCGATGATCGCGTCATCCGAGGATTCCACAATTGCTGCCAGCTGAAACAGTGCTTCGTCGGCTTTTCTGTGCTCAATCGAGTGTTCTAGCCGTGTGGCAAGAGCGTTGATCAAACTTCTCTCCTCTTTAAGAAATGGTCCCTCGTCTTTTTCAGGTTTTTCTTCCAAATAGTGGACTGCCAGGGTGCCGATTGGATTTCCATGCACAATGATATCAGTTGTTTGTTTCCAGATGCTCTCCTCGAATTTAGCAGATCTAAACTCCTTCTCCTCCAAAACGATTCGAGCACAAGCGATTTCAGGATACTGCCAGCCAGAGGGAATCAGATCGACTGTACCCTGCATTATTTCTTCTATCGAGATGCCCGGCCTATCTGCAAGATCAGAGATCCGATAAAGGCAATTTAATTCTTTAACTCTCTCACCAAGATCTTGGGTGCCCTTCCGCAGTTCCTCCTCGGCTCGCTTGCGTTCTGTTTCATCACTGTAAACAGCCACAATCTCTCCGGAGGGTAACTTGTAGACATAATTCTCTCGCCATCCTTCAATCCTTTCATCTTTGTATATCCTAACTGGATGGTGTTCAGGCTTTCCAGTTGCCCATACCCTCTGGAAGACCTCAAAAAGACCGAAAGCGCTAATGCCCGGAAACATTTCTAGAACGCTCTTACCTATAAGGGCCTCTTTTTTAATATTTTCTATCTTTTCCGCAGCTCGGTTAACGTCAACGAAGATGAAATCGGCACCATCATTTACAGCCCCATAAATGGCAATAGCGTTCATTGTGTTCTTAAACATTGCTTTATATTTAGCTCTATTCTCACGGAGAGTATCATTCAGATGTTTGTGTTTATCTTTTAACGTTTCGAACTCAGCAATCTGATGCCGCAGTTCTACTAAATCGCTTATAAGCTGATTCTTGCTTTTATCAATATCTTTCATATGTATATCAAAGAAATGTAATAGTGATTTAAAATGCCTATTTAAGGGATCTCTTGCTGTACGTGTTTCTCAAGGATCCTAAAAAGTGAAAGGACGCAACTGTAATTGTGTACTAAAGCCTTCGGCCGCATTTGTCATTCTATGAAATCCTGTTTATCATATATTCACCGAGAAACGTTGTGATGTCCTGAGGGGTAATTGTGTAAACATTTCAATATACCCAATAGGATATTTATTAAAGTATTTGGCTATTTAGCTGTTGTCAAGTAAATTTTGAGCTTCAGGAATCTAAGCACCTAACCGCCTAGCCACAAAAATGATAGCAGTTTTACTGCTGGGAGGGTACTAGAGACCTATCTGAGAAAATCTACTGGTCCAGGTGTTTGGTTTTTTCCAACATGTTCAGAGCTGTTATTCCAGTGAATACCTATCAATGGCATCAGTCTCGCTGGTGCACTTCACCTTTTTTGTCTTCTGGCTCTCCTTCGGCATGCATGAACCTATGCGGGTAGTACCTTCTGAGGGTCTCTTCCACCAGTTTTTTCAAGTGGTCGATATTGTTTCCCGTCTTCTCCATAAAAGCTGCCGCTTCTCGAACAATCGAGTGGCCCTCATACTCCAAAGAAGTTGTGTGGATGACTATCGGGATAGAAGGTACCCAATCTTTCAGTTGCTCCAATATTTTCACTCCGTCCACATATGGCATATCCAGGTCCAAGATTAAGAGATCAGGCACCGGATCAACTCTTGCCATCCTCAATACCTCTTTGCCGTCTTGCGCCAATATCACCAGGTAGCCCTCTTCCTCAAACTCCCTTCGAAGAAACCACCGAACGTTTCGATTTCGGTCTGCTATCATGATTATAAATGTGTCTTTCATATTAGCTATCTCCACAGTTGGTTTCGTGCTAAGCAAGAGCAACTGTAATGCCAAGATGTCTACGTTAATCAACTTATCCGCTAACCATAAGAAATCAAAAGAGATTTTGAGAGGCGCAGGCCAGTTCTTGACGGCAGTTTAATAACAATGACTGTCAGAATTTCTTACAGGGCGTAAAGCCTAGACTGCGCCCTCTATCCAGGCATATTTCTCACTCGGGCTGATTGGGATTTTCTTGTCTGCTTACCTTGCAGGAGGTACGCAGCTGAGAATATCTGCTGGAGACTTTGCAGAAGCGGCTGTTCGGCGCTGACTTGCAGGTGTAAATCTTCCCCCAGTTCATCCAGCGGCTCAAATGCCTGCCGCTGAGCCTCTAAATGCTTGAGGCGGGCATCTGAAATCGACGATTTTGTCTGCCGCTCGGCGAGCCTCACACGTAACACCGCATCTGGACAGAGGCACTCCACAAAGATTACATTTGCCCCCATCTCTACGGCCAAACAACGAAACAATTCTCGATGCTGCCGTCTGCTAAAAGTGGCGTCCAGAATTGCAGAATTGCCATGAAATAACTCCTCCCTCGCCAACAGCAGCATGCGCTCGTAGGTTTGGGCTGTAGCAACTGGCGTATAAATGCCCTCTCCAAACGTTGCCACCTTTGGCTCTTTCGGGCTAAGACCGAAGAACTTCTTGCGGATGACATCCGAATTGTGGATGGGTAGATGCAGCCGTTTTGTTAGTTCAGAGGCTATGGTGCTCTTGCCGCTACCGCTCAATCCGCAGATAATCCAGAGGGTCTGGCGGCTGAAACTGGCGGCATATCCATAGGCGAGTTCGAAGTAACGCTGGGCTCTTTCCACCGCTAGTCTGGCCTTCCTTGCAGATAATTCTCCTGTCGCCTGCCTAAGACATTCCACCTTGCAGCGCACATGAGCACGGTAACACTTGTAGAAATCAAGAAGCATGAAGACTTCCGGATCACCGGCCTCCTGGGCATAAGCAGTGAGCAGCGTCTGGCCCACATCTGTAAAGCCATGAAAGTCCAGATCCATGGCAAGAAAAGCCAGATCGGCAGCCACATCACTGTATCGAAAACGGTCGTTAAACTCGATGCAGTCTATGATTTGGATGCCATCCACAAAATATATGTGACCCAGACGCAGGTCACCATGACAGTCGCAAATTGATCCCGTTTCAATGCGGCGTTGAAACAGGTCTGAGTTGTTGGTGAGAAAGTTGCGTACTGCTTCATGCATACGAAATAATTTTTCTCGATTTAAGATTGAAGGCACGAAGGGTTCTGTCTGGGAAAAATCCTCTTCGATGTTACCCTCTACCATCATTTGTGACCCCATCACGTCAATCTTTGGCTCTCTTGAAGCTTTCTTGTAAAAGCGGACCAGAACCTTGGCCAGCTTGTTTACCATCCCGTCGCTCAGTTTTTCCCGCCGCAATAGCTCGAGCATGGTTTTTTCGCGAGGAAGCTGTCGCATCTTCACCGCATATTCCACGGGCTGTCCAGGACCATTGAGTGCGTATCCTCTCTGTTCTAGTGTAATGGCCACAACATCCAAGTAGACCTGGTGACTGAACCGCTGGTTTAACAGAACCTCCTGTTCGCAGTAGTGGTGTCGTTTCGCTAGGGTGGTGAAGTCCAGAAAGCCAAAATCGACCGGTTTCTTAATTTTGTAGACAAAGTCCCCGGTGAGAAAGACTTTTGAAATGTGGGTCTCTTCGATCTCAATGGTTTTCACGTAATGAGGATAGAATGCCGGGTTGCTTAAGGCCAACTCTACCCCTGCTCGATGGTTGGTCTCTGCCTCTCCTAAAGCTTTCAGCACAGGGCCACTTTTAGTATTAATGCCTTTCATCAGAAAAGATCCGCCAGAGGAACCCTTAAATAGGTACTAAATAATTGTGAAATGGTCCTCTTCATGCCGGGAGCAGCCCACCCCTTTCCCTCTTGGTCCTTGAGGAACGTTGTAGGTTCATGCGGATGGTCTTTTTCACAATGAATGCTACGGCAAAGGTCATGCCAAAGAAGATGGATGACCCAAGAGGATGCCAATATATTAATTTTATAGGTTTTTCTGAATTCGACCCGTGATTTTCTCCGTGGTCCAAACTGAAAACCTGTCAGCATTTTTTACAGACCGTAAAGTTTCTAAATTTTCCAGCACACTCTTTGCTTTGAAAATATACTGCAATTTCAGAGACATATGCTGCTCAGACACTTGGCACAAATTTTTCATTCTCTGTTATTGAAAAGAGTTAATGCGTTGCCTCTCCCACAAGGACTCTCTGTGCCAGGAAGGCTCGATTTTCCTAGCTTGAGGAGGAAGTATCATGGCAAGAATCCTGGTGGTGGATGATGAAGAACACATTCGCCGGTTTTACTCTGAGGAATTAGCAGATGAAGGCCATAAGGTCTGGACGACAGCAACGGGACATGAGCTCCTGAAAACCATCGACAGTCTTCAGCCAGAGGTAGTGGTTCTCGACATCAGACTCGTCGACTATGATGGCCTTGACCTGCTCCAGGAGGTCCGCAATAAACATCACGACCTGCCGGTTATTTTATGCACTGCCTACGACACTTACAAAGACGACCAGAAGTCTATTGCTGCAGATTATTACGTGGTCAAATCATTCGATCTGTCTGAACTGAAAATGGCCATCCAAAAAGCGATCGAAGCAAGCGGTTCTGGTCAGCCGACCATCCTGGATTCCCCGCCATAGGAGGAATTCCTGAATGACAAGGTCATCGAACCAGGCTGCCGATTGACCTCAAACATCCTACTAGCAAGGAAGCGAGATATGAGCAGTTTCAAGAAGATACTGATTGCCGTGGATGGATCACCGCGATCACTCGAGGCGGTGAGCTATGTAGCCCTGAACCTCCCACCAACAGATTTTAGGGTGAACTTGATGTATGTAATGCCCGCAGCACCTGAGGGGCTGGGGGATTTGGAGAAAGAGGGGTTTTTCAAGAGGACAATGCGAGCGAAACACACTGTGTGGGAAAAAACCGAGAAAAAGGCGGCCCAGGATTTTCTGGATGAAGCCAGGAGTCTCCTGCTGAAAGCCAATTTAAGGGAAGATGATGTGAGTGTGATTCTTCAAAGGCGGCAGGTGGGCATTGCCCGTGACATTATTGCAGAAAGCTCCCGAGGCTATGGGGCGGTTGTGGTTGGGAGGAGGGGATTGAGTCGACTGGGAGACATTTTTCTCGGCTCTGTTTCCTACAAAATTGTGCAAGGAATTGAAGATGTTCCGGTGTGGGTGGTTGGTGGAGATGTCCGCTCGAAAAAGATGCTCCTTGCGGTGGATAGTTCTGAAAATTCCCGCAAAGCGGTAGACTATGCTGCCAACTTCGCAGCCGCCAACGAGGCAGAGGTAACACTATTCAACGTGGTGAGGGAATTTAGACTGGACTTCCTGGATAATTCCAGCCCCCGGGGCGCAGAGATAGAAATGCGCATACTAGAAAAACTAGAGAGGGATGTCCAGCACATGTTTGCTTCCTACAGGAAGCAACTTGAGTGGGCTGGAGTCAACGCAAGCCGGATCTCGGTCAAGCATACACTGCAGAGCCGAACCCGCGCAGGGGACATTCTCAAGGAAGCAAAGGAAGGGAACTACGGAACGATCGTTATGGGACGGAGGGGGCTGTCCAAAGTGCACGAGTTCTTTTTGGGTCGAGTAACCACCAAAGTGCTGCACCGCGCCGCAGGGTTCGCTCTATGGATCGTGCCATGAGAAAGAGGGGGAGTTCGAAAGAAAGTAGGGGGATTGCAGTATGAAATTACACAAGCTTCTAGTCCCGGTTGACTTCTCCAGGTGTTCTGAGACAGCGTTTAGATATGCAAAGCTTTTGGCAACAAAGTTCTCCGCCAGAATCCATGTGATTCACGCTGTAGACAAGAGATACGTGGAGAAAATTGCCGAACTCAATGGTGAGTCAGAAGATGAGGTCAGCAAGAAGCTATGCTTGCAAGCCAAAAAAAATCTTGAGAGGTTTTTGGCCGACAACGATTCGGAAAAACTCGTTGCTGAAAAGGTCGTAACTGTCGGAACTCCATTTCAGACCATTGCTCTCAGGGCGCAAGCACTTGGTGCAGATATGATTGTCATGGGTGGACATGGCAGGGTGGGAAACGGCCAGATCGATAAGATCTATTTTGGTAGTGCGGCTGAGAGGGTAGTGCGTCTTCTCCCCTGTCCAGTTCTGTGTGTGCCGCAAGAAGATGTCGATACTGAGACTGGAGAAAAGTAAAGCCCGCCCCTGAGGCGGGTACTGAGACCCGCTCTACGCTGATGGTGGTTTGCGTTGTGCGGGCAACAATGATTGCTACATTTTGATCGCTCAAATCTCCAACACTCCAATACCCCAATACCCCATTACTCCATCTCTTCTCCCTGCCAGTATTCTTTACAGTTTGTAAAGTTCTCCTTTCAATCTCCATATGCTTTGATCTAGTAATCTCCTTTAATTTCAGTAATATATGCCGATCCATTATCTGGCACACTTATTCCAATACCTTTATTTGAAAAGAGTCAGGGCGCTCAAAAAGCAATAAAAAGGACGTTACCTAGATACGGAGGGCAAAGTGTGATGCGGAGAAATTCAGTTAATCCAGTTAACAGGAAAGGGCTCAGAATCATAGACTGCCCTTTGTATGGGGATTGCTTGATGCATGCAGCCAAGCGCAATTGGAAGAGCTGGAGTTGCGAGCAATGTGCGAACCTTAGTTTGAAGCTGATTTGTCAGAAGCTCAGATTTATCGAGCCCTATTATGGGCTGCTGGCGGAAATCTACCCGGAGTTCAAGAGTAAGTATGAGCCAGTTATGAATGGTCTTCAACCTGAGCCATGAGGAAAGGATATTTTCCGGGTAGACGCTTTGTCCGTCTAAATCTGACCAAGTTTAGTAAGGGCCCACGAGAGATGAGGGGTGCCTTTTGAGGAGAGAGGAAGAAAACCAACACGCCCCAAGGGCGGAAAGGAGGAACGCCATGTCGGTGAGTACCTACAAAATCATTGAAGTGGTAGGGAGCAGTGAGGTCTCCTGGGAAGAGGCCGCAAGAAACGCAGTGGCGACAGCGAGCAAAAGTTTAAGGGACTTGAGAGTCGCCGAGGTCACAAAGTTGGACATGAGAATTGAAAATGGGAAGGTTGCTGCCTATCGAACCAGGGTAAGCCTGTCATTCAAGTATGAAGGAGGAGAATAGCGAGAGGTTGAGAATGGGCTCGGACCTCAAGCATTCGTGCGAGCCGTATTAGTGATAACTACAAGTTTGGAAAGGAGAGGGAACCATGGCAAAGGCATTTATATATAAAAAACAGGCTTTGTGTGATGCGTGCTATCAGGAAGTTGTAGATTTCGAGACCCATGCTGGAAGGGAAAAGGAAATTCCACCGAGAAAGATGGTCGATGCACCCGAGTGTAATAGGTGTCACGCGATACTTGAGCCGGAAGAGGAGTTGTGAAACTACCAGGATCGGAGAAACTCGCATGTCAAAATGGGAACTGACTGGATGGGTTCAAAAGGTGGGTATGAATCTCGCTGTCTTGACAAGGAGTACCCCACCAGTTAGTTCCCCTAGCTCTACAGTCATAGGAGGATGATCATGATAGAAGCGTACAAGCTGGCATACATGGAGTTATTTGATGTGCTTTCAGATGAGCAATTGAAGGAACTCGCTGAAATCACCGAGAAGAAAACCTACAAGAAACACGCTCATGTTTATGAGCGTGGCGACAGCGCCAAGCACCTGTTTGTGGTGAGTAAAGGTCTCGTAAGTCTGAGGAGATTTGAACCTGGGGATGATGTGGGCATTGCCTTTGAGATGCGTGAAGCCGGGGGTTTGTTCGGCGCCGCCTCCTTCATGCAACCGCAGCATTATACGTTGACAGCTGTTTGCCTGGAAGATTCAGAGGTAATCGCAATAGACGCCGATAAGCTGTCTGCTTTGTGCGAAAAGGACCCGGCTGTGGGGTACAGGTTGATGCTCAAAATCGCTCAGGTCTATTTTGAGCGCTACAAAACGGCCAAAAGGAACCTTTATGGGATGGTGCAGGCTCCGACGGTTATCACAGCACTCCCAGGATAGGCAGATGAACAGTCTTGTATCCGGTGGCCGTGCTTGAGATGACATAAATCTGTTCATCTACTGCTCAGTTGTTGTCTAAGGCAAATGGGTCGAGGCTAGAGAGGTGTTGTTGAGGCAAGAGTTGTCAGGGAGGAGAAGTAAATGGCGAACAAAAAAAACATCCTGATTGCCGTGGATGGATCGAGGCATTCACTCGATGCGGCAGGGTATGTTGCCCAGACCTGTAATCCTGCGAGCCTGAAGGTGGACCTCGTGCATGTTATGCCCACAGCACCTGAGACCTTCTGGGACCTGGAAAAAGATGCCCATTTCAAAGAGAAGATTCAGCCTAAGTACACTGAATGGAAAAAGAACACAGAAGAGACGGCCCAGCGTTTTCTGAACGATGCCAGAAATGTCCTGATCGAAGCAGGTGTTACAGAAAATGATGTGGGGGCAATCCTTCAGGATAGGGAAGTTGGTATTGCCAGAGACATTGTTGTGCAGTCTGCGCGAGGTTATGACGCGGTTGTGGTGGGACGAAGGGGCTTAAGTGCATTAGGAGACCATTTTCTCGGCAGCGTTGCCAATAAGATGGTTGAGGTGGTGAAAGACACCTCCGTATGGGTAGTAGGGGATAATATCAACTCAAAGAGGATGCTTCTTGCGGTGGATGCCTCGGGAAATGCATTAAAAGCGGTGGATTATGTCGGCAACGTTGCTAAGGCGTCCGACGTAGAGATTACCCTTTTTCATGTGGTTCGAAGATTTGGATTTTTGGATGATCCAACCCTGCGCGACCATGAGGTAGAGGGGTTCTGGGAAGAGGTCAAGAGGGATATTCCACGCATGGTTGGTTTATACAAGGCGAGACTTGAAAAAGCGGGAGTGAAGGATTCCAGAATCTCCACCCAAGTTAACCTCCACAGTTCAAGCCGTGCAAAGGATATCCTCACGGAAGCCCGAGAGGGGGAATACGGTACCATCGTAATGGGCCGCAGGGGACTATC
>Ga0316194_10001242_pt1 | contig 17403 bp, 17 predicted proteins | sample CroRivsedime1_MG_FD_204936 | JGI IMG/M metagenome (GOLD analysis project Ga0316194, IMG submission 204936) | Coastal sediment microbial communities from Maine, United States - Cross River sediment 1 | ecosystem: Environmental > Aquatic > Marine > Coastal > Sediment | place: USA: Maine...
TGCTCCTCTTGGAACATAGCGACGCATCATAAGATGCGCACGCTCTAAGATCTTTCGCCTTGGTGCTTGACCAGTTGCCTCAAGCCATAAGCTTCCACCCTCTACGGTAACACCACCAAGCATTTGCTTGGTGGTAAAATGCTCTCCAGTAAGAGCAGAGAGATATTTTCGTTGAGCTAATGCCTCTTCTGGAGTAAACCTATAAGTGATACCCTTAGCTGTCATACCGGCAGTCAAGTGCTCATAAACACCAAACGTACGGAGAATCTGACTAGGCGATACTTCTTCGGCGAGTTTGGCGACATTCATTGCAAAGTCGCCCCAACGCCATTTCGGAAGATTACCGGGCCATTCTTCTAGACCAAACTTTCTGGCATATATCAAAGAGCTACTTAAGCCAGTAGTAGTGGCTTCTCGGATACCCCATCCGAGCATTCTTGGGTTCTGAAAGAAAGTCTCTGTAAACGCCCGCGGCATAGGTCTGTGAGCACCCCACCAGACGCCTCCTGCCCCTAAAGCAGATAAGGCGAGGGCACCAACGCCTCGTGCGGAAGACGTATCGGCCTCTCGCCTATAATTGAAAGGGGTATTGACTGGTTGGTTGCTTTGTAGCGTTGCCATGGACGTGCCTCTTTAGCTAACTGGGGCGTGAGATAGGCACGCCCCGATTACTGGAGCTACCGCCTGTGATTATTCTGGCATTAAGAACTTCTCCGTCTATCCAAGTTCCAATCTCCCTCAGGGGGAGCCATATCGAACTCTTCAAGGGCTTTGTTTTCTGCAGCAAAGTCAATGTTATGGAAGTATGGTATCTTAGGCTTCTGCTTCTCTTCTTCGAGCTTCAGCTCTTCACCGGTCAGCGCTTCTAACATAGCTACCTTCTCAAGAAAGCTTTCTACCGGTAGACTCTTAAGGTGCTCTACCGTGTAGCCAGGAAACGCTGCTACGATCTTCATGAATAGTTGTGAGAACAAATCATTCTGAAGATCTTCTCTTGCTGCTTGTAAACGTTGGAGGAGCTCTTTCGGGTTTTTTACTGTTGAGAAGAAAAGGATCAACTGAGCTATAGTGGAAACAATACCAGCTTTCCAGTTGTCAAATTCTTCGTCTGGCAAAGGGTGATCTATAACGCATTCTTTGAAGATCTCGTCTTCTAGCTCTGCTTTGGCCCGGGGGACTGTACTAAAGAGTCCTTCGTATAGTACTGCCTCTTCGTAACCAAGGGGACGCCATATAAAACCACCCCATTCAAATCTGGTTACGTATAGGATTCCATGTTCCTTGTAGGCAACAATGACATTTCTCATCGTGGCCTCTTACAGTTTGCGTACCAACATCACCGCTTGATCGGGTTCTAAGAAATTAGAGCCCTCCATGATGACAGAGTGCAAAGTTGGAATGGTACCAGCCTTGCCACCCGTAAGGTGCTCAGGGCCTATTTGTGGCCATAAGACACAGCGCTGGACTAGCATTTCCTGATAATGCGCATCATCTTTAGCAGTCTGGACAATGTTCTTGTATTCCAGACGCGTAACAGGACGCCACACGAAGTTGTCATTCAGATCAAAACTCATCAGGTAAACTTCGCCAAACTGGTCCTTCCACATGTCAATCTGCTCGTCAGAAGGGCCCTTCTTTCTGGTACCCCAACTCTCCATGATCGGATCCACGCGAGGTTTCTTTTCCTCGTCTGGATTCTCATCTGGAGCGTCATCTTTGGCCTCTGGTTCATCACCAGGTGCCCATTCAGGTGCTGTTTGTTCCTCGAGGACTGTTTCCTCGTCACGATTGCGTTCCATCTTAACTCCTTTCTATGTGAGCTCTTCTAAAAGCTCTGGTGGTAAATGCTTTCTATCTACTCCATACTTTAAACACCTTTCGCATAAAATACGGACTGATTCTTCACCTTCGATGAAAGCTCTCCTTTTGTTTGGCATGATTGATTCTTCACAGATATCACAGATGGGGTAACCGTCTGCCAGAAGTAGTGTTAGCTCTTCCTCGCACCGCGAGAAGTCTTCGCAGATAGGTCACTGAGGGAGAAAGGGAAAGTCGTTCATTAGTTCACTTTCTGTGCGATGAATTCGTACATTTCTTGGACGGGTTGACCTGAGATTTGTATTTCTTGACCCTCACCTATAAAGTGGACATTTGTCATTGTCTTTATAGGTACGTCATCAAAATGAGTATCAGAAGCATATTTGATTCTGATCGAAGTGCTACCTATAACGTCAGGCCTTATGAGACCAGCTTTCTTTATTTCCCTGTTCTGCTTGTCTCTGTTGTTTTGCCTGATATGATTTATTAAAGCTTCTTGGCTATTTGGTACACCATCATATGTCTTCTGATTTCTTTTCGCCTCTTCTTCAGCGCGTGTTGCTTCAGTCTTTTCCTTTTCTATGAACTGTGGGTCCCTAGCGTTTTTGATTAGAAGGCGCAAGTAACCTTGATGAATGAAATTGACGAATATTCTTCCGTGCACTATGACTACACCGCCCGCTACAGCATCAAAGTATCGGGAGTGGTACCCATAGATAGGTTTCTTTGATTGCGTGAGTGCGAACTGGATAGCAGTAGCATCATCTACTAAGGTCTTGTCTCCGAAGTATACCGCTATCTGTGCACCGGATATGGCATCGTAACGATAGATTCTACGCCCATATAGCTCTTGATAAAAGGCTTCTTGACTAAAGGCGTTTTCATATGTTAGCGAACCATCTTCTCTTATAACAGGCACTACTCTTCCCTCTCCTCTGGTCCTTCCATTGCAGCAAGTAGACGTCTTACTCTAACGTCTTGTACAAGAGCGTCAAAATCCTTCTCTCCCTGGACTACATCTTCCCATGAGACTGGCCCGTCACCTCTCATGTCATACATGGGTTCTATATGTCTTGCTACGAAAGTAACCACATTCTCAGTGATGAGATCATCAATACTCATTGTTTGACCTTCGTTTACCAACTCAACACCATAGAGAACAAGTTTTGATACTGCACCGTATTCATTAACAAAGCTGATTGTGATTTCAAACGGAGGTATTTGGTCTATCAAAACGGCAGCCCATACTCCGTAGTTATCCCTGTCTGCTGAGTCTGTTTGATAGTTTTGTACTAGCATTTCGCTGAGTACTTCTTTGTTGAATACTGTAAATATGAGAGTCCCACCAATAGTACGTGGACCTCTGGTGTATCCTTTTGGAGATGTACGTCCAAGTGTACGTACCGGGAATTTCTCTCTGTGGGTCGAAAATGTGATTGTTTGAACATCGCCTAATATTTTGAATCTACTTCTTTTGTCTGCTTCTGCATTTTGGTCATAGAAATGTACCGTAGCTCTAATATCACAGCCAGAGTACGAAGTGAATGGAACTACCTCGTTAGCCGCAGGAGATACCTTTTCACTTTCGAGCTCACTGGTAAACCTCTGCATTTGAAGATCACCAAGAGCCTTATAGTATTCTGGCGTTAGTTCAATTTTCCCCTGTTCTAGTACTTTTTCAGATGGCATAGGTGTGCACCTCTAGGAAGGCATAAATAGAGAAAGAAAGGGGCAGAGGCATGAGCCACTGCCCCTTAATTTTTAGGCGGGTTACTGTGGGTTCTCTTTAAGTTTGGTTGGTCAGCATATTGCCAGCTGGACGCCATGGAATGACTGCCCGGGCAACGTAGGTCATGTTTTGTTCGGTCACGATATCGTCGATCGATACACCAGAACCCTCATTTAGGATCTCTACTCCAAGGACTCTCATGACTGCTAGTTGACCATATTCGTTCGCTGCTGTCAGAGTGACATCAAAAGGCGGAATCTGGTCGACGTACATGGCTTGACGAGGCTCGTGTTGATCGCTCAGCCTTGAGCTCTCAGCCTGCAATCCTGTTGGGGTATTAGGATTGGACAGGTCTTCCACGTTCAGTGACTGATATGTGGAAGTTGAGAAGAAGGCGAGATCTCTATTGATTCGAGGCTCATCCTTATCAGCCAAGTACTTCCGAGATTCTGTACCCATTGTCTCTAGCAATGCAGCACGGTCGAATACGATAAAGATAAGAGAACCGGCGATACCACGTTTGCCTCTATTAAAGGCACGTGGATCGGGGGAACCCATCGTATATATAGGTGCCTTTTCACGGGTAATCATATAGGAAATAGCCTGAAGCTCTCCAATGATCTTCTCACCGAAAACGGCCCTAATATCGACTCCACTGAAAGAGTGGTAAGTTCCGGACGTTTGGCTTATGGTTCTTTCTGCCATTTATCGGTTCCTCCTTAGATAGCACTCAGGCTTACAGTGATGAAGATCTGCCTCAGCTCAAAAGCTGGTACTAAGAGCAGATCAAGATTTGCCTTTCCTTGTACCCGTTCTACAGTCGAAGCTGAGATACTTGCCTCAGCCCGCTGGAGGAAACCTTCCTTGATCAGGTCTGTGAGCACACGGTCAGTAGTAGTCTGCATCGCGTTCAGCTGCGGAGTTGTGATTCCTTCGCCCAAGAATGGGTTCAGAACGTCACGCAACCTGTCAATCGTTTCTTGAACGATACGGACTGTAGTCAGTCGTGTATAGTCAGAAGCGGATGTAGCAGCAGTTGGCGCATCGACCACGATTGTACCACGCTCACGTGGTGTGAAGACAACATAATGCACGCTGACCAGATCGTCCATTCTGCTCTTGCTCAGACGGAACGCAGAGGCTATGCCCGGGATCACCTTGTTTGTAGGTGCGGAGTGTGCAGCCAGCTGCGAGACGAAACCTGCATAAGTAGGTGCGCCCGTAGCAATGTAGCCGAAGCCTGTGGCGTCGACTGGAGTGAATAGAATTGGCCAAGCCATGACAACCGAGATATACCGACCAATGTCGACGTTCGGGCTCAGTGGAGTTCCATCAGCAACTTCGTCTGATGTGGCATTAAAGCCAGGACCTCTCTGAGAGGTTGTCTGTGCACTGATGTAGTAATAGGAAACCACGATTGAGGTCTCAGTACCAGTCATGGCGTTTTCGAAGATGATCTGATCAACACCACCAGCACCTGTTCCAGCACTGATGAGGAACTCGTCCACATTAGTGAAGGTAAGAGCTGGATCTTCCACAAGGACCTTCACGGAGCCAGCGAGCACGTCACTTTGACCAAGGTCAAATGTGTCCGTAGCAGCTGGAGTCAGTGAATCGCTGGTCTCTTCTGTATAGGTATTGACAGTCATCAGCTTGCCGGCCATCCACCTGTTACCAGCGAGGCCTGTACCATTTGTTGAAACAGCACCATTGGCATCGTATTCAGGTAATGTACCGGCCCAGTTGGCTAGATCCTTCAGAGCAGTACTCCGGAAAGGACGTACACCAATTGTACCAATGCAGTTGTTGTCGTTCTTGGAAAGGTTGTAGCAGAAGTTTGCGAGTTGCCACGCAAAGTTTGCTTCGTTGTATTCGTAGACGGTGTCATCGTCTAGATCGTACTTGTACTTCTCGTGATGCCATTCGAACATGGTCTCACCGCTCTCTTCCCATGTGCGGAAGTAGAGCAAGCCGTCGGTTGACAAGTAGGTGTAGTTGACTTGGACTTTGTCCGTATCTACCAGATCGGTTGCAAACTCAATCTGGTCTACATCACTTGCACCTGCACCTGCATGGAAGAAGAAGTCAGTACCAAGGATTAACTTAACCCAGGTACCTCCGCCGAGGGCGTCCTTAATCACATACAGTGAGTTTGGGTTGACTCTGGAATGATCGAGATCCATAGTTGAGGAGCCACCGCCACCTTCAACATATTCACTCATGGCATAGTCGACTGCGATACTGGAGTCATCAGCAACGTTTGGAGTGTCCATATATACATCCATTGGAACCATGAAGTCAAGCTGAGAAGCTTCCAGGCTAGCATAAGCTATATGGAGGGCCTCAAACAGCTCCATGGCTGTTGCATTAACACCATCGGAACCAGCTACGAAGCGGGTTCCTGTCACACCGACTAAGTTCATCTGAATCGGTATTGCTTCTGTACCAATATCTGTACCAGCTGTTTCAGCTGTTCCACTGGTAAAGCAAGAGCCGAGGTCAGTGATGATCTCGTCTTTTATCATCTCGTACAAGACGGTGTCGTCTTCATCCGTCACAACAAGACGTTCCTCAGAGTGATCCCAGAATATGTACAGGTCTTCTCCGGCCGAAGCATCTTTGTCGAACGTTTCGATGGTGATACCGGCACTACCGGCGTCGTCACCGACATGCAGTAATTTGGCTGACTTAGCCGCGATGCGCATGATGACCACGTTCTGGGCTCCCCCAAAACGAACTTCATACATGCCGCGGATTAACGTGCCACTCGCGCCAAAGGTATTGGCTGCGTCAGCAGGTCGAGTGACAGGATAGATCACATCCGCGGTGCCTTGTGCGGCGGTGCCAAGTACTGCAACTACCGGATCGGTACTAGCTTCAACGATTTGAAGATTCCCGTCCGTCAGTTCTGAATAAGTACCCGGAAGATTCGGAAAATCTGCCATTTAGATTATCTCCCTTTGCCTGCTAAGTTTCTGAGATGTCTAGTCTTCGCTGTAGTCTGACAGTTCAGCTTCCTGATCCGTCGTTACTATTGCGTTGACTATGATTTCTTCAAGGACCTTTTCTCGTAACTGAATGATTCTTTCAGTACGCACGAAATACATTATGGGCCTTCCAACCAGTCTTTTGTCTAGTATCTTAAAGTCTTCTTCCCTATTGTCTAAATAGAGCTGATTGACTCCTCTAGACCTGAAAAACCACATGTTGTAATGCATGAAGTCTTCAAACCAGAGAGCCATCTTATTGGCTTCCTTGTTTGTTTGACTCCACATAGTAAACTCAATTACGTTATCACGCATCCAGCCAAGTTCCCATATTTGGTATCCCGGTAGGATGGGATCTTCGTAAACCTCCCTTACGGTAGGTTTAAGCTCTCTAGGTTGACCCCTCGGAGCTGTTCTGCTCATCACAGCAGGCTGTCTGTTTCTAAGTCTAACTGTGATTGTTTCTCTCTCGTAGTTTTCTGGTGGGTACTCTTCAGTGTAGATGATCAATCTGTCTTTGGCTCTACCTTCAGCAAGTTGGTATACATTGAGTGCCTCACCTACGAGATTATAGAACCCGTCGATGTCAACTGCAGGACTTGGACTTCTTAGCCTATTGGAAGGAAAGCGTTCCATGTCCGCCAATTGCACTTTGATGCGCGCGAGTTCTTCTTTAACTAGATCTGGCATACTCTACCTTAATCCCAGCTTCTGCTAGCGCGGTAAACGACCTGTCGGTTCTTTTCATAGTAGAGTCGTGGGTCTCTGAGAGCCTTTACTCCACGTCGACCGATCACTTTCTGCACTACAACATTAGCGGCGGGGCCAGCGGATGGTCGCTGGGTCCAGTTTCTTCCGACTTGCGGTCTGTCAGGGTCATAAAGGCCTTTAATTGTTGCCACTGGCCGGACGCCTGTACCGCCAGTTTGGAGTATTTCCTCCCACTTGTCGATGCAATCCTTGAATTTATCGTAGAGTGCTTCTCTTTCTCTAGGAGAGACTCCAGAGTAGCTGACCTCCATATCCGCCAACCTTTTACTTTTGCCTTGGGCATCGAGTTGGTTAGTGAATACTAAGTCGTATGCTACTTTACATATGACCCATCTCTTCTTCGCTAAGGCAACAAGAGCGGCATTCCCCACTGTGTCTGGTACCAGCAGGTCTGCTTCTACAGAATACTCATAGATAAGCATGGCGATCGCTATATCTGTTGTATTATCTGCGTATGGGCCAAGAAGTACTTTGACCTGCGCTACAGTAGCATAAGCAGGATTAATCTCTGTAGCAAAGGTTAGTACGTACTCTTGTAGGATGCTTTCGTCTGTTGCAATAATATCAGCAATCGAAACTATCACTACAGAGTTTTGCTCAAAGCTGGCACTAGGCGTGAGTACCAGTGTATCTCCATCAACAGTAGGAGTATGATTGAAATCGTACTCTGGAGTTACAAGCGTATCATCTCCATTAATTGCCTGGTAGGAGATGTTCGACTGATACGAGCTAATGTCCTTATTGAGCGTTATTCGAATAGCTCCACCTCCGTCAGGACCTGAAGCTAGATCGATCGGCACCTGCGCAGAATACTGCGCAGGGTATGTCGACACAACTGATAAACCTTCCAGAAATTCTGGATAGTCTTTCAGTGGTGGTGCAATTTGTGGGTCCGAAACTTGGTCCGGAACCTCATCTACGATTCCAGTTTGGAACGACCAACCATAGATAGTATCAATCGCCTCGGAGCCATCCGAGGTTGTAATCCCGTCGTCTAGGACTATATCGTAGTCGGCCTGCTCTAGAAGGGGCAAGTCCGGCATAAATACAGCCGTCTGATCACTATTGGTGAAGGTAAGTGTCCCTTCAATTACTTCGCTCGAGGAGACCGTTTCGTTGTTTAGAGTCTTATAGGCTCTGAGAGCCACCACCATTATGAAGGTACTGGTATCGATCGGTTTGTTGAAATCACACTCAATGGTGACTCCCTGAGCAACACCAGTCTGATTGTCATCAGGTCTTACGTCCACTATGGCGAAAGGTGCCGTAGTAGTGGTCGTAGTCGTTGTAGAGGTGGTAGTCGAGCTCATCCCGAATCCTCAGACTACGGAGTAGTAGTCGTTGTGGTTGTTGAAGTAGTTAGGTAAACTGCATCCCAACTCTCAAACAGCACCTGATTGCCTACTCTGGCATAGATGCCAGAGGTTGTCAGTCTGACCTCCCCGTCCTTCATATCAGAGACATCGGCAGGTGTGGCGCCGTCTAGCTTAACCTGTCTTGGTCTAAGTCTAGGCATATTATGTCTCCTTAACTATACATGATGCGCGGGGTGCCATATTGATCTGCAACCTGGCGAGGTGTGCTTGCATAACCATCACTGACCACAGGTGCTTCTGCTGCGGCAGGATAGTATTTAACAACCATATTTTCTCCGGACGCGGGTGCATCTTCACCGGTAAGTGTAAATGTCCTTCCACTCACCGTGAAGTCGGTACCGGGAGTGATGCGCAGACCGTTGATCCACACTTCGAGTGTCCCAGAGATAAAGCTGTCGCTTAGGGTAAAGGTAACCGTGCTACCGTCAAGACTTCCAGATAGATCGACGGATTTCGGCAGAACTGTTCTGTTCAAAGCCATTTATGTTAACCCTCGCTGGTTACGCTAGCTGTATTTCAATCTGCTCTTCGTCTGACTCGGTCACAGCTGTAGCGCCTCCAACCTTGTTCAGCTTTTGTTCAAGGGCTGTAAGAACCGTGCCACGGGCTTTACCTTCCTTCTCGAGCTCAATTGCTCTACTAAGGAATTCGGCATTGAAGGTATCTGCACGTAATTGATCTCTCACTCCGCGAACACCTTGGTCTAAGAGATCCTCTGCTTTAACCTCCTGCACCTTAACCCTGCTGGCTTCTTGACCCTTCTTATCCTCGTCCTTGACTTCAACCTTCGGCTCTTCAGACTTTGCATTAGGATCCTTGACCTCCATGATGTTGCCATGCTGGAGACCAGCATTCAGGATCTGCAAGCTGTACTTACTGAGCTTACTTTTGTCGACTTCCACTGGACCAGGTTTCTGGAAGGTCAGATGCACTATAAGCTTCCTGCTCACAGGATCGACCAGTGACCAAAAAGCAGCTCTTGGTGTCAGTTTGATGAACATGATGCTCCTTTCTTACCATCTATGAGCTTTGAGGCGTCTGCGGTGCTCCTTTCGAAGCTCCTCTTCTCTCTCAAGCTCTCTGCGACGAATCGCTTGCCGTTTCTTGTTGTGCCTTTTTTGAGATGGTTTCGTAAAGGCACGGCGATCAAGCACATGCTTGATAGTTCCTTCTTTCTCCACAAGCTTTCTGAACTTCTTGACTGCAGCTTCAAAGGATTTGAATTCTCCAACATTCACACTGAGTGGTTTGAATTTATCCAAATGGCCGGTATCCAAATCCAAAGACATTAATCACCTCAATTCTATACTGATGTAGTAGTGGTCGTGGTAGTTGAAGTTGTTGTTGCGTTATAGATCGCTTGTGCTTCGGGGAGCATTACCGTGATCATGTTACGCTTGGACCAATCATCACTAGGTGTAGCTCCTAGAGCCTCCAAGCGAGCCATAAACCGCGCTTTACTCCAGTCAGTCTCAGTAGTGAGACCGTCCATAAGCGAAAGCTGGTCGTGGAGGTACTTCTTACTTCTATCTGCCATGTCACGATCTCCCAGTTACATACCAATCGGCACAGTGCCGGTTAGCAATTTGGTTACAAATCCTAGAACGTGGGTCCATCCGAGAAACGGAGATAAAGCAGCTCCGAGAATGATCGCACCTATGCATCCTACAAGTAGGAACTTGTGCGTCCTCTTGAATTTTTCTAGTTGGCAAGCTTCGGCTTTTTCGTGTTCTTCAGCGTGTTCTTTCCAATCTTTCTCGCGGGTTTGTTTGATCTTATCAACAGACGTTTGCACGTCGTCGACACTACCAGCGAGTTGATCGAACTTCGAGTCCAAATATTTCTGGTGCTCGCCGACAAAAGTCTCGAATGTCTGTTTACTCAATGGCTCTGCCATTTTAGCCCACCCGTCTAGATACAGCCCTGGCTTAGCGCCAGGGCTGTTCTATACTAGGAAGTCAGCTTCTAGCTGATCGGAGTAGTCGGGTCGATTACGCCTACACTACCACTGATATCAATAGTAGTACTGGCAGGCAGAACAACGTGGTTAGGTCTCACGTAGACGTTCTTCAGAGTACCAATTGCTTGGCCTTCGTTCAGGATCGCTACGGCATATCTTTCCCGAATCTTGATCTTACGGATATCACGTGCAGGATCATCGAACTCTTCTGTCATGGGCTCTTCGTCCACGATCAGGGCGCCAAGGTTGGCAGAGTCGAAGATCATGATGTCTGTGAGCTTAGTGATCGGGTTATAAGGCACGAACGGGCTCACGATGATCCGGAAGGGGATTGGAAAATAGGACGGAAGTACAGGAGCAGAGTTGATATTTTGATCATACTCTGGTAGGGTACTGGTGTCAGGATCGATTTGACGACCTGAGCTATATCCAAGACCACCCTGTCCTGAGTTGTCCCATGGTGCGCGACCGGCTGGGTTACCCTTCCATGAAGCGAAGTAGGTACCACCGCCAGCGGCGAGTGCGAATGCGCGCAGGATCGGATCCTTCACCCACATGATCCATGTTAATGGATGCATTAAGAGGGTGTCAGGCATCCAGCCTTGTGCGATTATCTGTCCAAACGCGTCGAAAATGTCGTCCATAACGACGGAGCCGTTGGCTGAGCCATCGAGTCCGCGGCCGTGGGTGACACCGAACAGCGAATTGGCGGGAGTCACGTTGTCAAAGCAAACTACACCCATTGAATTGATGTAGTTGAATATCTTTTGCTCTTTGTGACGAGCAAGTGCGCGACCAGCAGCACGGAGATGCATACCGATGACATCATACTGGGAATACTTCACCATTTCATCGGTTACCTTGACGGCCACACCGGATTTCCCGATGGTTGCCGTAACGGTAGCACCACCCATTTGGAGCTGACGCTCTGGATATTCCTGACCTTCAGCGATATCTGCAGCAACGAGTGCACCGACAGCCGGAAACGTAATAGTTTGACCGGCGTGATACTCAATCCTTTGCAGGAGTGAAGTACCAACCAATAGAGGTTCGGCAGCCTCTTTGACAATATTAGATACCACCTTAGGGAGGAACATCGCGGCGTTGGGAACACTGATGGCGTCTTTCATTTCCACCCTTTGGTCGTCGCCTTCTAGCGTCTGTCCATTGTTCCGCCAGACGAATTCGTAGGTGGTTAGATCGTTGAATTCCATTTTAAAGGGATCCTCCTCAGTCCTTATCGGTTGATCAGGTTGATGCGAACGACGCCCTTGGCAGCTGTTCCACCAGCATAGCTGATGTTATCCGGCAGACCGCTTGTTGCGGTACCAGGCATCTTATCCAGGTCGCCCAGTCCTTCATAGGCTGTGCGTACGCGATCCAGGTAATCCTTCGGAAAACCTACGTCGACTTTCCAAACCTGGCCAATAACTTCGTCGAAGCCTTCTGTTCCTGCCCACTCGACCATGTCGGAGCTAGCATCGAAAGTCAGAAAGTCACCTGGTAGTAAGGCCAGACCGGAGTCGTACACGCATGAGAGCTGGGGAAACTTGATCAAGCTCTTGTCGTCGATCCGTGGCAGCTCGATGTAATAGTCGCAAAGGACTGCTACTTGGTGCTGCCTGTTATAGTTATGATGTGTGTAATCCGCAGGATTCACTCCACCACCACCAGCCCAACGGAAATAGTTGTAAGGCGCTATTCCGATAGGGGCGCTTATTGTGACAACATCAGTTATGATATCACCATCGGCTGCAGCAAAATCAGCAGCATCAAAATCACAGATACGCTTCTCTACGCTTGCACCTAAGGCAGTGAAGAAATTCTCCACTACGAGCATATTCGTAGTGCCTAGGTCGCCGATATCGAGAATTACATCGTTGCCAGTGTGTGTTTTCACTGCAACGCCACTAGCGACTGGGTCGACATCAGTGGTGTCATAGATAGCAGCACCTGCTGTATGTCCAGTAAGTGCTACAACAGCTGCCACAGCAGCGGCTCTGTTCACACTCTGAATACCACCAGCGCCATCCCAAGCAGCCTTATAGGCTGCAGCTTGCAGTGCTAGGCCAGCAGGGACCACATTGCCATCACTATCAAGGGCAACTACCTTTCCAGCTGAGATCACGTAGTAGTCTTCTGAGTAGCTGTCAAACCTGACAAGCTTCAGATAGTCAGCTGGGTGGAGCTCTTCCGCGGGACGAATACCTTCGGAAATCTCGATATTAGGAGTCAGGTTGCCCACGTGATCCCACGTTTTGTGGTTACCAGTGTAAGGTTGGTACATTACTTGTTATCCTCCTCGTGATTGTCTTCGAACTCGAGGTGTTCGCCGAATTTGTCTTGCATGGCTCTGAGCCATTCACGGGCAGCCTTCAACCCAGATCGACTATGTATCCTATTATAGGCTTTCATAATCGCGTCCTTCGTTGGTGCCTGCCCCTGAGATTTGGCGTCCCCGCCGTCCGCTTGAACGGTTGGATCTGTTACAGTCCCTTCGGGTTCACTTGCCATACCGTCATTAAGTCTTTCCGCTGCCTTGTCAACATCGAAGGCATCTTCCAGCTTACCAACGGAATCTCTCATCTCTGCGAGGCCATGAGTTGTAAACTCATCCCGAGCAGCGTCCACATCCTCAATAGATTCGCCACTTAGGATGCGAAGCTCAATAGCACGATCGGCGAGACGATTACTCAACTCAGTTGTAAGTTGAACGTTTTCTTCGCTGAGGATGCGATAATCATCCTCAAGCACCACTAGTTGATCCTGTTGAACTTCAGCTTGTGCGCTCTTGGCTTCTACCTGAGCAGTAAGATCAACTACCTGAGCCTCATGTTCAGTCTTCATGTTTTCCATGCGCTCTTCTAGGTCGTCTTTCTTGCTCTTCGTCTTGCAAGAGGCCAGGTCAGGCCAGTGTTTACAAACACACTTGCGAATTCCGTCAGGATTTGGAGCATGCCTTGCATATGACAGTGCAGCACTAGCACGCTTCTTTGTGTTGACCGGGTAGCTGCCCTTGGGGGCTCCACCCGCAGGACCACAGAAAGGACCTGTCTTGTATTTTCCTACGTTTGACCCGCCGGGCTTGTCTTGGGGACGTGCATCGGCGATTTCTTGTTCATCAAGCAGGTCTTCGGTGTCGTCTGTTACTTCAAGTAACTCATCGTCACCGGGAATTAATGAAGCATGCAGGTCGATCAGTTCGTTGATCTTCTCAAGGTCGATAGTCTCCTCAAAAGTATCGTCGTCTTGACCATCCTTGCATTCATCCTTGTCTTTCCCGTCCTCTTCGGAGCACTTCATAGATTTCTTTCTCCGATCGAGGGCCTCGACGATGGCATCTTTTATCCCAGGACCATCATAACCTTCCAGCACTATCAAAGCAGCATCGATGTGTTCACAGTCGTGCATTGGAAAGGATTTGGTCTTAGGATGCGCGAAGTCGGAAGTCTTAAGCAGACCAATGGTTTCTTCATTGAGGAGGTTATCCTCAGAGAGATGTTCCTTGATCTTCTCATATGACTTCTCGGGGTCGAGGATGTCTTTGAGGTCGAGCAGTTCTTGATCAGCGTCTTTGTTCTCGCCATCTCCGTCCTGCCCGTCAGCATCCTGAGCATCGTCGTCTTGGTCAGCATCTTGCGTATCACCGGCCCCGTCTTCATCACCATCAGCGTCTTTTGTGTCGCCTTCTGGATCATCAACAGGATCGGCGTCGGCAGCTTGTGCAGCAGCCTCAGCGTCAGCCTTGACTTGGAGTTCAACTTCGTTGTCCTCCAACTCGACTTCGATCTCAGTAGCCTTTTCCCTCATCTTCTGACTCAATTCGACTTTGCCGTCGAAATTCTCTGCTTCCTTGTCATCGCAGCAGTCTATGCCCAGAAGTGAGTGAGCCAGTTTTAGAGTTTCCTCGTCTTTTACCAGCTCTTCAGGCAGGTCCTTGGAGGTGTCTTCGAGTGCAACAGCTAGCAGATCTTGAACTTCTTGCTCTCTGGTCTTTTCACTCATCGAATCTATAACCTCCTCTAGGGGTCCTTCAGCATCTTTGAGACTGATTTCTGCCTCACTTGCCATGTCAAAAATACACGCAGGACCTTTACAGAAAAGTCTTACGTCTACATTGCGAGGCTCGAAGTCAGAGTCAGTCGCCATATGGAGAGGTGTTCCTTCCAGTATCTCGACGTTTTTAGCCTCCCTGTCGGCAGGCTTATTGACATATGAAACCTCACTGTAGAGATGTTTGCCGGGAATCAGAACGCATTCTACGTCCTCGTACATATTCCCGGGTTCATGTTCACACCACCCATCTGTAACCCAGTTTTGCATACAAACACCACAAAACGCAGCGTCTGAGCTGTGTGCAGTTGACACCGTCAAGTAACGGTTGTCCAGAACTTTCTGAATAGCTTCGGGGTCGGTTATCTCAGCTAACAGCTCGATGTAACCAAGACCTTGATATTCTTCCTTGTCTTGCCAGGTCTTTAGAAAGTATTGAACAGCTTTTTGGGTGTCTTTATCTTTAAGCCCACCAATGGTAAGCTTTTGCATCCACAGATCATTCTGAGGGTACAGATGAGTTAGGTCCACGTATCGTGCGCTCTGCACACGTCCGATGGGGTCTTTAAAGTCGTCGTGGTGCGTCAATACAGGCTTTTTGTATGGTATAACGAAAGAGCGCGCACCATCGCGCATCCTCTCGGGCAAGTAAAAGCCTTTATTGCCAGTTCTTAATCCAGAATGCGTGGCAGCTATCTTCACGAGGAGTGAGTGTCCCGTGGGGCTGTCCGCATCCTTAAACCGGTCAATATGTTGCGTAGCCACGATGGCTCCCCTTACGGTATCCGTGAAGAGAGCATAGCGGTCCTTGCTCATCGAGATGTCCTCGCAATTGTTAATAGTCACTTACATAGTAAAGGTGACTAACAAAATAATGTTACGTGATTGCGTTTTTTCATACAACCACTGTCATTGGCGGCGGTTCTTGAGCGTGCATTCTGCACAGCTCTTGTGCCAAACCGTTAATCTCTTTTGCAGATAACTTAGGGTATTTCCTACGTAAATCCTTCTTGGCAGCCTGCAAACACTTAGAATTCATCTTTTTTCCAGCACTTGCGTCTTTTTTGGTGCCTGGTTCTTTCGCTGCACGACATATTCTGATCGCACTCTCTTTAATGCGTGCACTACTCCAAGTAGGATGACGTTTTCTAAGGTCTGTCTTAACAGACATAACACAACGTTCCTCTTTGGCTGTAAGATCTTCTTCATCTGTAAAGTCAAGCAGCTGTTTTGCTGTTGGCTCTGGAAAGAGTGATATCTTACATTCACAGTTGTCATGCCATGGGGGTAGATCTGACGCAGCGAGATGTTCTAAGCTAAAACGTTTACCGTTGAACTCATCGCAGGTAGGACACTCAACATCCTCCTCCTTCGGACTACGGAAAGTGTATGCGTAGTCGTAGCCCATTAACAGATAGCCAATAGCTTGACCATACACTCGTGCTTGACGCTTAACAGTTCTATCAAGGAAGTCTGCCCTGAATGCAAAGCTGTCAAGAGCTGAGCGGATATACTGTTTGTCACGCCCTTCGAGTGCGAGGGTTTCTATTGTGTCAAGAACTCTGTCAGTAAGCCAGGAGATTCTGCGAGAAGCATATTCTTGAAGTTCCTTAACACGTACTCGAGCAATGGGGTGGGAGGCATGCCTAGAGGCTTCCACGTCACGCAGGCCGCGATAAAAGTAACCCCGGGTATGCTCGAGATACTTCTGTGTAATGATCTCGTCGACAAAACGGCCCATTTGCTTACGCCAGCCGTGGTCGTGTAATTCAATTGTGTCAAGTAGATCACGGAACAGTAAGAGGAATACAGCATCTTTGAATGCATCAAAGAGTCTCATGAACTTGCTTGAGGATTCGCTGGACTTTCTTTTGGTCGGTCCAGGATTTGTACCGTGTTGGTTGGTAGGTTGTGTTTTGTTACCAGCGGCTTTACCACCACGGGACTTACCCTCAGCAGGAGCCTTGGTCTTTTCGCCCACTTTCTTGGAAGTAACAGCGGGATTACTAGGTGAACTCGGGTTGTTCTTGGTCTTCATGGCCGCCTTCGAAGCAGCGGTATATGGCTCATCAATAGCCTGAATGATAAGACGCGGTTTCTCAACTCTCTCCCAGTACATTTCCGCCTCTTCATCGGCTTCGATCGGCTCCTCTCCAACCTCCTTTCTAGCCTTAGTGAGACCAATGACATGACCTTGATAGAGATTCACAGCGTTAGCATCCCGCTTAATCTTGGCTTCAAGGTCTATCTCATTGAACTGGAGATGCACCATATTGTCATCATCCAGTACGTCAACTTTGAAGGTACTCTCTAGAAGCAGTTCTCCAGTAACGAAGAAATCGACAAAGATTTCCATTACGCTTTGGAAGTCTTTTACACAATCGATCAGAGCCTGAGAAAGAGCATCGGCCGTATTTCTATTGGCAGATGAACCTTCGCCATAATCAATGGCACTCATGGAGAGTCCAGCCCAAACACGTTTCTTGAAGTGCTCTAGGAATGGGTCGGCCTTTAGTGCCTTTCCCTGTGCACCAATAGCCTTTACCTCGTGGCGCTCTGGCGTAACGATACAGCCTTCAGCTGGCATATCTTCTACCTGAGCCCTGATGAGGTCTACCTCGGTGGCACCATCTTGATATACTCTAGCAGGTGCAGTTTCTGTACCTACTATATAATGGTAGAGTGGAAAGAGGTGTTGATAAACGAGAA
>Ga0316194_10001243_pt1 | contig 17390 bp, 13 predicted proteins | sample CroRivsedime1_MG_FD_204936 | JGI IMG/M metagenome (GOLD analysis project Ga0316194, IMG submission 204936) | Coastal sediment microbial communities from Maine, United States - Cross River sediment 1 | ecosystem: Environmental > Aquatic > Marine > Coastal > Sediment | place: USA: Maine...
CATGGTCGTTTCGGTCTTTTTCAATGCCCCCCTGGAAGCGAAAGCCAATCCGGGGCTCAGTCCGAATCCTACCAAGGCGCCCTGGTATTTTGCCGGCCTGCAGGAGTTGCTGCTGCATTTTCACCCATTGTTTGCCGTGCTGGTCATACCGGTAGTCACGGTTACAGGATTATTCTTTCTCCCTTATATCCGTTATGATGCCGACACTGCCGGTGTGTGGTTTGCTTCTTTGCGCGGCCGACGAACGGCAATCACGGCGGTGATTGTCGGCTTAATCATCACTCCGGCGGCGATCATTGCCGATGAATTTTTTATCGATTTTGCCGCCTGGGTGCCCGGGGTACCGCCTGTTATCAGCAACGGTCTGCTGCCGGCCGCCCTGGTCCTGGCAGGGATCATCGGCTTTTACGGGTTGATCAAAAGATATTATGCCGCCACCAACAATGAAGCCATTCAAGCGGTTTTTGTGCTGCTGTTAAGCGCTTTTATAATTCTAACCATCACCTGTATCTGGTTTCGGGGCAAGGGGATGGCGTTGATGTGGCCGGGGTAAAAGGCGAATGACGAGGGACGAGGGATGAGGGGCGATGACGAGGGACCAATGACGAAGGAAGAGGGATGAAGACGAAGGACGAAGGACGAAGGAAGAGGGGCGAGGGCTGAAGGACGAATGACGAGTGACGAATGATGGAAGCGCTTCGTTCTGCCGTTTTCTTCAGGTTTGGGGCTACGGACCATAAGAGCTAACTTATTTTTAAGCTGGGAGACAGTGGGAGGTTCGCTGAAAAAGATGAACATCGAACGTCCAACGTTGAATCCACCAAAGGCGGACTGTAAGCATCAAATGTTGAATGGGAAAATACTTAAAACAGACCTATGACTTAGTATAAGGCTGCTGGCGTGTTTGGTGAGAATCCTTTTAGACGCGAATCAGAGAGTATCATATGAAAAAACGAGATGAAGAAAAAGAATCGTCGGCTATCCCGTCTCGTCGTTCATTTCTGAATATATTATGGCTATCCCTGGGGTTGGTTGCTCTGGTTGAGTTTATCACCGTTGCCTTCGCTTTCCTGCGGCCGGACAAATCGAAAGCGCTTCGGGAAAAATCCGATGCCATCGTCAGCGCCGGAGCCCTCGATCAATTCATGCCGGATTCGGTCACCGCCTTCGTCCGCGGGCGATTTTATCTTGCCCGGCTGGCAGACGGCGGCTTTCTGGCACTATCCCGCAAATGCACCCATTTAGGCTGCACCGTACCCTGGCTGGCAAAGGAACAAAAATTTATATGCCCCTGTCATGGATCGGCCTTTGATATTACCGGTAATGTCATCAGCCCGCCGGCGCCCCGGGCACTGGATATGTATCCGGTACTTATTGAAAACGAAATTGTGAAGGTGGACACCGGCAACCCTTTGAAAAGAAGTGAATTTCGTGCCGACCAGGTGGCCTATCCGAGGAAATTATCTGACAGGATAACAGGATAGACAGGATAAAAAATAAGTTATCAAACACATATATCACAGCCTGGAGGAGGCAATATGGAAAATATGAAACTTACGGAAACTATAATTAGGATGTGCTTATCGCGTATATAATCGAATGGGATTTGGGTTTCTTGAGTCGGTTTATGAGAAATGCATGCTTATTGAATTGAATAAAACCGGACTAAATGCAGATTCACAAAAGCCCATTAAAGTCTATTATGATAATGAAATTGTGGGTGACTTTGTGGCTGACATTATTGTCGATGATACGATAATCTTGGAGCTTAAATCAGTCAGACGGATTATTAAAGCTCATGAAGTGCAACTAGTTAATTATCTCGTTGCTACGAGAAAATCCGTTGGACTACTTTTAAATTTTGGTGAGAGAAAAGTCGATGTTAAACGTAAAATTCGGATTTTAGAATAAACTGTAAATCAATGTTTTTAATTATCCTGTAGATCCTGTTATCCTGTCTCAAATTATCATGAAAAGCTGGAAAATAACCGGAATCATTTCAACGCTGGTTATCGTGGTCTCCATACCGGTCTACGTAATGAAGGCGACATACTTTCAACCGCCGGCTGAGCCGACGGCCGGGGCTGTTTTCGTCGGCGGTCAAAAGTGTGGCGAATGCCATAAAAGCGAATATGACAAGTGGCGGGGGTCACATCACGATCTGGCAATGGACGAGGCCAATGAATCGACAGTGCTGGGCAATTTTGACAATACCGTATTCAAACATTTCGACGTGATGTCCCGTTTTTACCGCAAAGACGGACGGTTCTTTGTAAATACCCAGGGGCCCCAGGGCAAAATGGATGATTATGAAGTCAAATATGTTTTCGGCGTTTATCCCCTGCAGCAATACCTGGTCCCCTTTCCGGGTGGACGTCTGCAATGTCTGCCCCTTACCTGGGATGTCAAGGGGAAAAAATGGTACCACCTCTATCCGGATGCCCCCATTGACCCCGACGACTGGCTATACTGGACCAATGCCGGTCAGAACTGGAACGGCATGTGTGCCGAATGTCATTCCACCAATTTAAAAAAGAATTTTAACCTCAAAACCAACTCCTACCGTACGACCTGGTCGGAAATCGATGTCAGCTGCGAAGCCTGCCATGGTCCGGGTTCACGCCACGTTGAATGGGCTGAAATTCCGGATATGGCCAGGCCCCTGAAAGAAAACTACGAGCTGGTGGTGAAAACTGCAGGGATCGGCTCTCGTGAGCAGGTAGAGTTGTGTGCGCCGTGCCATTCGCGGCGTGCAATATTGGGGGATTACACCCATGCCGAGACGGATTTGATGGACACGATGCTGCCCACCCTGCTGACCGAGGAACTGTACTTTGCCGACGGTCAAATTCTGGAAGAAGTCTATGTCTACGGCTCGTTTACCCAGAGCAAAATGTATGAGCGTGAAGTCCGCTGCAGCGACTGTCACGACGTCCACAGCATAAGGACAATAAAAGAAGGTAATGCACTGTGCCTGCAGTGCCATCGGGCCGACACGTATGACACCAAAGAACATCATTTCCACAAAAAGAAAGGGGAAAAGGGCGAGCCCGTCAAATCAACCGACGGTCGAGTGCTGTTTGAAGTCGGTACTGGGGCGGAATGTGTGCAGTGTCACATGCCGGGCCGGTATTATATGGGGGTTGATTACCGACCGGATCACAGTCTCCGGATTCCACGACCCGATCTCAGTATTTCACTCGGCACACCAAATGCCTGCAATCGCTGCCATGTTGATAAGACAGAACGCTGGTCGGACGATTACATCACGAAATGGTATGGCCCGGGACGGCGCACCCATTACGGCACCACTATCGCTGCCGGGCGCAAACGGCTGCCCGCCGCCCAGCAGGATCTCATTAAACTGGCGGCAGACCCCTTGTATCCGGTGGTTGTGCGCGCCACGGCGCTCTCACTTCTCGGGGCCTATCCTCCACCGGAAACCAGCCCGGCGTATGAAGCGGCCCTCGTGGATGATGAAGCCTTGATTCGGCGCACAGCGGTTGATCGCCTGAATGTTTCCGACTTAAAAAAACAGGCCAATCTTCTGGCCGCCACCCTCTATGACCCGGTCAAGGCGGTTCGCCTGGAAGCGGCCAGACGTTTGACCGAAGTATCCGATCCGCAATTGGACGACAGCCAGAAAAAAAATTACCAGGCCGCCCTGCGGGGTTACCAGAAATCCATGGATTATTCGGGTGATTTTGCTTTTGCCAGATTTAACCTGGCAAATCTGTACCGCAATTTAGGAAAGTCCGAAATAGCGGTTGAAAACTACCGGGCCGCCTTTCGCATCGACCATCAGTTTTATCCGGCCAAGGTCAATCTGGCCATGCTCTATAATCAAATGGACCGCAATGATGAAGCCGAGGTGTTGTTGCGCGAAGTGGTAAGTTCCCAACCTGAATTGTTTGAAGTGCAATATTCTCTGGGACTGCTGCTGGCGGAGAAGAAGCAGTATGTTGCAGCAGCGCGCTATCTGGCAGCGGCGGCCGATGGGATGCCGGATCACGCCAGGGTCCACTATAATCTGGGTATGCTGCTGGATTTTCTGCAGCGGGATATGGCGGCGAAATCCGCGCTGTTGCGAGCGCTTGAACTGGAGCCGGTCAATATGCAGTATTTGAACGCCCTTGCAGAATTTCATCTCAAACGGCATCGCTACCGGGAGGCCAAAGAGATTGCCGAGAGGATGCGCGCGTCCCATCCTTTGAACCGCATGGGGCCGGATCTGTTGAACTATATAAACAGAAAATTGGAAGCGGATAAGCAATAAGAAAATAATGCCGGGGTTTTCAGGCTGCTTTCATCAATTCGCCACCTGATGAACATTGCGGCTTAGTTGACGTTCTGCCTTGATATTTCAGCACCTTCGCTGCCGATCCGATCTACGATATTGCCTTATGCAGTGGTATTTTTCTTGACTAACAATTCCTCCTTCGCTATACGATCCTTTTGCAGTAAGTAAAATCTTATTGGTGAAATGCCGTTTCTGATGTAAACGAAGCTCGCACAATTCCCGGCCCGTCATAGCATGGCAACCGGGATCGGCGCCGGAATACTGCGGCTGGAGTGGAATTGGTTGGCAAGATTGAATCCCGGCAACGAGTCATTTACTGCTAGATAAAAGGGGGGGAAGCAAATGAAAAGTACTAGACTACGGGTAGTGACGTTACTGGTTATCATGGCAACATTGGCTCTTGGGAGCCCGGCTATGGCCGAAAAGGTCCTCAGCATCGGGATTAAATCGGCGGACATGGGCATTCTCGATCCCCATCTGTCGGCCACCACGGCCAATCTGCCGATCATGGATTCCATCTTCAACGGCCTGGTCCGTTTCCGTCCGGGTTCGGTGGATCTGGAGAAAATCGAACCTGACCTGGCGGAAAGCTGGACATCCTCGCCGGACGGCAAAGTCTGGACCTTCAACCTGCGCAAAGGGGTCCAGTTTCACCACGGTTTCGGTGAGATGACGGCGGAAGACGTGGTTTTCAGTTTGAACAAGGCCGCGAACCAAGAGACCAGCCGTTGGTGGACCAACTACAAGTCCTTTGACAAGGTCGAAGCGGTCGACCCCTACACTGTCAAGATCACCCTCAATAACAACGTCCCGTCCATGTTCGGGCTGGTTCTCAACTTCCACGGCGGCATGGTTCTGTCAAAAAAGGCGGTGGAGGAGTACGGCGACAAATTCAAGCTCAACCCGGTCGGGACCGGCCCCTTCGCCTTTGCGGAGTACGTGCCCAAGCAGCGCACGGTCCTCAAGGCCCATGACCAGTATTTCCGCGGCAAGCCCAAAATCGACCAGATCGTCTACCGTTTCGTGCCGGTTGATCAAGGCCGTGAGCTGGCCTTCACGAAGGGCGAGTTGGATATGATCGAGGGGACCAAGGCGGAATGGTGGGTTGAAAAGATGCGCAAGGATAAAAACGTCATCGTCGACATTCTGGGCCCCGGTGAGTTGACCGTGCTGCACTTCAACCTGACCCGTAAACCGCTGGATAATCTCAAGGTCCGCCAGGCCATGGCTTACGCCTTGAAACGGCAGGAGTTCCGGGTATTAGACGGCCTGTCGATCACCGAGGACGGCGTCTCACCGGTCGCTCCGGGCCATCTGGGCTACACCAGCGATGTCGAAAAATACGAGTACGACCTTGACAAGGCCAAAGCCCTGATGAAGGAAGCCGGTTACGAAAACGGATTCGACCTGGGCAAGTACGTCGCCAGCCCCATCTACCTCAGGACGGGCGAACTGGTCCAGGCCCAGCTCAAGAAAATCGGTATCACCTTCGAAATCCAAATGGTTGACCACCCGACCATGCACAAGATGATCCGCAATGACGTCAACCCACTGGTCCCCTATGGATGTGCCCGGTTCCCGGTGGCCGACGTTCTGCTGACCCAGTTCTACCACTCCAAATCAATTGTCGCAACACCGACCGGCGTGACCAACTTCAGCCACTACGGCGCGGCCATGCCCGGCGTGGACGATCTGATCGACGCCGCCCGGGTCGAACCCGACACAGAGAAACAGAAGGCCCTGTGGGTCGAGGCCCAGAAGAAGATCATGACCGACCTGCCGGCTTATCCGCTGCGCGTGGTCTACGTTCTGTTCGCCCGCAAGGCCAGCATCGATTTGGGCTACGATCTGGAGACCAACATCAGCTTGATGTACCAGATCACCGAGAAGACGGACAAGAAATAGGCTAACGGTTTACGGGTAACGGTCGCATATCATGCTCTCGCACACCATCCGGCGCATATTGATGTTCATCCCGACCCTGTGGATCGCTCTCACCATTATTTTTCTTCTGGTCCGGGTGGTCCCAGGGGACCCGACGGCTGCCATCATGGGCGATTACATCACCGAGGAAGGCGTCCGGACCCTCAAGCGCCAGATGGGCCTGGACCGACCCTTGATCGAGCAGTACTTCAAATACCTCTACGATCTCATCCGGGGAGACTTCGGGCGGTCGCTGGTCACCGACGGTCCGGTCATCGATCAGCTCAAAACCGCCCTGCCGCATACCCTGGAGCTGACCTTCTGCGGCATTCTGGTGGGGATGGTGACCGGGATTCCGCTGGGGTTGTTTCTGGCTCTCAAACGCAACACCGTCTGGGATTACCTGGGCCGTTTTTTTTCGTTGGCCGGCCTGTCTTTTCCGGTGTTTTATACGGCCATTCTGCTGATTCTGGTTTTCAGCATCAAACTCGACCTGCTGCCGGTCATGGGCGTCGGTGAAGATGGCAACTGGGGCGACAGACTTCGTCACCTCATCCTGCCCTCGTTGACCCTCGGCCTGTTGATGATGTCCTACCTGACCCGGATCACGCGTTCGTCGATGTTAGACGTTCTGGGCGCCGACTACGTTCGAACGGCCACTGCCAAGGGTTTGAAACGGAAAAAGGTCATTGCCAAACATGCTTTCAAAAACGCCTGCATACCTATTGTGACCGTTTTAGGGCTGTACACCGGCATCCTCATTGGCTCGTCGGTCCTGACCGAGATTATTTTCAACCGTCCCGGTCTGGGCAGCCTGATCGTCGGCGCAATGCAGAATCGGGATTATATTACCATCACCTCGGTCATGACGCTTTACGCGGGCCTGGTGATCACCATCAACCTCATCACCGATCTGAGCTACGGATTTATCGATCCGCGTATACGATATGATTAGACGGATATCAGATTTCGCAGATTGCAAGAAAATAGGTCTTTTTATGGGACATTATCCGGCCTGGTGAAGCCTTCTCGGAGGATAGGTGTCGGGTGTCAGGTTTCAGGACGATTCTCGCTTTTTTAGAGTTTCATTTTTGATCAAACTGGCTGCTTTTCAGGCCGGCGGCTGGGCTGAAACCCGGACACTGACACCTGAAACCGAACGGTCCTTACAACATGTTGTCAGATAAAGCCCGGCAAGGGCCGAATACCCAATGCCCAGTACCCAATACCACCTGATTGAGTATCGCTCAATCAGGTCTGGAGTTAAATGAACAGCGACCTCGGACGGAAAATCATTCGGACGTTTGCCCACAACCGGGCTGCTCTGTTCGGATTGGCCATATCGGTCGTCGTGATTGCGGCGTGTCTGCTGGCCCCCTATCTGCCCATAGACGATCCGCTGGAGCACTCCATGGCCCAGCGCTTTCGTCCTCCCAGCGCCGAACATCTCCTGGGAACCGATGATTTCGGCCGCGACGTGCTCTCCCGGGTCATCTGGGGCGGCCGGATCAGTCTTCTGGTCGGGGTTTTGTCGGTCGTTCTGGCCATGAGTCTGGGAACGGTCATCGGCCTCGTTGCCGGTTACACCGGCGGTTTCCTGGATAGCTTCACCATGCGCATCGTGGACGTGCTGATGTGTTTTCCGACTTTGATTCTCGGCATTTTGTTCATGGCCGCCCTGGGCTCGGGCATGAACAGCCTCATCGTGGCGATCGGCGTGGCCATAACGCCCAGATTCGCCCGCCTTTGCCGGGGGTCGGTGCTGAGCGTCAAGGAAAAAGATTTTGTCGAAGCCGCCCGCGGGATGGGCTTGAGCAATACCCGGATCATGTTCCGCCACATTTTACCGAATGTGGTCGGCGACATGGTCGTCATGGGTTCGCTCTGGATCGGGGCGATCATCGTGGCCGAAGCCGGTTTGAGTTTTTTGGGCCTCGGCGTGCCCCCGCCGACACCCAGCTGGGGCCGGATGGTCCGCGACGGGATGGATTTTCTGAGCCACGCCGATTGGGTCAGCGTTTATTCCGGCGGCGCCATTTTGGTGACCGTAATCGGTTTCAATCTTTTTGCCGATGGTTTGAGGGATATCATGGATCCCAAGCTGAGACAATGAACCGTACGCTGACAGTGGACAGTCGGACATGACGACACCCGCCAATAAGATTGTAACCGTCGAGAATCTCCGAACGGTATTTCATATTCCCGAAGGGATCGTCCCGGCGGTCAACGACGTCAACTTCCACATCCGATCTGGGGAAACAGTCTGTATCGTGGGTGAGTCCGGCTGCGGCAAAAGTGTCACCGCCATGTCCATCATGCGTCTTATTCCCGATCCCCCGGGCAAGATCGTCGCCGGCCGGATTGATTTCAACGGCCTTGACCTGCTGCGGCTGCCGCCGTCTAAAATGCGCGAGATTCGAGGCAATCAGATTGCCATGATCTTTCAGGAACCGATGACCTCTCTCAACCCCTTGTACACCGTCGGCAATCAGATCTCGGAGGCCTATATCGAGCACAAGGACATGGGCCGACGCGACGCCTGGGCGGCTTCGGTGGAGATGCTGGGCAAGGTCGGCATCCCGGCCCCCGATGAACGCGCCGGACAGTATATTCACGAAATGAGCGGCGGCATGCGCCAGCGGGCGATGATCGCCATGGCCCTGGCTTGCAATCCGACGTTGCTCATTGCCGACGAGCCGACGACCGCTCTGGATGTGACTATCCAGGCCCAGATACTAGTTCTGATGCGAGACCTCCAAGCCCGGACGGGCGCGGCGATCCTCCTCATCACTCACAACCTGGGCGTCGTGGCTGAAATGGCCGACCGGGTCATCGTCATGTATCTGGGCCGGGTGGTCGAGGATGCCGGCGTCCAAACCATTTTTGACGAGCCGCTTCATCCCTATACCCGGGGCCTGATCGCTTCCATCCCCTTTCCCGGCCGCAAATCTCTGCTAGGCAAGCTGCCGCTGGAAGAAATAACGGGAATGGTACCGAGTATGTACGACCTGCCCCAGGGCTGTTACTTTCATCCCCGCTGCAAAATGAGCCGCGACAAATGTCGACGCGTTTCTCCGGAACTGTTTAAGTTGAATGGAAATCATCAGGTGGCCTGCTGGGCGGCCGAAGGGCAATGGACATGAGCCCACAGACCGAACCCATCCTGGCCGTTGCCGATCTGAAGAAGTATTTTCCCGTTAAAAAGGGCATTTTCAAGAAAACGGTCGGCTGTGTCCACGCCGTAAACGGGGTGTCATTCAAGATACAACCCGGAGAGTCCCTCGGCCTGGTCGGGGAGTCCGGCTGCGGCAAGACGACTCTGGGCAAATGCGTCATTTTTTTGAACCGGCCTACGGCCGGCCAGGTCGACTTTGACGGCGTCAGGTTAAACGAGTTGGACGACCAAAGCCTGAAGCGGATCAGACCTCGGTTCCAGATGATTTTTCAGGATCCCTACTCCACCCTCAATCCCCGGATGTCGGTGGAGAGCATGCTCGCTGAGCCGGTGAAGCTCTGCGATAACCTGAGCTCCGGCCGGCGCCGGGAACGGGTTCGGGAATTGCTTGATATCGTTGGACTCCGACCGGAACACGCATCACGCTACCCGCACGAGTTCTCCGGCGGCCAGCGTCAACGCCTGGCCGTGGCCCGGGCTCTGGCCCTCAACCCGTCGCTGATCGTCTGCGACGAACCGGTTTCAGCCCTGGATGTCAGCATCCAGGCCCAGATCCTGAACCTGTTCGATAAGCTTAAAGATGAATTCGGCTTCAGTTACCTGTTTATCTCCCACGACATCGGGGTCGTCGAACATGTCGCCGACCGGATCGCGGTCATGTACCTGGGGAAAATCGTTGAATTGGCCAAGGACACGGATTTGTGTCAGAACCCAAAACATCCATATACCCAGGCGCTGATGGCGGCCATACCCCTGCCCAAGGCCGGTGCGAAAAAAAACAGATCGAGTTTGTTGGGCGGCGACGTTCCAAGCCCTATTCATCTACCTTCCGGGTGTTTTTTCCATCCGCGCTGCGCCTTCGCCGAGCCGCGCTGTAAAGAAGAAGCGCCTGTTTTGCGCCAAACGCAAGATGATCGGGAGGTCGCATGTCACCTGTTCGATTAGTAAGAAATCTATAGTTGTTTAGACATGGATTCACCGCCCGCTTCGCTCGAGCCGCGGAGATCGCAGAGGAAATACGCCTATTGGCAATATGGTAGCGTGCTATTTTTTTTCCATCCCGCCTAAGTATTTTCTTGCATTTGAGGCGAATGGTCCTTTATGTTTGCCGTCCTTTTTGTCCGCCGGTCTGTTTGGCGGATCAGCGGCAAACATAAAATAACTATTCTCTGCGCCCTTTGCGTCTTGGCGGTGAATAAGCTATTATAGCTCATTAAAAAATGTCTAAATCAACCTATATAACGCATATTGGAGTAGAAGGAAGATGAAAGTATTGGTGCTCGGAATTGGACTTCAAGGCAAAGCCGTGGTCCACGATTTGGATAAGAGCCGTCTGATAACGGAAATCATCGCAGCTGATACGGACTTGACGGAGGTAGAGCGCTATTTATCGCGTTCCGGGGTGAAAAAGGCAAAAGCCGCAGCTTTTAACGCCTCGGATGAAGATCAGCTCAAACGGATAATATCTGAAACAAATGCGGATATCGTAATCTGTATGCTGCCGGCTTCTTTTGGGTATCCGACGGCAAAAGCCGCCATCGATGCCGGCAAGCCCTTTGTTTCAACCAGCTATCCAGGCCAAATCGTCGAATTGGCGGCAAAAGCCAAACAGAAAGACGTCGCCGTTCTTCCGGAAATGGGACTTGACCCCGGAATCGACTTGATATTGGGAAAGATGGCCATTGAAGCGCTTGACGAGGTTCATGGCTTGTACTCATACGGCAGCGGCGTGCCCGAGCCGCAATACGCCGACGACAATCCTCTCAAATATAAGATCACCTGGACCTTTGACGGCGTCCTTCTATCCTACAAGAGGCCGGCCCGGCTGCTTAAAGACGGCAAAGAAATCTCGATTGCGCCGGAAGATATATTCAAGAAAGAAAATATTCACCTGGTGGACATACCGGAATTGGGCCAAATGGAAGCCTATCCCAACGGCGATGCGATTTCGTATATCAAAGGGTTCGGCCTCAATCAGCGTGTGACGCATATGGGGCGTTTTGCCATGCGCTGGCCGGGGCATTGCGATTTCTGGCGAATCATGTCCATGATGGGTTTCCTGGAAGACAAGCCGGCCATGATTGACGGTGTCGAAGTATCACCCTTCCAGTTTGTATCGGCCCACCTCTCGCCTCGGCTACAGTATCGGGAAAACGAACGCGACGTCGTCATACTCCGGATTCACTCCTGGGGACTCAAGCATGGCCGCCAGACCCATGTTATCTGCGATCTTATCGATTATCGGGATCTATCAACCGGCTTCTTCGCGATGAACCGGACCGTTGGCTTTACCGCCAGCATCGCAGCCCAGATGATCTTGAATGGTACGATCACCGAAACGGGACTTCTCTCGCCAACCCAACATGTGCCGCCGCAGCCCTTAATTCGTGAACTTGAAAAAAGGAACATAAGGATTCAATACCGGGAGGAGGGGTAATTTCGGTTAAATGCAGGTTTTTGATCATTCCACAACCGCCCATAAACTGGCCGAGTTTATAACCGGCTTGAGTGCTTCGGATATTCCTGCCTCAGCTATTGAGATGGCAGGCCGTTGCGTTCTGGACGTCATCTGCGCCGCAATTGCAGGATTCCAGACGCCGGCGGCGGAAGCGGTCCGAGGTTTCGGGAGCACCTTTTTCCCAAATGGTCCGGCCATGATCTGGTTGTCCGATCGGAAAGCTACGCCGGCAGGAGCGGCGATGATAAACGCCGCCGCTGCCTGTGCTCAGGATCTGGATGACGGCCATCGAGAAGCCGGCGGCCACCCCGGCGCTGCGATCATTCCGGCCAGCCTGGCCACGGCGGAAGCTGCCGACGCCGACGGGAAGCGTTTTCTTGCAGCCGTCGTCGTCGGCTACGAAATCGGCCTTAGAATATCAGCTGCCAGAGATATGAAGGCCGTTGATACCTATTCAACCGGCAGGTGGTGCGGCTACGGTGCGGCGGCGGCCGGCGGATGGCTACGGGGCTTAAAAAAGGATAATCTGGCTCAGGCCCTGGCTATTTCAGGGATATATGCCCCGCTGCAGTCCGCCTCGGCATACAGCAGGATGGAGCACCATACCAAGGAAGGCATCCCCTGGGCCACACTGACCGGCCTGGCCGCTGTGGATCTGGCCGAGTCGGGTTATGGCGGCCCCTTGGATATACTGGACCATATCGACCATTTCAATGCCGATAAAATCCTGGATGGTCTTGGAGAGACATGGGCCATCGCTCAAACCTACTTCAAGCCTTACGCCTGCTGCCGCTGGTTGCATGCGCCGCTTGATTGCTTGCTTGATCTGATGAATCGATACAATTTAAAGGCAGATCAAATCATATCCGCTGAAGTTCACACCTTCAAGCGCGCCCTGAACATAAAAAATCATACCCATCCGAAGAGCATTGAGGGCGCTCAATATTCAATCCCATTTTGCCTGGCGGTCGCGGCCCATGAGGGTGCCGCTGCGTTGCTGCCGCTCAGTGCGTCTTTACTGGGCAGACTCGATTTTTCTAATTGGGCCGAACGCATCAGCCTGCATTTTGATCCGGAGGCGGAAGCACTGTTTCCAGGCATGACAAAAGCACGCATCGTTTTAGAGACCTGTCAAGGCCGGCTTGAGGGGTCTGTTGATCACCCTTTCGGCGATCCGGCCAACCCGATGTCAGTCGGCGATCTGGAAAATAAATTCCGGCGCATCGCTGAAATGAGCCTATCGAAAAGTCGCGTAAGCGCTATTCTTGATGGCGTGGCTTCGCTGGCAGATAATAATTTAGCACCGCTGTTAGCGGCGGTCAGCGGAGCGCCGAGCTAGTCAATGTCGAGCAATCCATGAAATACTATGATTCAGATGTTGTCGTTGTCGGCGCCGGAATCATGGGCGCCTTTACCGCGTTGCGCCTGGCCCAGAGAAAGCGAACTGTTTTTCTGCTCGACAAAGGAGACATCGGGCGTGAGTCGACCGGACGATGCGGCGGCGGCGTCCGGCAGCAGTATCGTGATCCCGCTGAACTGCCCCTGGCCATGAAGGCCATTGACATTTGGGCCGGTTTGGCAGAGGAGTTCGGCGAGCCGCTGGAATATCGCCGTCACGGCAGCCTGAAGCTGCTTCACAATGACGCTGAACTCGAGGAAGCGCAAGCCAGAGTTGCCAGAGAACGGGAATCCGCTCTGGACGTCGATTTACTGACACCGGCGGAAGTCGTTGATTTCGCACCTGCAATCGGATCGGATACGGATCTCACCGGGGGAACTCTTTGTATGACCGACGGTACGGCCAATCCGCTTCTTTTGGCGCGTGCACTGGGTCCTGCATTGGATCGCACGGGTGTCCACGTTAACACCCATGAACCGGTCCGCCGGTTCATAGAGGCCGACGGTCGGGTTGTCTCAGCAATAACGGATCAGGCTGAATATCGCGCTGAAACCTTTGTCAATGCCGCCGGCAGCTGGGCCGCCGGACTGTGCCGTAGTCTGGGACTTGATCTTCCCTGCTCGGCCCGCAAATCGCAACTCCTGATCACCGAGCCGCTATCGCCGATCATCAGAGGATTTATCAGCTTTGGCAACGGATATATCCGGCAGGCACTCGACGGGAACCTGCACCTCGGGGTAAGAGGCCTGCCGATCGACGTACTTGAAAAATCATTGACCTACAGCGCTTTAATCGACGCCGGCCGATTTTTCCCAAAAATATTTCCCTTTATCCGCAATATTAATATCATCCGCGGATTTACCGGTTTCACCACCTGGTCGCCGGACGGCCGCCCCATCATCGATAAAGCGGCGGGGCTCGACGGTTTCTATCTGGCCACCGGTTTTTGCGGACATGGGTTTTGTCTCGGGCCCATGGTCGGGCAGCTATTGGCGGAGTGGATTTGCGACGGCTCAAGCACCCTTGATTTAAGCCAATTTTCATGGACCCGATTTAACCAAATAAAAAGTAACGCGAAATCCCAGCCAAGGGAGGACTGAATTGACTGATTCGGTTAAAGCGATGCGGATAGGGCCAGTATCTGACCGCGGTGCGTCTCTTGAAATTATCGTGGATGGCGATCCGATTCAAGCATATTCAGGCGAAACGGTCGCCGCAGCCCTGATGGCCGCCGGCCGCTGGACCCATCAGATCCACAACGGCCGCCCTCTGGCTGCCTTCTGCAATATCGGTGTCTGTTATAGCTGTTTAATGACCATTAACGGCGTCAGCGGCGTGCGAGCGTGTCAGACCCATGTCGCCGACGGATTGATCATCGAAACCCGCCGTCTGGCAAAAGACCGTTTGAAGTGATGAAGCAATTCGAAGCCGTGGTTGTGGGTGCCGGACCGGCGGGGATGGCTGCAGCGCTGGAGCTTTCAAAACACGAAGTAAATACGGCAGTCATCGATGAAGCCGAAGCGCCCGGCGGGCAAATCTACCGGCCAATCCCGGCGGCCTTCAAAGTGACGGCGACAAAGCGTATGACGCACCGCCAACGAACCGGACGGCGGTTGACCCAGACATTCCTGCAACCAAACGATAAGCTGACGATTTTTGCGCAATCTGCGGTTTGGGGTTCATTCGAGCCCCATAGCCTCGATGTATTACAGAACGATCGGATTTTCAAACTGGCATATGATAAGCTGATCATCTGTGAGGGCGCAAATGAACGCTTTATCCCCTTTCCGGGCTGGACCTTACCCGGCGTCATGAGCATCGGCGGCATCCAGAAACTGCTTCGTCACCAGCGTCTTATTCCCGGAAAACAGATACTGCTCGCCGGCAGCGGCCCGCTGCTGATAGCGGCAGCAGCGGAACTGATTCAATCAGGGGCCAATATGGCCGGCGTCCTCGAAGCTGCTAAATTGTTGGAAGGTCTGCCATTGCTGTCTGAGATGTTTCGGCAGAAAGGGTTGCTTGGGGAAAGTATCGCGCATGCCATCCCACTCCTTAAAAACAGAAAGCTTTTCCGGCAGCGCACTTGCATCGTCGAGGCCCATGGAAAAGATCGGGTCGAGGCGGCCACCATTTGTCAACTGGACGATGACTGGCGTCCGGTCGCCGCTTCTGAAAAAGTCGTGAAAACCGGCGCCGTGGGCATTGGTTTCGGCTTTAAGCCCGGCGCCCGGTTAAGCAGGCTCTGCGGCTGTAAACACATTTTCGACAGCAAAAAAGGCGGATTTTTTCCCGTTGTGGACGCTTATCAAGCCGCCGACCGGGCGGACATTTATGTCGCCGGCGACGCGGCCGGCATTGGCGGCGCTGCACTGGCTGAAATACAAGGGCGGATCGCGGGACTACATGCCGCCTATTCACTTGGCCGGATTTCCAAAAACCGGTTCGGTTCCTTGATCCAACCGCTATTGAACAGCAAAGAGAAAGTGGCGCGATACTCCCGCAAACTGGAGCAAATCTACACGCCCCGGGACGCCCTGTATCAAACCATAACCCCCGAAACCATTATCTGCCGTTGCGAAGGGGTCACCGCCGGGGAGCTATGGGAACAGATGGGAAAAGGCCGCCTGGACCTAACGTCTCTAAAACCGGCCCGCTTGGGGATGGGCCCCTGCCAGAGCCGGGGCTGCGAATCCATTACAGCGGAATTGTTGCGCCTGGAGGGCGTCGATCCGCATATGATCAAGCCCTTGGGACTGCGCCCGCCTCTGATTCCGATGCCGATTTCGGTGTTTGAGAAAAATAATGATGAGGTATGTGGATAAGATGCTAAACTTTTTCCGAGACTGCGCTCGGAAAAAGTGGCTGTAGCGGGGCAGCAAGGATGCTGATAATTCAAATAGGTTTCCCCGCTTACGCTTCGCTTCAGACGGGATCGTAGACAGGTGTCGGGTGTCAGGTTTCAGTATCTAACATCTCCTTTCCCTTATATGAAACTGCATTTATTTAGACAGGATTAACAGGATTAACAGGATTTTTTTTGCTCAGTCTGGTTATATCCTGTCTATCCAGCCTGCCGGGGCGAAGCTTTTTAGCGAAGTCTGGTTGATCCTGTCAGAAAAATAAAATTGCATTTGTTAAGTTTTTTATTCGATTTGACTGGCCGTCTTTTTGGCTGGTGGCTCAGCTGAACCCTGAAATCTTCATTATTTCGCGACCCGTTTAATTGCTTATAAGGTTGGCATCATCCAACGCATTTACGATGGCCTGATCGGCATATTTTCGGATGATCGGCGCTAATTTATCTATCTCGGATTGCGGTAAATTTTCCAAATCCCCTGAAAGGTCGAAATCTTTTAGAGGCGACTTCTTGTTTGTGGGTTCCCCCGATCCGATGTAATTCAATGGTTCAGTCTTGAAGACAACAGCAGCTATGTTTGCATAGGCATGCGCCTGTTTTGATATTAAAAACACTTTTGTAAATAGACCATAGCCCTGTAATTCTAATGGTTTATCACCCCAATGCGCGTATCGGCAGTGAATTGAAATTTCGGCTGCGGTATCGCCGTGCATCCTGATATCAAGACTGCTGTTGTGATGGCCAAAAAGAATCGTCGAATCATTTAAACCCCTAATTCGTATGGATTTGTAATTTCAGCTAAATATGGTGCCTTTTGGCAAATATTCCAACCAAATTAATAAATCAATTCTATACTAATGAATATATATTCATTTTTGATAAAAATTGTCTTTAAATATAGATTTGAGCCCACTTCCAACTTTTTTAATATAACAATTTGTATTAATTAATAATAAATTTCTTTCAATCAAAGACATTTTATTTAATTTAACACTTGACAGAGCATGTGAGTCTGTAATAAAAATGAATGATCATTCATATTTTTGTAATTATGGCTATTGCAGCGAGGAGCCTAAGATCAATAAAAAAAATAAAAATAACAAATACCATCTTATCCTGGAAGCGGCGGTGAAGGTATTTGCCCGACAGGGGTTTTACCAGTCAACCGTAGCCCAGATTGCCAAGGAAGCCGGTGTGGCGGATGGTACAATTTACCTGTATTTCAAAAATAAAGACGACATCCTGGTCAATTTTTTCCATTACAAAACCAAACAGGTC
>Ga0316194_10001246_pt1 | contig 17365 bp, 16 predicted proteins | sample CroRivsedime1_MG_FD_204936 | JGI IMG/M metagenome (GOLD analysis project Ga0316194, IMG submission 204936) | Coastal sediment microbial communities from Maine, United States - Cross River sediment 1 | ecosystem: Environmental > Aquatic > Marine > Coastal > Sediment | place: USA: Maine...
GTTTGCCGTCACGCCCGTCGCAGGCTTTCCCTGGTCGAGAACTTCACAAAGCCGCGTGCAGAGCACGACCGCCTTCTTCTCGATGACATCCTGCCCTTTGGCCGCGCGCTCCGCCTTGTCGAGTCGCTTCTGCACCGTCTCGAGATCCTTGAGGATGAGCTCGGTCTCGATTGTCTCGATGTCGGCGAGAGGGTCGACCCGATTGTCGACGTGCACGATGTTCTCGTCCTCGAAGCAGCGCACCACGTGCGCCACGGCGTCTGCGTCCCGGATGTTGCTCAAGAACGCGTTGCCCTTGCCCTCACCCTTCGACGCGCCGCGGACGAGCCCTGCGATATCGACGAACTCGACCGACGCCGGAACCACCTTTTTCGGCTGGTACAGCTGCACCAACTTGTCGAAACGGGGATCCGGGACCGGGACAATGCCGACGTTCGGGTCGATGGTGCAAAACGCGTAATTCGCCGCTTCCGCCTGCTTGTCGGAGAGGGCGTTGAAGAGGGTCGACTTACCGACGTTCGGCAGGCCGACGATGCCAACGGACAGAGCCATGGGCCGTCCTTAGCGCGAGGGCGTCCGGGCGGCCACTCAGGGAATCCAGAGTCGCCCGACCGCGAAGAGGACCGCTGCCAGGATGGCGGTAAACGGCACCGTGATGAACCAGCTCGCCACGATTCCGCTCACGACCCTCATGTTGATCGCGCCGATGCCCCGAGCGAAACCGACACCGATTACGGCCCCGACCAAGGTGTGCGTCGTGCTCACGGGTAGGCCGAGCTTGCTTGCGAGGACGATGGTCGTCGCGGCCCCGAACTCCGCGGCAAAGCCGCGCGAGGGCGTGAGCTCGGTGATCTTCTTGCCGACCGTGGCCATGATCTTGTAGCCGTACGTCGCAAGACCGACGACGATCCCGACGGCCCCGATCAGGAGCACGCGGTGAGGGACCGCGACTTTCGCACCGAGGTCTCCCGATGTCGCCCCAAACACCGCCGCCATGGGACCAACCGCATTCGCGACGTCGTTGCTTCCATGGGCGAACGCGACGAAGCAGGCCGTGAGAACCTGGAGCACGAGAAAGACACGCTCCGCCAGATGAGTGTGGTCATCCTTGTCTTCCGAGGCCGTCTTCGCGAAGCGGGCCAACAATGGAACCGACACCATGCTGGCCAGCAAGCCCGCGGCGAAGGCGATGCCGAGGGCCGGCCCCAGCGCCAAATCGAGCTTGAGCGGCTTGAGCCCCTTGAAGAGCACACTCAGCGCGAGAATGGCGAAGATGGGAAACACCATGATCGGACCCCAGCCTCGCAAAGCCAGGAGGGGCCGATCGACGTTGAGGATCCTCCGCTTGATGAACACGAAACCGGAATATCCCAGGAGCGCACCCATCAACGGAGAGACCACCCAGCTTGCGGCGATCTTGGCCATCACGCCCCAGTTCACGGCGTCGAAGCCGCCGGCCATCAGGCCGAAGCCCACGACGGCGCCGACAATGCTGTGTGTGGTCGATACCGGCCAGCCGGCGTACGTCGCAATATTCAACCAGAGGGCGGCAGCCAGTAGGCAACACGTCATCCCGACCGCGATCACCATTGGGTCCCCGCCAAAGGCGGAGACGTCGACGATGCCCTTGCGGATCGTATTGGTCACCGTCCCTCCGACCAACATGGCGCCGCCAAACTCGAAGATCGCGGCTACGATGATTGCGCGTCGCAGGGTGAGCGCCCCGGAGCCCACCGATGTCCCCATGGCGTTTGCCACGTCGTTGGCGCCGATATTCCAGGCCATGTAGAGGCCCGCGACGGCCGCGATGGCCAGGACGATCGTGGTCGGTTCCATGAGACTTGGTCTAGCCCGCTACGAAAAGCCGGAATTGATCCCCAACGTTCTCGGCATGATTGGCCATGTCGCCAATCTTGTTGAGAACTTTGGTCCACATGAACACTGCGGTTGGAGCCATCGTGTCCTCTTCTTTGAACAGCACTTTGGCGCACCGGTCTTGGATCTTGTCAGCCTCATGCTCCGCGCGGTTCAAGATTGCCGCTTGTTCGAGCACACGTTCTGCTGGAGGCCCTGCGAAGCCCGACTCCACCAGGTCGTCGATCATCTCGATGAGCTTGGCGGCCTCCCGGATCGTCTCGAGGACTCGCTCTACGAAGAGATGCAGAAACGGCTTCATCTCCTCCGACACGGTCAGCGGACGAATCGTCAGCAGCACTCCGACGTCCTCGGCGCAGTCGGCGATTGCGTCGATCTGGCTGATTAGCTTGAGGACATCGCGTCGATCCACCGGCATGAGCAGGCGAACGGGCATTTTGGAGCGCGCAACGTTCTTCGCATCGTCGGCTTTGCCCTCCATCACGCTGATTTCTTTCGCGAGGCGTTCGACTCCGGGCTGGTCTCCCCGGGACAGCAGCTCGATCAAATCCTGAACTCGTTCGCTCGTTCGAACGACCTCGGTCATCAAGTCGCCCACCTTGGGCAAAGGGTTGCGGGCGAGTAGGTTGGCAAGCGGTATTCTCATGGCGAGCCCAAGCCTCTCATCCTTATTCGCTCCGCTCAAACGCTTAGTCCGGCTGGCCGAATCTCCTGCGTTTTCGCGGCGATCGGCATTGAGGTCGTGCGCCTGGTATGTAGACTCGGGGTTGCTCGCTTGGAACTCCTCCGTCACAGGTTCGTCACAGGGAGTAAGCAGGCTTCAGACTGAGGAACATGGGTTCGAGAATCCTAGTCGTCGAAGACGAGCCAGACTTGGCTGAGTTGGTTGCGCTTAATCTGCGTGGGGCTGGCCACGACGTCACCGTCTCCCATGACGGGAACACCGCGCTGGCCGAGATTCAACGACATCAGCCGGACCTAGTCGTGCTGGACGTCATGTTGCCCGATCTCTCTGGGATCGAGGTGTGCCGCCGGCTACGGCGCAACCCTCAAACCGTTCGTCTGCCGGTGATCATGCTCACCGCCCGAAGTGACGAGGTCGATCGGGTCGTTGGTTTCGAGGTTGGAGCTGACGACTACGTGCCGAAGCCCTTCAGCCCGCGGGAGCTCATCTTGCGCGTCGAGGCGATCCTCCGGCGCACCACAGCTGTTGGCGAGACCGAAGGTCCGCAGGTCATCACGCTAGGCAAACTGGCCATCGACGTTCCGGCCCACAGGGTCGACGTCGAAGGAGAGGAAGTTCTCTTGACGGCGTTGGAGTTCCGCTTGCTTCTCGACCTGGCTAGCCGTGCCGGCAGAGTGCAGTCCCGAGATGCGCTTCTCGAGCGTGTGTGGGGATACTCACCCAACGTCGAGACCAGAACCGTCGACACGCACGTCAAACGACTTCGCGAGAAGCTCGGTGCCGGGGCGGAGCACATCGAGACCGTCCGCGGCGTCGGTTACCGGGCGCTGAAAGCCTAGGTTGGCCAGAGGCGCGCACCCCGCGTATTCTTTCTCCGTGATCCAACGCTATACCCTGCTCGGCGGAGCGATCGCCCTCACGACGGGGCTTTTGTACGTGTTTCGAGGCGCCATCGCGCCGAACGCGCCCGACTGGCTGCTCCTGCTTTGCGGTGTGGTTCTCGGTTCGCTGGCCGGCTGGCTCGTCTCGCTTCAGGACGTCCTCGATGCCAAGCGTCTGCAAGGGCTGGTCGAAGGGCTGACCGCGCGGAGCTACGAGCGCCGAACCCGCATTCGACGTCCGGGCCAGATTCCGGACTTGGCACGCGCGCTCGACTCGCTCGCCGAACGCTTGTCTGCGAGTGAGGAGAAGAAGCATCGCCGCGAGGACCGATTGCGGACGATCCTCGATGCGATGGCGGAGGCCGTCATGGTGACCGATGCGGATGGCCACATCACACTCACCAACGAGGTGCTCAGTGAGCTCGTTGGTTCCAGCGCCGAGGGGAAGACAGCAACAGAGGCGATTCGCAACCCCGACCTCCGGCAGGCCATCGAAGACGCGCAGCTCGGGCTCGCCCAACAACTCGAGATCTCGGTTGACGAAGCCGGTGGCAGTCCCGGTCGCGTCCTCCTCGCTTCGGTCTCTCCACTCCGAAGCCAGCAGGGCGTCGTGACCGTGTTTCATGACGTGACGGCCGAGCGCATTGCGGAGCGCGTGCGCAGAGACTTCGTTGCCAACGCCGGCCACGAGCTTCGAACGCCCCTGACTGCGATCCGAGGATTCGCCGAGACGCTGCGCGACGGTGCCATCGACGATCCCGAGGTGGCCCGTGGGTTTCTCGACGTCATTCTCCGGCACACCAAGCGTTTGCAAGCGCTGGTGGACGATCTCGCCGATCTGAGCCGTTTCGAGGGCGCGGAGCTCGAGCTCACACTCGCGCCAGTGTCCGCCGGGGCCCTGCTCGACGAGGTGCTTCGGGGTCTCGAGGCGCAGTACAAGGCCAAGGGATTGAATCTGGTGTCGACCGGGCTCGCCGAGGCCCCCCCGGTGATGGCTGACGAGCGGGCGCTCGAGCAAGTTCTGGTCAACCTCGTCGACAACGCGATCAAGTACGCCCCGGAAGGGGGTGAGGTCCGAATCGAGCTCATTCCGGGCGAAGAGGACGTCCTCATCGAGGTGGCCAACTCGGGACCGGGGATCCCAGCGAAACACCTTCCGCGTGTATTCGAGCGCTTCTACCGCGTGGATGCCGGTCGCTCTCGGGAGCTCGGCGGCACCGGGCTCGGGCTCGCCATCGTGAAGCATCTTGTCGCTGGAATCGGGGGGGATATCACGGTCGATAGCGACGCTGAGTGGACCCACTTTCGGCTCCGACTCGCCCTCGGAGATAGCCCCAAGAGAGACACGGGCGTGTCACCGGGCTGACACATTCGACGCGTAACACGCGGGCCAATGACACGTTTCTGCATCATTCGTCACGCGCTCGTTGCCGTCGTTGCACTGAGCCTGTCCGCTCCTGTATTGGCCGAAGAGGACGCGAAGGCGCCCACTGAACAGGAACAACCTGTCGAGGAGGTCATCGGGTCCCTTCCCGAAGACCAGCAGGAGGCAGTGCAAGAGGCGATCGAGGAGGTCGAGTCGCCCGGCGGCACCAAAGTCATCGTCGTGCCACCGCCGGAGGCGAGCGTTCGAGAGTACGACCCGTCGCAGGAAACCGATCAGGAGGCGGCGGCCGAGGAACGCGTGCCCGGCGAGAAGCTCCACCCGAAGGGCGAGGACGAGATGATGGGCGATCACGTCGTCGACCGTGGTGACATCAAGTTCCGACCTGGCAAGGGCGTCGAGATCAATAGCGCGGATGACAAATTTCAACTTCGAATCCGTGTTCGTGTCCAGATGCTCTACACCTTCGTCCACGATGACAATCTCGGGCCCAATGAAGGCGACGAGCCTGAAGCAAATCTGAACGACTTCCGCCTTCGCCGCGCACGCTTCATCTTCCAGGGCACTTTCTTTGGAAAGCACAATCAGTACAAGCTCGAGATCGACCCTCTGCGCAAGGACAATGTCGTTCTCGACTACTATCTCGACTTCACCAAGAACAGGGACATTCAAGTTCGCGTCGGCCAGTACAAGATTTCGTCGAACCGGCAACGCGTGATCTCGTCCGGAAACCTAGAGATGGTCGATCGCAGCCAGGTCAACTCCGAGTTCTCACTCGATCGCGACATCGGAATCGATCTCCGCTCGCGTGATTTCCTCGGACTGAACAAGATGCGATACGTGCTTGGTGTGTCCTCGGGTAATGGCCTCAACAACCCGCAGTTCACGGACTTCTCGATGGTCTACCTGGTGCGCGTCGAATATCTTCCGATGGGCATTTTTCGTGACTACAGTGAGGTGGACTTCGCTCGAACGAAGCCGCGCTTGTCGATCGGCGCGACCTATTCGTTCTTCCACAAGGCGAACCAATCCCGCGGCATGGTCGGCGTGCCCTTCGCCGACGGCGGCACGGCGGACTACCATTTCGTCTACGCTGACGCCTTGTTCAAAGCGCGTGGGTTCTTTGCGCTCACCGAGTTTGCTTTTCGAACGGGCCAGCGCAACATCGGCGACATCACGCCATCGGATCCCGACTACGACCCAGATCTTCCAACCGCTGCGCGCAACGGGCTCGGCTGGATGCTCCAGGCAGGCTACCTCATCCCCAACACCCGCTTCGAATTCGCCGGGCGCGGTGCGCTCATCCAGGCCAACTCGAAACGATCGGGAACTAGCCTAAACGACGCCTACGGGGTGACGTTCTCCGCGAGCTGGTACTTCGCTCGCCACCCGTTCAAGATTCAGGCCGATGTCTCACAACTCTGGGAGGACACCTTCAACGAAGGGTCCACGGTCTTCCGTCTACAGCTGCAGGCCTCGCTCTAAGTTGAGCGCTGTGGCCGCCGACCTCCTGCGCGTTCTTGCTTGCTTTGCATTGGTCGCCTGCAAACCAGTGAGCACCGAAACCGCGGCCGACGTGGCGGTGGTCGGCGCGAAACCCCGATGTCCGAAGATCGGCGTTGTCGAAGGGGCCGGCGGCGACGCCCAGCACGCCCGGGCAGACGCCATCGAGCAGGCCGCAGAGCGCGGAGCGACGCACATACTGCTCGACACGCCGTACTCGGACCTCCAAAACGGGATGGTAACCATCGTCGACGGGACGCTCTTCGAATGCCCGCCGCCGGGCGATGTCTTCCCGCCGGACGGCTACCGCTGAGGTCCTGCCTAGTAGCCGTGACCGTGGCGCACGTCGCGGCCTTCGACGGTGAAGATCACCATCTCCGCGATGTTGGTCGCATGGTCCGCGATTCGTTCGAGGTACTTCGCGCAGTTGCAGATTCGCATTCCGTCGGGAATGCGCGCGGTGTCGTTCTTCATGTATTCGAGGCACAGTCTCATGACTTCGGCGTAGATCTCGTCGACCGCATCATCTTGCGTGAATACGTCGCGCGCCTTGCTCGGGTCTTCGTCGACTAGGGCGTTCAATGCGTCGCGCAACATCGCGCCCGCGCGTGCCGCCATCTCCGGCAGCCGAGAGGCCGGTGGGCTGAGTCGGTCCGCCGGCTGCATCTCCATTGCCCGCTCGGCGATGTTCACGGCCTCATCGCCAATTCGCTCGAGGTCCGTCGACGCCTTCACGGCCGCTACAGCGAATCGTAGGTCTCTACCAACCGGCTGACGCAGCGCTAGAATCCGAACGGCGAGGTCGTCGACGGCGAGCTCGTCCTTATTCATCTCGCGATCGGCTGCCATGACCTCGTTCGCCATGACCTCGTCGCGATCTTCGAAGGCTCGCACGGCGATGCTGATCATCTGTTCGCATCGGCCGCCCATCGCCAGCAGGCGATCCTTCAAATTGCGCAGCTCCGCCTCGAATTCTTGGTGGGTGTGCGTTCTCATGGGTCGGCTCGATCGCGCCATTATCCAAACCTACCGGAAATATACTCCTCAGTACGCTTTTTGGATGGTCTCGTGAACATCGTCGCGGTGTCCCCGTGCTCGACGAGCTCTCCCATGTAGAAAAACGCAGTGAAATCGCTCACTCGCGCCGCCTGCTGCATCGAGTGAGTGACAATCACGATGGTGTATCGCTCGCGGAGCTCCCGAAGCAGCTCTTCGATCTTGGCGGTTGCGATCGGATCGAGGGCCGACGCCGGTTCATCCATCAGGATCACCTCCGGCCAGACCGCCAGGCAGCGGGCGATGCAGAGGCGCTGCTGCTGGCCCCCCGATAGCCCGAGTGCCGAGCTTTGAAGGCGGTCCTTCACCTCGTCCCACAAGGCGGCCCCTTTGAGCGATTCTTCGACGCGCTGTGCGATGAGGTCCTTGTCCTTCTCTCCGCCGATGCGAAGCCCGAACGCAACGTTTTCGAAGATGGACTTCGGGAATGGGTTCGACTTCTGGAACACCATCCCCACGCGTCGGCGCACTTCAACCGGGTCGACCATGCGGCCGTAGATGTCCTCACCGTCGAGAAGGATGCGCCCTTCGACGCGGCAGCTGTCGATGGTGTCGTTCATTCGATTGAGTGCGCGAAGGTAGGTGCTCTTGCCGCAGCCCGACGGCCCAATGAGCGCAGTGACGCTCTTGTCGGCGATGTCGAAATCCACGTCCTTGATCGCCTGGTTGGCGCCGTAGAAAACGTTGACGCCTCGTGTCTGCATCTTGACGCTCCGAGGCGCTTCGAGTGCGGCTTCTGTGATTTCTTTCATGGGCGGAGAGCCGCGCGTGAACGCGCGCGAATGATCACGGCCAGCAGATTGAGCGAGAACGTCAAGACGAGCAAGACGAGCACCGTTCCAAACAACATCGGCCTCGCTGCATCGACGTTCGGAGACTGGGTGGCGAGCGCGTAGACGTGGTAGCCGAGGTGCATGAACATGTCGCGAAGGTCGGTCGGAAGGTATGGTAGGAAGTTCGCGGCCCCGCAGAAAATGATCGGTGCCACCTCGCCCGCGCCGCGGCTCACCGCGAGGATTACCCCGGTCAGAATGCCGCCTTTCGCGTTCGGCAGGACGATCATGTAGACGGTCTGGAAGCGCGTCGCGCCCAACGCGAGCGAAGCGTCACGCAGCTCACGTGGAACCTGCCGCAGGGCCTCCTCGGTGGTCACAATGACGACTGGGAGCGTCAGCACCGCCAGGGTCAGCGATGCCCACAGAATCGAAGGCTTGCCCCACACCGGCCGCGGGTCGTCATAGAGGATCGCATCCAGGCTGCCACCCACGAAAATGATGAAAAAACCCAGGCCAAATAGACCGAACACGATAGACGGGACGCCTGCCAGGTTGTTCACTGCCATTCGCACGGCCCTAGCGATCCGCGATCGAGGCGACGCGTACTCCGTCAGGAAGATCGCGGTGGCGATTCCAACCGGTACACCGGCCAACGTCATGAGCAGCGTCATGAACACGGTGCCGTAGATCGCCGGCCAGATCCCGCCGGAAGTCATGTCGGCGCCAGGCTTCTCGGTGAGGAACTCCGCGGAGATCACCGGTGCCCCGTGCCATGCGATTTGTCCGAGCAGCACGAAGAGGAGCAACAGGATCACCAGCAACGCGGCCCCCGTAAGCCCTGCTAGCAACCAGTCCTTCCCCGTGTACCTCATGACGTTGCCGTGAGTCGCTTCTGGAGGCGCCGAATGGCGATGTCTCCGACGATGTTGAGAACGAACGTCACCGCGAAGAGCATCACGCCCAGCAAGAACAGCACCCGCCAGTGGGGATCACCCTGCGCAACTTCTCCGAGCTCGGCGGCGATCGTTGCCGTCACCGTCCTCACGCTCGTACTGAAGTCGAAGAGCTCCATGACGGCTGCATTGCCGGACGCCATCAACACGATCATCGTCTCGCCAACGGCGCGGCCAAAACCCAAGACCACTCCTGCCGCAATTCCCGGTATTGCCGCGGGCAACACCACTCGCAGCGCAACCTGATATTTGCGAGCGCCAAGTGCGAGCGCCGCTTCGGTGAGCGTCTTGGGAACGCTTTGGATGGCGTCTTCCGAGATCGTGAAGATCACCGGAACGATCGTCAGTGCCAACCCGATGGCGGCAACCACCGCGTTCAACCTGAAGCGAAAGCCGAACGTGGCCTGCGCCCACGATGCCAGGACCATCAACGCGAAGAAGCCGAGAACGACCGACGGAATGCCAGCGAGAAGCTCGATGATCGGCTTGACTACCTCTCGAACCGCTCTGGGTGCGTAGAGGGCAACGAACATCGCGCACCCGATCCCGAGCGGAACGCTCATCAACATCGCGAGCAATGTGACCTTGAGAGAACCGATGAAAAGCGGGACGACGTTGAACTTCGCCGGCTCGCCGACCGGTTGCCACACGAAGACCGGGTCCTCGTAGCCGTGCCACTGCTTGGGCACAAAGAGATCGCGAAGCGCCACTTCTTCGGCGAACTCGGCCTCCCAGAGCATCGGGAGCGCCTCACGCGCGATGAAGATGAAGATTAACGCAATGGCGGCGATCGCTGCCAGCGCAAACACCGCGATGGTGCGTTCCGCGGCGCGGTGCCACCAGGGTGTATGAAACGAGCTCGCCAGCTTAGACTTCGCTCGAGGAGGACGCAGCGTTATACGACGGTGCGCCGCGGGAGCGTTTGCAGGCTCACCAGCGTCGAGCACCGTTTCGCTCACTTGGCTTCCTTGGGAAGCGGGTAGTAGCCGACGCCCTCGACCACCTTCTGACCTTCGTCCGAGAGTACGAAATCGAGGTATTCCTTGGCTAACCCGCTCGCCTCGCCGGCGCTGTAGATGTTGAGAAAGCGTGACAGGGGATACTTGCCGCTGGTCGCGTTCTCCATGGTCGGTTCGACGGGATCGGAGCCCTCAGCCGCTACTTTGACCGTTCGGACTCCCTCGGCGTAGGCGATGCCGCCGTACCCGATCCCGCCCTTGTCCTTGCTCACCGCGTGGATCACCGCTGCGGTGCCGGGCAACGTCTGTGCGGTTGCCGCGAAGTCTTCATTGTCGAGCACGTGCTCCTTGAAATACGCGTAGGTGCCCGAGTTGTTCTCGCGGCTGTAGAGGACGATCCGCATGTCCTCTCCGCCAACGTCCTTCCAGTTCGTGGTCTGACCGCGGAAGATCTTCTTGAGCTGGGGAATCGTGAGCGCCTCGATTCCATTGGCCGCGGGGACGTAGACCGCCAGCGAGTCGAGAGCGACTCGAAACTCGCTCGCATCTACGCCGCGCCGCTTGGTGAGTTGCTTCCGCTCTTTGTCCTTGATGGGGCGGCTCGCATTCGCCAAGTCTGCCGTGCCGTTGATGAGGGCCGCGACCCCGGTGCCCGAGCCACCGCCAGACACCTGCAGCACCTTGCCGGGGTTTGCATCCATAAACGCCTGGGCCCACTTCTGAGCCAGAATCACCATCGTGTCGGACCCCTTGATGGTCAGCGTCGAGTCCGCGCCTCTTGGTGACGATTCGCCTCCGTCGGCCCGCTTGCCCGAGGTGCATCCAGCAACGGCGAGCGTGGCGGCGAGTGCCAGAAAAACCCAATGATTTTGACGTGCTCTTAACAATGCATTTGCTCCGATCGCCCCGACTCTGAGATCTCCATGTGACATCTGCGTGACAGCCCGGCGACGACCCCGCGTCACCTCCGACAAGCTGCGCTGGCGCCCGTCTCGACACACGACTGCCACGGACGAATCACGATCTCGGCACGAGCATGCCGCGAATCTGTCACGCGCTGTTCCCAAGCTCTGACCGATGATGGCGGTTGATCGTTGCGTCGTAGCTGGTGATAGCTCCCTGTGTGCGGCGCTGAGGCAGTCCCTCGGGCCGAGCGGCCCCGATTTGGAGGCGGCGCGCGATGGCGAGAGCGCCATCCGCTTGCTCTCGAAGCAGGGAGTTGCCGGTCTCATCGTCGAGGACCAGCTCGCCGACATGCGCGCCACAGAGGTGCTCAAGCGAGTGCGGGAGCGTCCCGAAACCCGCACGAAACCAGTCATTCTCGTATCGGGTCAAGACGACGAGGTCGATCGCGTGTTGGCGTTCGAGCTCGGTGCCGACGACTTCGTGGCCGAGCCGTACAGCCTGCGAGAGCTCGCGTTACGATTGCGCGCCGTTCTTCGACGCACTCGGGCGCAAGCTGGGGAGCAGACCGACCGGCTGCAATTGGATCGCCTCGCCATCGACGTGCCCGCCCACGAAGTTCAGGTCGACGGATGGGTCGTCTCGCTTACCGCTTTGGAGTTCAAGTTGCTGCTCGACCTCGCGCAGCACCGAGGCCGCGTACGAAGCCGTGAAAAGCTGCTCGACTCGGTTTGGCATCACCCGAGCACGTTGGAAACCCGCACCGTCGACACGCACATCAAGCGACTTCGAGAGAAGCTGGGCGATGTGGGACGTGAGATCGAGACGGTGCGCGGCGTCGGGTACCGACTGAAGTGATCGACTGATGTTTAGTGATTTCGACAAGAAGAAGAAGGAGTCCACCGAGGAAAGAGGACGGATGGGCGTTTCGCTCGCGCTGTCTGCGGTGGTCTACGTCGTTGCTGGGCTCGGAGTCGCAGCAGCGGTCGCCACGGCCAAAGTCGTGGTGGACCGACAGGAGCGAGACGTCGAAATCCAGTTTGCCGCCGCCCCAACTCCCATCGAGAAGGAGCGGCCGAAGCCAAAGCCAAAGGTGATCGAGAAGAAGGAAGCCCCCGAGGAGGTCAAGGCTGAGCCAGGACAGAAGCGCGGGCTCAGCGCGCCGCAGGAGATCCCCGACGAAGAGCTTCAGGAAGCCAGCGAGGGGCGCCTTGCGGAGGTCGAAGAAATCAACATCGACGAGATGATCGGCGGCGGCGGAAGCAAGGGAAAGAAGAAGACCGGCCCTCGTCAGAGACGCGAGACCGTGGCGCGGCCGAAATTCCTGAGCGGCTGCCGCGCTCCAGAGATTCCTTTCGCGGTCCGTACCAGCGCAGAGACGATACGCGTCCGTGTCCGACTTCTGATCATGCCCGATGGGGTCCCTGCCAAGGCCGAGATGGAAGAGTCACACGAGCTCATCCCAGATGAGTCGATCATCAAATGCGCGCTTGCTCAGCGCTTCGAGCCCGCGCGCCTGCCAGACGGGACGGCGGTTCCGTATCCGTATCGGCGCCAGTTCACGTTCAAGCCGTCCAACATCTGATTGAGAGCGAAAGGTACAAGCCATGGAATTAGACGTACTCGAGATGTGGCATTCGATGAACCCAGTCGTGAAGAGCGCGGTGGTCGTGCTCACGATTCAGGGTGTCTGGGGTGTCACCGTCACGGTCGATAGGCTGTTGATGCTGCTCATGTCCAAGCGCCGTTCGCGCAAGTTCGCCGCGGACGTCGAGGCGCCGATGCGGCAAGGCGATGCACAGGGGGTGATGCAAGTCGCAGAAGAGTCCAAGAAGCGAAGTCACCTCGCCCGCTTCATCTTCGAAGGGACCAAGGTCTTTCAGGACAACCTCGCGCTCGGCAACAGCCGCGATCGCGCAGCCGAGTTCACGCAGCGCAGCCTCGCGCGCACCGGAGAGAACCTCAGCGCGAATCTGAACAAAGGCATGAGCGTGCTCGCCACGACAGGCTCGACGGCGCCATTCGTCGGACTGCTCGGAACGGTGTTCGGGATCCTCGGCGCCTTCAAAGTGATCGGACAAGCCGGCGGCGGAGGCCTGAGCACGATCGGACCCCTCATCGGTGAAGCACTCTACGTCACAGGCTACGGCCTGATGGTCGCAATCCCGTCCGTCATGCTCTTCAACTGGTTGAGCGGTCTGATTTCGAAGTACGAAGCTGGCCTTGCCAATGCGGGTAGCGAGCTCGTCGATCAGCTCGAAGCCGGAGCGCTTGGTGGAGATACGGGTGCGATTCTCGATCGGTCACCGAGCGTCGTGAACGGCGGCCACGCGACCCCAGTCCCCGCGGAGTGATCGGAGTCAGGACGAGCTGATGAGCAGTCTTTCACGAAAGAAGCGCGAAGCCGTACGACCGGAGATGAACGTCACACCGTTGGTGGATGTCGTCCTCGTGCTTCTAATCATCTTCATGGTGATTCTGCCCGCAGCCGTGAGCAACATGAACCTCGAGCTCACGAAGATGGAAAACCCGGACGAGGAACCCAAAGGCGAGCCCGAGCCCTATGTCCTCTCGGTAGACGTCGATGGACGGCTCTATTTGGACGACTACGCGGTCGACAAGGCCGAGCTCGCCAATCACCTGAGGGCAGTCAACGCCAACGACCCGACGAAGAAGCTCGTTCTGCGAGGCGACCACCGCCTCAAGTACGTTCAAGTACGCGATGTCATGGCCATCGTGCAGGACGTCGGCTTTCCGGGGGTTGCCCTTCGGGCAACCAAGGCAGCTCTCGACGATGCGGCAGCTTTCGCCGAAAGCGTTCGAAAGACCCGAGAAGCGGCGAACTAGGAGGATGGTTTCGTGGGAATGAACGTAGGCGGAGCCGAAGGCAAAAAGGGCAGAGTGAAACCGGAGATGAACGTGACCCCGTTGGTGGACGTCGTCCTGGTGCTGCTGATCATCTTCATGGTGATCATGCCTCTGATGCCCGCGCACTTCTGGGTTCACGTCCCGGACAAACCGGACTCCGAGGAGATCACTCCTCCGGATCCAACCGAGAAGCAGCCTCTGGTGATCAGTGTGAACCCAGAGGGCCATTTTCAGATCAACAAAGAGGTCGTCCCTGACGCGGAGTTCGCCGAGAAGCTCAAACGCGTATTGATCGCTCGCGGCGAGCGCAAAGTGTTCTTCGATGCGGCGGACAATGCGCCGTACTCGCGCGCAGTGCGCGCGCTCGACTTGGCGCGCATCGGGGGAGCGGCACACATCGCAGTGCTCACGGAGGGTGTGCACGACTAGGAGCACCACGAGCTGATTCGGCATCGCTTCGAGCGAGATCGTTTGAAGGAGAGAAATGTCCTGTGTGACGAGAGGAGGGCTCTTCGCTGCCCTGCTAGTGGGGATTAGTGCGTCCATTTCGGGCGGAGCGGGCGCGCAAGAGCCTGAAGCGCCGCCCGTTGCCGATGCGCCGTCCTCCGAAGAGCCCCCCAAGGAGATCATCAAGAAGGACGTCGATGGCAAGGAATGGATCACGCCGGATGTCGCGACCTCCGAGGAGCGCGCCGAGGAAGATGAGATCGGCGACGTCGATGAGGTGATCATCGAGTACGCGCCGAGTCCCGACATGCAAGAGGACCAGGTCACCGACGCCGCGGGCGAGGAGATCACGGAGAAACCGGTCGTTTCCAAAGCGGTGCCCATTCAGAACCCAAACCAGCTCGAACCCGGCGCGGACAAGGAAACCGGCGTCCAAGGCCAGGTCGTCTCCGCCCGCCCCAAGAAGGTCTTGCCCGACGCCCCGGTGCTCGCGAAAGGCGGACCAGACGGAAAGCTTCGGAGCACGATCAGCGATGTGCGAGGCCGGTACCGACTCTACCTGCCTCCGGGCAAGTACACATTGCGGTCGTACTATGACCTCTACCACGGGGCACGTTGGGACGACGTCGAGGTTACCCGCGGTAAGTTCAAGCGAATCAACTTCGTCCTCGACCCGATCAGCGAGAAGGATGCTGGTGTCGAGGAGCAGGAGGTCGCCTATGTCGCCGATACGACCAGCGAAGCCGCGCAGCTCAACATCCGCAAGGAAGTGGTCACGGTCCAGGACTCGATCAGTGCTCAGGAGATCAAGCGCGCAGGTGACAGCACCGCCGGGGATGCGGTGTCACGCGTCGTGGGTGTCACGATCGACGATGACGATCGCTTGATCATTCGAGGGCTGGCAGGCCGTTACAACCGGGTGTTGCTGAACGGAATCCCCATCCCTGGCGTCGACCCGAACTTCCCGAGCGTGAAGCTCGACATTTTTCCGACGGACGTCGTCAGCAATCTGGCGGTCGTCAAGACGCCTCGTCCGGACCTTCCCGGCAACTTCGCTGGCGGCCTGTTGCTGATCAACACCGACAGCTATCCGGCAGAGTTCACCCTCAAGGCAGGCGTGTCGCTCGGCTTCAACTCGATGAGCTCGTTCCGCCAGATGCCTGACTACGCCGGCAGCAAGACGGACTTCCTCGGCTTCGACAATGGAACACGCGACCTTCCTCGGGCCGTCGGCGACAACCGGCTTCGAATCAGTCGCGGCGGGCGATACGGCACTCGCGACCAGACGGCCCAAGTGGGGCGCGAGTTTCCCAACATCTGGAATCCGAGCAGGCGAACAGCCCTACCGAAGATGGGTTTCAAGCTAAGCGTTGGTGACACCGCGGACCTCAAAAAGGCCGGGCGGCGAGGCGGATACCTCGTGAGCTTCGTTTACGAGTACGAGGACCAGATCAAGGACGGGTTCAACAAGCGATTCGTCTTCGACGCTGATGGGAACACGGTTCGTCCGCAGCAGGAGTTCGACTTCGAGAAGGGCGTCGAGGAGGTCTTGTGGGGGGTGTTCGGCAGCGGGATCCTGGAGATCAATCCCGACAACTTCCTGAATCTCACGACCCTGTTCAGCCGCGCATCGGAGGTCGAGACTCTTCTTCAGTTTGGTCAAGACGCCGTCAACGAGATACCGACCACGAAGACGTCGTTCGACTTCATCGGTCGAAGCATGCTGTTCAATCAGCTCAAGGGCGATCACCACAATCTCGGCGACAGCCGGTCGAGCTTGCACTGGAACGGTGTAGTCAGTTGGGGCAGACGCGACCAACCCGATCGGCGCTTCATCGAGCAGCAGGTGGAGAGCCAAGCGGTTCCCAAAGCGACCCGCTTCTATGCGGATCTCAACCAACTCTCGACTGGCGGAAAGACAAAAGTGCGCTTTCCGCTTTGGGAGGCCGCCTACGGAACGGTAGGAGTCGATGCCGGCTACGAGAAGCGGGACTTCCTGGTCCGACGCTTCGAGATGAGGCCTTTCTCGGGTGGTATTCTGGCAGGCGATCCTGAGTCTATCTACGGGCCGGATGGACTCGGTAGGGTGAGCAACATTCAGGAAAGTACACTTTCCGACGACGCCTACGACGCCAGCAACACGCTCTACGGCGGCTTTCTGCAGCTCGAGACCCCAATCGTGAAGTGGCTCAAATTCCTAGGGCTCCTGCGGTTCGAGGTGTTCAGGCAGCAGATTCAATCGCGGAGCCCGTTCGGCGAAGAGGGCGACAGCCCTGACCCGGCGCCAGGGACCGACCGCACAGACCTCGATCCCATGCCGTCCGCCAACTTCGCTTTCGAGATCAACCCCGAAATGTTCGTGAAGCTCGGGTACGGCATGACGGTCATCCGTCCCTCGTTGCGCGAGCTGGCACCGTTCTTGTACGTCGACTTCCTGCGAGGTTGGAACATCCGCGGCAACGAAAACCTACAGCGCACCCAAGTGCAAAACGTCGAGGCTCGATACGAGTTTTACTTTGGCGATACCGACTTGATCAGCGCCACCGCGTTCTACAAGTACATGAAGAACCCGATCGAGTTCGTCGTTCTGAGCCCGGTGAACAGCACCGCCAGCTACGCCAACGCCTCGAGCGGTTGGCTGTTCGGCGGCGAGATCGAGCTCAGGCTCGGCTTCGGGCGCTTTCACGAGAAGCTCGAGAAGTTCTTCTTCCTAGGAAACGTGGCGCTCGCGACTTCGCAGGCAACGCTGCCGGACGACGTTTCAGGTCGATCGAAGCGGCCTCTCTTCTTCCAGTCCAAGTACGTCACGAACCTGTCACTTCGTTTTGACGATCCTGACTCGGGCGTGATGGTCGGCTTGGTCTACAACTCGTTTGGGCCGCGCATCGTAGAAGTGGGTGTTGCCGCAAGTACGTTCGACAACCCTGATGTCATCGAATTGCAGCAACACCTCTTGGACATCATCGCGACCTGGCGGGTCAGCGAGCACGTCAAGCTGGGCTTCAAATGGAAGAACATCGCATTCGCCCGGAAACGATATCAGCAAGGCAACGAACTCGTACTCCTCGAAAACAG
>Ga0316194_10001248_pt1 | contig 17353 bp, 15 predicted proteins | sample CroRivsedime1_MG_FD_204936 | JGI IMG/M metagenome (GOLD analysis project Ga0316194, IMG submission 204936) | Coastal sediment microbial communities from Maine, United States - Cross River sediment 1 | ecosystem: Environmental > Aquatic > Marine > Coastal > Sediment | place: USA: Maine...
TGCAGCCGGCCTCCATGATCTTCATGACCGTCGGTTCGGCAAGAAAGCAGAGGAATGCCTGTGCATCATTAAACCCGCGAGGAACCCATATCAGCTGCACGTATTTGTCACGGAATCGTGCGAAATACTCAATGCCGATTCGAATGTCGATTTTTAGAATTTTGGCGGCTTCGAGAAGTTCGGCTGCAAAACGCGGCTCGATAAAGTTGTAGTGGATCACCCGCAGGCGTTGAACACCTTTTATCCATGCATCCATGATAAGATGGGTGGAAGACTTGCGCCCTTTTGTGTTGACATCATGTACGTGATCGTCAAATGCAATTTGATTCCAATCTTCGGGCATTTCCAAAAGATGGTAGCGCTTGAGTTGCCGCCGAATGACGCTCGGTTTCCCGGATGCCGCTGTCCGGAAGTCATGGGCCAGTTGGAGTTGCTTTCGGTAATCGCCGTGAACCCGCACCAAGTCCTTCATAATTTGTAGTAACACCCTGGCGGTATTTTTGGGCATTGGACCTTCGGCCGTATCGATCACTTCATTGCGCAACAAACGCAAAGCATTGATACGATCTTCAACCCCACCGACTTCCAGAGAACTTAAGAGGTGGACAACCGCGTAGGCAATCCGCAACCCTCTGGTTTCAGTCATTTCTTTGATGCCGTGGGAGTGAAAATACGGATAGTAAAATCGGCGAGCGTACTTGGTGCTGCTTTTTCCCTGCAGCACGTCGTTGACGATTCGGATCAGTTCGTGGTCGCGCTCATCAAAAAAAAATCCAGAGATTTTATCGTTCATAACAAGACAATGATAAGAACTCGTTATATCGAGTTGGGTTTATCCAAAATTCAAGATTGTGGATTTGCCGATATTAGAAAAAAATATGGGTTTCGATGCCCCTCTTGCATTTATTCTCATTGTATTCCGGTTCACGTTGTTTGATTAACTTTATTATAGCAAAATGTTAAAGCAAAATCTATGCCATTTTTAGAAGTGGTTATTTATAGAAGCTGTTTCAAAATCTCCGGTTCGTTGGTTTGAACCTTTTGTAAAGCGCTTAGCCAAACAGCTTGACTTTGACAAAGGCAATCGGTAATTTTACAAAAGTAAAAATTTTTCATAATTTATCGTAAAAACTTGAAAAAGTACCCTACAGGGAGGATTCCATGAAAAGCAACGTCTATTTTATTGATTTAAGGGCGTCCGCCAAAGAAAATCTTGTGGCAAAGCTGGCAAGGCTTCTGGATACGGCAGGCCTTGCCGAAACCGTAAAAGAAAGGGAGCTTGTTGCAGTGAAGCTTCATTTTGGAGAAAAGGGGAATACCGCCTTTATTCGGCCGGTATTTATTCGAAAGATTGTGGAGTCCATAAAACGTATCGACGGATATCCGTTTCTGACCGATGCCAATACCGTGTATGCCGGGACCCGAAGCGATTCACCCCATCATCTGTCCACGGCCATTCAAAACGGTTTTGCCTATTCAGTGGTAAATGCCCCCATTATCATTGCCGATGGATTAAGGGGAAAAAGCGAAACCGCCGTTACCGTCAACCAGAAAAATTTTAAAAAAGTGTACATTGGTTCTGATATTTTTGAAGCCGATGCCCTGATATCGGTGGCCCACTTTAAAGGGCATGAACTTTCGGGTTTTGGAGGTGCCATTAAAAACTTGGGGATGGGGTGCGCTTCCCGGAAGGGAAAACTGGCACAGCACTCAACTGTTTCTCCGAAAGTGGTCAAGAAAAAATGCGTGGGTTGCGGGGACTGCCTCCCCCACTGTTCCCAGATTGCCCTTTCACTGGAAAATGAAAAGGCGATTCTAAACGCCAAAAAGTGTATCGGATGCGGTGAATGTATTCTTATCTGTCCCGAAAGCGCCATCGAAATCGAGTGGAATCAGGCCATACCGACATTTCTGGAAAACATGGTGGAATACACCATGGGTGTTTTAAAAAACAAAACAGACAAATTGTTGTCTGTAAATTTTATCACCCAGGTATCCCCGGCATGCGACTGTTACGGCCACAATGATGCACCCATCGTCAGAGATATCGGCATCGTTGCTTCCAAAGATCCGGTGGCCATCGACCAAGCGTCCGTGGATCTTGTGAACCAGGAAGAAGCCCTTCCGGAATCATGCCTTGAGATCAATACTGAAAAAGGTGGGGATAAATTCAGGGGGGTTTATCCGAATGTCGACTGGACCCTTCAACTGGACTATGCCGAAAAACTCGGACTCGGAAGCCGAAGCTATGAGCTGACAAAAATATAACCCGTCCGAAAATTTACTATTTTGCAGATCTTCCGGATATTGTTTGTACCCATTTAGCCCGGATATTTCGGGTTAGGGCGAAATTTCATAGGCGATGCTAACCTGAACCCGAATACGACTCTCCCCGATCTCCATGGGCGGCGCCATCGTCCCTGCGTCTGCCTTCATCTCGGCTGCTCGTAACATATGAGGTCGGGGCGACGCATAAATCGGCTGTGTGCTGAGTGAAACAATGCGTTTTAGTTTCACACCCGCGGCTTCGGCCAATGTTTTTGCCCGTTCCATTGCTTCCTGCGTTGCCAATTTTAACGCTTTTTTTTCTAATGCCGATTTATCTTTGAGATAAAACTGAATACGTTGAATCGTGTTGGAACCGCTTTCAAGGGCTTTTCCAACAATCCGGGAAACATGTTTGGATAACGGTTGGGTCTCAAATCCTTCCAGCGTCACCACAATGGCATTGTTGACTTCATAACCTTTTATCTTGGGCGGCCGGGCTTTATAATCCTTTTGGGGCGTAACACGATAATTGGATGTCTCAAGTTTAAGATGTTTAATGTTCAACCCGTTGATGGCTGTTAGTACTGCTTTGGTTTTGTCCGCATTTTCCGAGCTGGCATTTTCCAATTTCCGCCCCTCTGTCACAACGGCGATGAAAATTTTTGCTGAATCGTTCTGACCCGTGACTTCGCCTGTACCTTCGGTAAGAATTAGATTACGATCTGAAGCAGAAGAAGACCGGACAAACACAGAATTCGCCACAAGACAAAAACATGCCGATAAAACCAAAATAAATGCTCTTTTCATCACTTCCTCCATAGATTAACTAATAAGCAAATTAGATGCTCAACATAACCCTTACCAATGGAAATGTAACCGAAAGACTTTTCAAAAGTGCCTAAAGTTTGAAGTGATCTAAAGTGCCTAAAGTTGAGGTAGCGCTAACGCGCTGTCATTAAAATATAATTGGCTAAAAAATCCTTTAACCCTGGCCCAGACCGATCACCAACACCTTATACTAAAAAGGTTGTGTTTGTATTGATATATAAGTCAGCATATCAGTAAAAAATGTCGAGTAGGATTTGCACTCCTTAGTATATTATGACTCGGTGTCATGAAACATTATGAAAAAAACTTTACCATCTGTAGACGAAACGATCAATGGAATATCTGCTTAAGGTCTTTGGGATGAATTAGTTGAATATGTTTTTGGGGGTTGCACTGGATGAATTGGTTCATATGATTCAGTAAGTAACTCAAGTTTGCCAACTTAATATTTCTCTCTAAAGTATTTAAAGTAACAGACCGAAATAGAACTTTGATTATATCCTTCATCTGTAAGTGTTCACGGGGTGTGGTTCCCCGTGAACAACTACCCTTCATCAAGGAGGCATAACCATGCGCCGAAAAATTATTTTAGGTGTTCTGACAGGTGTCATCCTTGCCTGCTTTTTCGTCATCATTGTTGTCGTATCGACTTATGATTACAACAAGTTCAAGCCAATGATTACCGGAATCGCTAAAAAATATACCGGCAGGAAACTCACCATTGCTGGTGATATAAAAGTGAAAATAAGTTTGTCTCCCACCCTCGAGGTAAACAACGTCTCTTTTCAAAATGCTCCCTGGAGCGCTTATCCGGAAATGATCCGTGCCAATCGCATTGAAGTTCAATTGGCCCTGATTCCGCTAATTCAGGGTAAAATCAGTGGAAAACGGTTAACGCTACTCAATCCGGATTTCATAATGGAAATCAACAAATCCGGCAAAACAAATCTGCAATTTGATTTGCCGGAACAAAAGAAAGTGAAAACAGCGCCTGTAAAAAAAGATGAAGAGGAAACAGCGCTGTTCGATTTTAAAGAGATATTTATCAGAAATGGAAAACTAACGGTTAAAAACCATCAAAAGAAAAAAACCCTCGTCTTAACCTTAAATCAAGGGAGTAGAAAATCAGCGAAATTTATGGGCAAAGCCGACATTGAACTGAAAGGCTCGTTCAACGATATTCCATTTAACGTGGCCGGAAAAATCGGTTCGTTGGCGGGTATCACTGACCCTGATGTATCCTATCCTTTGGATTTAAAGGGCGATATCGCCAAAATAGAATTTGCCATTATCGGTAAGATCCAAAATCTGGTGCCCGCAAAAGGCATCAATGTCAGATTCTCTGTCAAAGGCAATGATCTGGCCAAGATTGAAAATATCACAAAAGAACCGCTGCCAATCAAAGGTCCATTCCATGTTTCCAGCCATCTAATTGCAACCAAAATCGAAAAAATTCAAATGTCCGATATGTTAATAGAACTGGGAAAAAGTAAGATAAACGGTTCCATAACACTTGACCGCTCTGCTAAAAGGCCGCGAATATCCGGGGATCTTTTTTCCGAAACCCTCGATCTGCGTCCAATGTTAATAGAAAAAGAGAAAAGGACCGCCAATGCAAAAGAAAAGACAACGAAACCTAAAAGAAAAGCGGACAAACTGTTTCAAAACACCCCCTTAAAATTAGACGGCCTGCATCGCATCAACACTGCCGTTGATGTTCGAATCAAACACATGCTTTTCCCAAGATTTGCCTTCGATAATATTGTGACCAAGGTAAAGCTTTGGAATGGAAATCTCACGATAAAACCTCTGACAGCTTCCATCGGCGGCGGAAAGCTGGTTAACAGTTTAAATTTTCAGGCAAAAAAAAATGTGGCTTTTGTTGATGTAAAAATGGATATCAAACAAATGAACCTAGGGGAAATGCTTAAAAAGCTGGGAATTACTCAAGCCCTGGAAGGCATTCTCGATCTTGACATTAATCTGAAAGGTCAAGGAAAATCTGTAGCAGAGCTCATGGCAGATTTGAACGGCGATGTAGTTGCCTCGCTGGGAGAAGGGAAAATACCCACCGGTTATTTAGATTTTGCCAGTGCCGATATCAGCTCAACTCTCATACGGTTAATCAATCCTTCAGGTAAAAAAATCGACAGCACCCGAATTAACTGTGCCGTGTGTGATTTTAATATCAAAAACGGCATGGCCAAAAGTGATATCATCGTCGTCGACGACCCCCATAAAGCATTGTTCAGCACAGGAAAGATAAATCTTAAAACCGAAGAATTGGATTTTTATATCGAAACCAAGCCCAAAGAGGGAATTGGAACTGAAAATACCGCGAAATTGAGTGTCAGTTTAAGCAAAATAACCAAACCCTTTAAACTGGGCGGCACACTGGCCAATCCTTCTTTAGAAATCGATATCCTGGGCTCGGGTACCACCATCGGTGCTGTTCTTTTAGGACCGGTGGGCTGGACCTATCTTTTAGTTTCCGGATCATTCGGAAAAGGAAATCCCTGTAAAAAGGCTCTTGAAATTGCAGGAAAGGGTGCGTCCGGAACACCATCCAAAACCGGAAAAGGCAAAGAAGCAACATCAGAATCTGAAGAGAAAAAACAAGGGATTGGAGACAGTATATTAAATATTTTCAAAAATTTGAACATGAAAGGGGGTGAAAATGAAGATTGGATTGATTCTCGTTGACATTCAGAAAGATTATTTCCCCGGTGGTTGCATGGAGCTGATTGGAATGAACGATGCAAGCAGAAATGCAAGAGAATTATTACAATTTTTTCGTGAAAAAAATTGGCCGATTTTTCACATACAACACATCGCCGTCAGCGACGGCGCCACGTTTTTTCTGCCGAATAGCCCAGGGATGGAAATTCATGAAAATGTCAAGCCACTCCCTGAAGAAATGGTCATTCAAAAACACCACCCCAACAGTTTTTTAAATACAAGCCTCCATGATGAACTGCTAAAGGCCGGAATTGAGTCCGTGGTGATCTGCGGCGCCATGAGTCATATGTGCATCGATGCAACCACACGCGCTGCTGCGGATGTGGGATTCGGGTGCATCGTCGTTCATGATGCATGTGCGACCAAGGATCTTAACTTTGATAGCAAAATCGTGTCTGCAGACATGGTCCACGGTGCATTTATGGCAGCATTACAACCTGTTTATGCCAAGGTTATGGATCTTGGCGCGTTTTCATCATGGATGATCCAGAACTTTTCTAACCAACCTGGATAGTTTGCCTCGATCAAAAGGTTTTTCAATATACTCACGAACGCCGATTTCTTTTGCCTTTTCTTCATTGATCTTTTCACTAAAACCGGTGCACAGAATCGTCGGCATATCCGGACGAATTTTTAGAATCTCTTTCACCAGCTTGTCACCGGTGATGTGGGGCATGGTCATGTCGGTAATTACCAGGTCAAATTGATCGGGGTCGCCCCGGAATAATTCCAATGCTTCAATGGGATTTGTCTTGGATTCCACCTGATAGCCCAATCGCTCCAGTCTCCGCCGTCCAATTTCAGCCATGGATTCCTCGTCATCAACAAAAAGTATTCTTTCATTTCCTGTAGCAAGTCTTTCATCATGTTCCGTTTCTATAACTGCTTCTTCTTCGGCCGCTGGAAAAAGGATGCTGAAGGTGGTCCCTTTTCCAAACTTACTATCAACGGAAATGGCACCGCTGTGACTCTTGACGACACCGTGTACCACCGACAATCCGATGCCCGAACCTTTCCCTACCTCCTTGGTGGTAAAATATGGATCAAAAATTCTGTCTTTAATTTCAGGGTCAATCCCCGGTCCGGTGTCGCTCACCGTCAATTTCACATAATTGCCTGGAGGCATATCAGGATAAACAGCCGCTGAGATTTGATCCAAATAAATATTTTGAATTCCGATAGTCATCACCCCGCCGGTATCTTCCATGGCATGCGCCGCATTGGTGCACAGGTTGATCATCACTTGATTGATCTGGGTGCTGTCCGCAAGAATGGAATCGTCTGTATCATCTTGTATGTTCTGGCGAATTTCGATACTCGTTGGAATAGAAAACCGCAAAAATTTTAGCGCATCTTCGACAATCTGAACGAGCCTTACAGGTCTTTGCTTTGGATCCGTCTTTCTGCCGAAGCTCAAGAGCTGTTTTACAACATCTCTGGCACGAAAACTGGCGGTTCGTATCTCGTTAAGATGAAACTTTGTCGGATGCAATTCCGGCACATCATCCATCGCCATTTCCGCATTCCCCAAAATGATGCCAAGAAGGTTGTTGAAATCGTGAGCGATGCCCCCGGAAAGTGTGCCGATGGACTCCATCTTCTGGGCATGCAGAAGTTGACCTTCAAGTGCAGCCTTTTCCTCTTCGGCTTTTTTGCGAGCGGTAATGTCATAAACAATCGAAAACAGAAGTTTTTTACCATGTACCTTGATGGGACCGGTGTATACTTCCACATCTCGGATTTCTCCACTTGCCAAACAGTGCTGGAAATAAAAGTGTTTGCGCTGTTCCATCTTGGCTTTTTCCATTTCATCAAACACCTGTTCTTTGGTCAGCGTATTGATATTAAAAATTTTCTTGCTCGTCAGCGCTTCATAACTCCAGCCATAAAAGGAGACGGCTGCCGGGTTGGCATCTACGATATCGGCGGTCTTCGGATCTACCAGGAGCATGACGGAGTGGTTGTTCTGAAAAAGGCTCCTGTATTGCTCTTCACTCTCCCTCAGATTTTTTTCAACCTGCTTGCGGCTTGTTATATCAAGTGCCGTAAAGGTGACACCAATTGACAAATCGTTTATATCGATAGGCGCTGAACTTAGAAGTACATCAATCATGGTCCCGTCTTTACGCTGCCAGCGTGTTTCCACAGTTCCGATATTTCGTTCGCGAATTTGTGCGTATTTCTCCCGCCCTACATATTCGAAATCTTCGTCGGTGCCATATAATATTCTTGAGCTTTTACCCAACAATTCTTCTCTGGTATAACCGATTATTGTGCATAACCGTTCATTGGCTTGCTTAATAACTCTATCGGATACCATGCCGATACCTGTTGGGGCTGCACGAAAGATGCTTCTTAAAGTGGCCTCACTTTCTCTCAACGACGCCTCTAATTGTTTGTAGAAAACCATCTCTTTTTCTAACTTTTTAACTCTTTGCTCCAATTCTTTAATGGTCAGTTTGTCGGCCATTGGAATCATCTCCAATTGACATAAAAATAGGGATACAAAATTTGAATTATATAGCGTTCCATATAGCTCTGTTACTATTTGAAACGCTTAACTTAGATTATTGTATTTTAAGCGGAATGACAATTTAAGTAAAGGGATAATTATTCACTTTTTGAACCTGATAAGCCGTTCTCATGTGGAAACCGATTTCAAATGATACCCAAATTGAACGATTGTCGAGGTTGCCTCAAATTCAAGGAAGATGCCATTCCGTTATAGTCAGCTATGCGGGATGGCATCTGACGCAGTAGATTCGGTAAGATCGGCAATCCCAAAGGGTTTTAAATTTTAAAATTATAAATCAACATAATTCATTAAAAACAAATTATATTTGATCCCCCTTTTAAAATTTGAAACGCTCAGCTTAGGTGGTGCTTTACCGGCCCGAGGCCGTTTCAGGGCTCAACACCATACAATTGACAGGTGTTATTCCAAAGGGTTTCAGACAGTAAAACAGGATCTTCCTGTCTCACTTTGGCAAGCTTCATTAGAACCGACCGGACAAAGGCCGGTTCGTTTCTTTGGGTGTGGTTTCTTTCCGGTGTCGGCGTCAGATAGGGAGCATCGGTTTCGATCAGAATTCGATTGACCGGGATCGAAGCCGCCATCCTTCTCAAGTCCGCACCTCGTCCCTTGATGGTCACAATGCCGGTAATTCCGATGTAAAGGTCCAGATCAAGATACTGTTTCAGCTCATCCTCACTGCCGGAAAAGCAGTGCACTACCCCTTTTGGGCCGGTTTTAGAATGTGTTTTCAAAATGTCGAGCAGGCGGCCGTTACTGTCCCGCTCGTGAAAAATAACCGGAAGTTTCAGCTTATCGGCAATTTCGAACTGCCGGATAAGCCACTTTTCCTGAACGTTTCTGGGAGAAAACATTCGATTAAAGTCAAGGCCGATCTCTCCCCATGCGCGAACGCTGGGGCTGCGGGTAAGATCCACGAGAGACTTTAGCGTATTTTCACTGCAGCTTTTTGCCGCGTGGGGATGAATGCCCACCGAAGCATACACTCCTGGTGTGGATTCCGCGATGGCGACCCCTTTGATGCAGCGCTCAAGGTTTGTTCCAATGGTCATGGCCGACGCGACGCCGGCATCATGCATACGATGGATGACATCATCCAAATCTTTGTCATAGGCCCTGTCGTCCAAATGGCAGTGACTGTCAAAAATTCTCATGTAAACCTCTTTTTCAGCATTTTGTTTACGCTCAATGGAGGTAAAACCTTGTCAGCACTTACCATCGAAGATCGATGAGATCAATTTATTTTTAAAAACCCCTCCAGAGGTTATCCATATATCCATTGGAACAATTTATACCTGAATCTTGCATGAAAATTAATGAGAATCTTTAAGTTAATTTATTGAAGAAGATTTAAGCAAAATCATATCATCGCTCATTTTACCCGAATGATATACCCGCCTGCCTCTGCGAGGCACAAGCGGGCAGGTCGGATGATGATCTTTTTTTTTCTCATTAATTTTCACCCAAAGGGCGAGCCGGAGACTTTCATCTGCTGCGTTATTAATGGCTCGCAATAGTTCACTATGGCTTAGCCCCTAAGTGCCTTGCATATGAAAGTCTCCAACTCGTGCAAAATTCAGGTTATATGTCACTCTTTCCCGAGATCACAGCCACTGTATGCACAGAAAATTGTGCACTAGTGCACATAAAACTGTGCACTCCTGAACCCCATAAAAACATAATAGCAATAATATCAGATGTTTGATTTCTGGCATGCCTGTTGCATTTATATTTATCTATCTCATCGGAATCTGGGGGCACATCTTGATTTGTGATTAAAGTTATTTAAATTATTTTTTGGATTGGGGTCGGGGTACAGCTCATCTCGCGTTCTTAGATTTAAAATCAAAAAAATGCCTATTCAAATAAAATATAGAGAGGGTGGTATTGGCGTCGAATTTATTGGTTCAGGTATTGTAACCGGAACAGACATCATTGCAGCCAATAAAGAGATCTATCGTAATGAAAATTTTTCGAGACAAAGATACCAGATCTTTGACAAGACTAAATGTACGGAATATCGAGTAAGCAATGAAGAGATACGGATAATGGCAGAACAAGATAAAGCCGCCTCAAAAACTAATCCAAATATTATCGTTTCCCTTATTTCAAAAACAGACCTGCAATATGGCCTATCAAGAATGTACCTGGCGTATGTTGGAGACAGCGGTTTCTTAACAGAGATTTTCCGAGACCGCAAAAGCGCCGAAGAGTGGGTAAAACACCAATTAAAAAAACCAGCTGCCGGATATCATCAGGAACAAAACAACCGGTAAAATTCTGGCTTCACAACCCAAAAAATATTATCGATAACAAATCGCTGGAGATAATGTGAAAACACCGGCGCGTTTCCACGTCACCCGAGCTTCCCGCTAGCATTTTACGCATCAAATAATCTTGACTTTTAGCACTAAATAATACATATTAAAAACATTTAATATAGCATTAAAAAGTGTGGGGGTGATTAAAATGGCAATAAGCATTACCCAGGATATTCGATCAATTACTGATTTGAAGAGGAATACCAACTCAATTCTAGAACAAATCCATAAGACGAAACGGCCGGTGATTCTGACAGTTAACGGCAAGGCGGAGGCCGTACTTATGGACGCAAAGGAATATGAGAAAATTAACAATGCCTTTAATTTGCTCAAGCTTCTTGCACCGGCTGAAGAGGACATAAGTAGCGGTAAATTTAAAGAGGCTCAAGTATTTTTTAAGGAATTCAAGCGTGACCAAAAAATATAATGTAAATTTAACTCGCCATGCGCAAGATGATTTAGAGCATATCTATTGTTATATTGAAGCCGACAGTCCTAACAATGCTGTCAATTTTGTACTTCACCTTGAAAAAAAGATTTATTCACTTAATACTTACCCTGAGCGTCATCCCTTGATACCCGAAAATGAGTTTTTCGGAACGGACTACCGTCATTTAATTTATAAAAAGTACAGAGTAATTTACAGATTCATTTCAGATTCAGTCTTTATTCTAAGAATTATCCATGGAGCCAAAATATTACAGGTTTAGGCCCGTAAAATGCAAGCACATGAAGCCGACGCCGCTATCGTGGCGCAGCAAATCGGTGTTTTTTCGAGCTGGTGGCACGGCGTTTCAGAAGGGGGTAAGGTCATTTAGCGGTGCGGCTTATACTCAGTCCGTTGACCGCCGATAGAAGAAACTTTTTTGATATAAAGCAGGGATATTAAATTCGGCAAATTTCCCACAGTCAAATTCTTTCCGAAATGCTTATATATTTGGATCATCTCCCGATTAGTTGTAGTTAATTAGGGTAAAATAAGTGGGTCATCTCCAATTGAGTGGGTGTGATCCTAAAGGGTACAAGGAGTCAAGGATTCAGGGGTTCAAGTGAAATGCTTTAAAAACCAATGAAGGATCCAAGGGGTCGAGAGTCCAAGGATTCAAGTGAAAAGCAAAAAAATATTCGAAGAAAGTAACCCAGATATTATTAGCAGGGGATTTAGATTTAATTGAAAAAGGTGAATTGGGTACACTAAAAAAAGACATCGCAGAAATCGAAAGAATGTTAAAGGCGCTGATAAAGTCTTTAGAAAACAAACCCTTGAATCCTTGGACCCTCTTCTCCAACTTAATTGGAGAAGAACCATATATTTATATTTTTTCGCCGACTTTCACCGAAACCACTCCCACGGTTTGCACAGAAAACTGTGCACTCCCGAACCCCTTAAAAACAAAACAACAATAATATCAGATGGTTGATTTCTGGTATGCCTGTTGCAATATAAATTAAGTTTCATTAATTCCGGTCAACGATCCCCCAAAAGGGGCTTTATCTGAATACTTTTCACCGCTGAGGCACGGAGGACGCAGAGAAAATTCAGATTTTTTGTTTGCCACTGAGAGGGCGGCAAACAAAAACCATCAGAAGCTTTGCTTCAAGTAATTAGAATTATTGAAAGCCTTAGTTTGACGTTGTCTCTCCAGGCTGATTACCCGGATCGAATTTGGGAAGATTTGCCCGAAGTGCATGTGTTTGTTTCTTTTCGCCCTCTCAGCGAAAAGAAATAAGATGACACCCTCTGCGGACTCAGCGTCTCTAATGATCCCCGCGAAGGCGGGGGGAATGGGCGGTGAAAGATATCCAGGCTGTGTGTAGATGATATTACAAAACAACTATATAGTAATATATAACTCCATTCGCGCACATGCCACCATGTGGCATCACAACTTAAATAATTTATAATATCTTGAAATCATATCAAATAAATGTTACAGAGTCATAATCTGAAGCTTCCACTCTAACTGGGCTCATCCTGTACCTGTTTAGTCAAACCTAAATTGAGCGTTCCAAATAGCGATAATTTTTTTACTTAATTAAATCAACCGATTAGATGAGACATATTAGTAACTTTAGTAATGTATTTTTTATTATAATTATTACTATTTTCAGCCCTGTCACTATTTGAAACGCTCAATTTAGGTCAAAATATTTTGGCTATCATCTATGCGACTGCTTCGCACCTGAACATACAACCCTATTCATACATAGCCGGGGAAAAGACATGAAAATATTAATTGCTGAAGATGATTTTGTATCAAGGAAGATTTTAAACACGATACTGGCCTCCCTTGGTGAAGTTGATATTGCCGCCAATGGCAACGAGGCTTTTACTGCCGTTAGAATGGCTATAGAGGCCAATGAGCCCTATGATTTGATCTGTCTGGATATCATGATGCCGGAGGTTGACGGCATTATGGCGCTGAAAAAGATCAGGCAGTCGGAGGCTCAAAAAGGGTTAAACCCGGAAAAAAGATCTAAGATAATTATGATCACAGCATTATCCGACAAAAGCCATGTCATGGCCGCGGCCCAAGCAAATTGCGACGGTTTTCTTGTAAAGCCGATAGAAAAAGATCGTCTGTTTGATGAGATTCGTAAGCATGGATTTGATATTCCGGAATAGCGCTGAACTTGGCTGCTTTGGGGCCAGTTGGTGGAATCCAATGAGTACTGATCCCTGCTTGCCCCGTTAAATTCTTCGAAGAAGACAAGCGCAGCGAATTTAACTGGGGACACCTGAACCCTAGCGGCATAACAAAAATGTAATATTGTAATTGCGTCTTATGCGTCATTTTCTGTACGCCTATCGCGCAAAGAGCATTTAGGTCTAAATCAAAATAAACATATGTAATCATTCAAAAATAATGGCATGAGTTCTATAATTCACTATGCGTCATACGCGTCAATAAATGTACGTGTTTGCCCATATTTTTAGGTCGTATAATACTAGTTATCTGTGAATTATGATGGAAATTTTACAAAAGCATCGAGAGTTAGTAAATAAGCTAGAAAAAAGGATATTGCCTTGGCGTAAACTAACGATTGGTATTGATGGTGTTGATGGTGTCGGGAAGTCTCCTTTGGCGCGTTTTCTTTCATGGCAACTGAGCATGCCTTATGTGGAAACTGATATGTTTTTAAAAGAAGGAGATACCTTTCCATCGCTCCGATATAATGAACTTAAGAATATTATAGATTTTCGTCATATTAGAAATAGGCCAATTATTATTGAAGGTCTATATCTATTAGAGATTTTAGAAAACCTTAATATTAGTCTCGACATTTTGATTTATGTTAAAAACAAGGATTTTGATGGTAGTGATCAGTTTAGAAAATCGTTGGAAGAATATAGAAAAAAATATAATCTGATAGATAAGTCTGATTATATTTATGAATGCTCAAGGGCTGATTTCAGATAACCATCGGCTGTACTTGACAGCAGAAGCCGAGGAACTTTAAAAGTTATTCTATTTTTCACCTTGAGTGCTTTTTAGTAATTCCGTGGAATCGCCTGCTGTCAAGTAAGCCGAAACGTTAGATGCAATTAAGAAAGGAAAATGGACCCAAAGACAATTTTAAAAACATTAAAGGAGGCATCTCCGTTTGATCTTTTTCTTATTTCGTTCATTGCGCTTCCCTTTGTTTTTGAAGCGTGGCTGCGGATTTTGGAGAAGCTTGAATTAGGGTTGTGTGCTAAGTATTGGTCACTGGTCATAGTCCTTTTGGCGTATATTGTAGGCGTTGTAGCTATGCTGGTGGGTTCAAATAGGGAGAAACGACGAGAAGTGGCCAAAGACCAAATTATTAATTATTTAACAAGCAACTCTTACAACATGATGACATTAGACACAATCAGAGAGAACATAAATCGGGGCTATAAAAATGAATTTCTTAATTCTCTTCCCGTTCATTTTCCGAATGAACTTCGAAGAGCGAAATTAAAAGGCAACAAACCAGGCCTCGCTATAATTATTGAAGAAAATACCGAAAACGAGGCATAACAAGCTACTGATCCAGAGGCTTATTCATCGAACCGGAAAGTATCGGCGTTAGAGCAATATCGAAATGGACGTGTACCGAAATTTTGCGGAGCTCATCAAAACAGAAATAGAAGACATCGATTTCCGTATCTATGCCGTTAAACGGGAAGGATCGAGCACAGTCATAGTGGCACCTCATGGTGGAGCTATTGAACCAGGAACTTCGGAAGTGGCTAAAGAAGTGGCCAACAATGATTTGTCGCTGGCAATATTCGAAGGAATAAAGAGCAAGGGCAACAAACGCCTTCATATTACCAGCACAAATTTTGATGAACCCAATTGTGTTGATCTTGTGCAGGAGTCGGATACTGTGGTTGCTATCCATGGCGAAGGAAGTAACGAACGATCTATTTTTTTGGGTGGAAGAGATGACGAATTAGGTGTGCAGCTAAAAGCGTCACTGGAGCGGTACGGCTATGTTGTTAAAACTCACGGGAATCCAGATTTACATGGGTTGGCTGCCGCAAATATCTGCAACCGCGGTCGTCACGGTGTAGGCGTCCAGATTGAGCTAAGCTCTGGATTGCGTCAGACTTTTTTCCAGTCATTGACAGACAAAGGTCGGAAGAAACCCACAGATGAACTTGTTAGGTTTGCAGCAGCGATACGTGAGGGGCTTCATACCGCAGGAAGGCTATAACAAATCACTTGAGCTGACGTGAAAAGCTGACGCATTTTCACGTCAGCTCAGTTCCACGTTAGGGTAATATAAAACAAGTAAAGATTCGTGAGACAACAAATGCCAACAATAAAAGATATAATTGCTGCACGTAAAAATGTATATCGCCATCTAAATCCAACTCCCTTGTATAGTTATCCAACATTAAATCATTTGATTGGGACAAAAACTTGGATTAAACATGAAAATCATCATCCGGTTGGAGCATTTAAGGTGCGGGGTGGATTAAATTTAGCCGCGAACTTAACCGAAGAAGAAAAAAATAGTGGTCTGTTCACCGCATCAACAGGCAATCATGGACAAAGTATTGCCTATGCTGCAAGAGCATATAACCTAAAAGCGACAATAGCCGTTCCAGAAGGAGCGAATCCTGGGAAAGTGGCAGCAATGAGAGGACTGGGGGCAGAAGTACTTTTTCACGGAAAAGATTTTGACGAAGCAAGAGAATGGATAAAACAAATCGCAGAGAAAAAAGGAGGCAAATTTGTAGGCCCAACGGATGAACAGCTTATACATGGTGTGGGGACATATGCCTTAGAAATTCTTGAAGAACTACCCACAGTCGATACTATTGTTGTACCCGTTGGCGCAGGCAGTGGCGTGTGTGGGACAGGGATAGTGGCAAAAACAATCAACCAAAACATAGAAATCATAGCTGTCCAGTCAGCCCAAGCACCAGCGATGAAACTAAGCTGGGAAAGTGGGACAATGATAGAGGCAGAAATGAGTACATTTGCAGAAGGATTGGCAACACGAGTTCCATTTGAAAACACACAGAAAATAATGCGAAAGTATGTGGATGATTTTTTATTAGTCGAAGACGAACAGATCAAATTAGCTATTAAAATCATGATAGAACATACACATAACTTAGTAGAAGAAGCTGCGGCAGCACCATTGGCAGCAGCCTTGCAAATCAATGAAAGACTTCAAGGCAAAAAGGTTGTGCTAATTGCCAGTGGTGGAAACATATCAATGGAAAATATTAAAGAAGTGATCAACTATTGATACAACACCCCAACAAAAGCTTCCAGTTGACTGTTAACTGAGGCGTTCCGCTATGCTCCACATCACATAACGGCACCTGAAGCTAGTCGTTCTGAATAAAGGACATAATTTATGGATCTTGGTAAAGTTGAGTCGATCATTCGTAAAAACGGATATGAAGACTTCAGGTGGATCTCCGGTGAAGATGTTGTGGTCAGTCAATGGCCTAGATTTAAGTGCATGTTCGGATGCCCAACTTACGGAAAAAAAGGGGCGTGCCCCCCATCTGTTCCTTCAGTTGAAGAGTGCCGAGAATTTTTTAAAGAATATAAACAAATCGCTGTAATTCACTTCAAGAAAAAATTAGATGATCCTGAGGATAGAAAAGAGTGGAGCAAGAAAACCAATATTAATTTGCTGAAGCTGGAAAAAGCTGCGTTTCTATCAGGACATCAAAAAGCATTTTTATTGTTTATGGATGAGTGCCGGATTTGCGAAGACTGTCCAGGTAGCAGAATTGAATGTAAGAATTTACATCTGTCCAGACCCTGCCCAGAGGCTCTTGGCGTCGATGTTTTTGCAACTGTCCGTAAACTTGGCTATCCGATAGAGGTTTTAACTGATTATAAACAAGAAATGAATAGATATTCGTTTCTTATGATAGAATAATGGGCGTTAATGCAGATCAGCTGCATGCACAAGGACGCTCATAAACTCGTGACTTCCGGAACCTACTCAATTTTAAGTTTCTATTTTATCTGGAATAATTTCCCCCAGGCCAGGGTTGCAACGCATCTTGCGCCGTTATACATCCAATTAATTGAGGAATGCCCATGCTTCAATATAAAGTGAATTTTAATGACTTACATTGGGAAGAACCACTTGAAGGTGTTAAATGCAAAATCTTTAAGCACGGCGTTAAGCAATTGCGTCTTGTTGTATATTCAAAAGAAAT
>Ga0316194_10001250_pt1 | contig 17351 bp, 14 predicted proteins | sample CroRivsedime1_MG_FD_204936 | JGI IMG/M metagenome (GOLD analysis project Ga0316194, IMG submission 204936) | Coastal sediment microbial communities from Maine, United States - Cross River sediment 1 | ecosystem: Environmental > Aquatic > Marine > Coastal > Sediment | place: USA: Maine...
CGTCTCCTGCGCCATCGCCGCGATGTCGTCTTTAAACGGCGACAGGTTGAGAGGAACGTTCAGAGCAAAGACGACGATAACGGCACAAACCAGGGCAACAGCCGCTGCAGCGACAATGCGCATGGTATTGCGTAGAAGCCCCGTACCGTTATGATCATCAGCGTTCGTCATCCCCAACTCCTTCCGCCTCGAGGGTGCCCCCCATCGTCTCCGTGCACCACATCATCTTCACGCGCCATATCGGTCCGCAGGCTGTCGGGCTTTTCTTGATATTGCTAATAAATTCAATAACTTTTTTTATCGTTTTTTACGATAAAGATATTAAAATTTTCTTGACACAGATCTGATTTGGAGTCAATTTATAATCAAAACGTAACCATTACATGGGGAAGTGGTATGGCCAATGTCACTGTTAGAAATATACCTGATGAATTGCTAAATAAATTATCGAAGAATTGCGTGTAGAGAATTGGATCAGGTGATTTTCGTCGGTATCCCTCTATGAAAAATAACCTCTATCAAAAGATCTCAAGGTCCGGCCAAATTTAAACTTGAAATTTAAATCTGGCCGGTTTTTTTATTCTGCTTCCTCTTTTTTTGCCTCCTTAATTATTCCGATAATACGATCCGGATAATCCGGCGGAAATGTCCAATAGCGCAGACCGTGCTCATTGACATTTTCCACCAGTCCGCGTTTTAACGGGTCGGCGTGAAATAAAAACTGGACCAGAACGTCGCTGCTGATCCACGGATGGGCATACCAGAAGTCATGTGCCCCGGATGACATACCAACAACGGTGTTTTCGTCCACACCGATGATGTCGAACCCGGACCCGGCACTGGCAGTTCGGGCCCATTGAGCGGCCTCAGGGCTGAGGTCCTCGGCTCTGGGTCGTCCGGCCCGGGACACACCGTGATGCCATTCGGCCATGGCCAGAACCGTGTCCTTGGAATTAATGGTGAGCGTAACACTGTGGGGAATATCCAGATAGGTTTGCAGGTTCTCCACAAAGGTGTCGATACCAATGTCGGCCCCGGCAAAGTATACCTCTCCCAAGCGCAATCGCCGGCGCTTTTCTCCTTTTGTCTCCTGTCCCAGGATGGCCAACCCAGGGCTTGCGATCTGGGAGCCTGCACTATAGGCAAGGATGTTGATGTATTCCGCGGTGGTGTAGTCGTTCAGCACAGTGATGAGGCGCTTGAAGGCCGGTGCCGACTTTGCGGCATGACGGACATCGGTCCCATAGGCAAGTAAATTTTCGGCAGATGGCCACAGGAAGGCAAGGACCATTGAATTGCGGCCTGTAAAATGATGGTACTGGGCCGCTTGGGCCGCCGCACGATATATATTGGAATTGGCGCCGTGGACATAAACCATGATGTCCTTGTCAAGGCTGTCGGCGAGGACATCATTGACGGCAGCAGCAAAGGACTCAACCTCTTTCGGTAACGGAGCCGTTTCGTCGTCAAGGGGGACTACCGCCAATTCTTGAAGATCTTCCAGATGTAAGGCCGGCCGATCACGATCTTCATCAGAGGTCGACAACTCGAAGACCTGTCTCCAGTCCGTTGCCTCGCCGCCGATCGTAAAATGAGCGATGCCTAAGCGCAGTTTGTCTCCCGGAAAGATGGTATAGCTTCTGCTATCATCACCTCCAATGGGCTTGCGGTTCGTCGCGAAGAGCACGTCAACGCGATTGCTTTCTTCCAAGTTGGGATTGATGTTGAAGGGGTTGATCTCTCCCGTAGCCATTATCGCAGGTGTCGGCATGAGGTAGACCGTCGGCTGACATCCGAACGCCGCGATGTTTAACAGTCCTATGATCAGATATAACAGTGATCGATAATTGGCCGTAGCATTCAAGGTATCTCTCCATGGTTACCTTTTTATTATCTCGAATTCGTTTTCTACCGGGCCAAATGCTCCTTCATCAATTTTTCTTTTTTTTCTAACTGATTAACAACCATGCGGTAGGCAATGTAATACTTGTAGATATTGCTCACATATTGAACGGTTTCCCGGCCGATTTCCTTGGCGGCGACCACCTCCACGTTGTGGAACCAGACGTTGGGGTCCAGCCCCATCTTGGCGGCTTTATCGCGCAGACTGATGACCCGGGCCGGCCCCGCGTTGTATGATGCAAAGGCAAAGAGCATCTTGTTGGCATCATCCATCGCCTCGTCCTTGAAATACCGATCGACAATAAACCGCAAATATTTGGTCCCGGCATGAATGTTTCTGTCCAGCTTTTCAATATCAGGAATGCCGACATTGGGATCGGCAGCCGTGGACGGCAGCATCTGCATCACACCGACAGCCCCTGCCGAACTGCGTTTGCTATGGTCAAGGCCGGACTCCTGATACGCCTGAGCGCTGATCATCAGATAATCGAAGTCGTACTGGCCGGCATATTTTTCAAATAGGGTGACCATGGCCTCAAATTTTTCCAATTCCTTTTGCTCAATCGAGTTTTTGACATATTTTGTGTCGCGCAGGTAACGTTTCAGGAGAATATTGCCGAACAGGGTTCCTTTCTTGTGACCCTTGACGAATTCATTTACCACCGCCTTCAGCTTTGGGCTGGCCTTGCGAAACGCCCAAGCTATCTCACCCCCGCTTCTAACGGCGATGTCGGGATGGACCTTGATATGGTCGAAGATCTGCTCCCAGAACTCTGCTTTGTGGCTGTCCATGACGATCATGGGAATCAATCCGGCATTGACCATCTCCAGCAAATCCTCGTCCTCGAAAATTTCATCGGCTATAACCAGATTCATTTTCGGCTTGCCGGCCTGCTGGAAAGATTGGTTCAACTGCATCAGGCTCTCGAAGTAACTGCTCGAGCGGCGCACGTGAATCTTTTTACCGGCTAAATCGTCCAGGTTTTTCACTGCCGGCGCAGCCGATCCGCTGACCAGCAGCTCTTTGACGCCGGCGGCCAACGGATCGGAGAAATCGACCTGCTTCAGTCGCTGCGGCGTGATGGTCAGATTGGCGGCCGCAATATCCCCCCGGCCGTCCACCAGCCAGGGAATGAGCTGATCGCGCCTGACAGGAATAAACAAAACCCTGAGTTTAAGAGTCTTGGTCTTGAGTTTCTTGTTGATGAATTTTTCAAACTGCTTGAGCAGTTCGTAGGTGGCCCCGCGCTGCCGGCCTTGATCCATAAAATAAAATGTTTTGCTGTAAACCACCAGCACACGGATCTCACGCCGTTTGGCCATACCTCCAAAATCACCCAGCCACTTTTCATCTAAAGATATAAATTCGTCCTGCTGGGTTTTTTGAGCGGCAGCCGCAGCAGCCGTCAGGCATAACAACGCAGCAACAAACATGATGGCCGGCCAGAATACAATTAAATACGAGCGCCGATAATTGATTCCTTCCATGGAGCATGCCTTCTTTTAAATGACTCATCAATTCGTAGCCATTGGAGGATCTCATCAAAAAATGGTAACCGCTCACAGGGTTGCAAAGTCCGATGCGCTTGAAACCACCTAATTGTAAGCGTTTACAGGGTGCCGCAGATGCAAGGCGTCGGGCGCGTAAACATACTTTTGTACTTCAAGTTCCCGACAACAAAGCAGATGCGGTGCCCTGTGAACGCTTACAAAAAATGAAAGTTCAGCTCAGCACCGAATCCTGTCCCTATTTTTTTCGCGTCGCTTCAAACGAGATGAGAACATCCACGTCTTTGCCGATTACCCCCATTTCGTAGTACTTGCCGTTGCCGACGTTGTACTCGAGCCGGTCGATGGCCAGGCGGGCTTCAAAGCCGGCCACTTCGCTATCTTTGTCGAACGGACTTTGCTTTATCCCGAAGAAGGTAAACGGAACCGAAACGGTCTTACTGACGTCCTTGACGGTCAGTGTGCCTTCCACAACGTATTGATCGCCTTCTACTTTTTTGACGTTAGTGCTCTTAAAGGTCATGACCGGGAATTTTCTGGCGCCGAAGAACTCATTGCCCTCGAGGTGACCGTCACGCTTGCTGTTGCCGGTATTGATGCTGTCTACCTCGACCTTGAAATCAAAAATGCTGCCACCCAGATTGTCGGGATCGAAGATCACCTTGCCGTCGAATTCTTCGAAATAGCCTCTGGTGACAGCATAAATATGATCAATCTCGAAATAAATTCCTGCATGAGCCGGATCGAGTTTCCAGTCGGAACCGGCGGCCTGCGCCTGCAGGATAATCGCCATGAGGAACATCACGGTTGCCGTTATTTTGGTGGTTTTTCTCATGGGTAGGTCCTCCTTTGATGATGAGTGTTACTCCTATAAATCTTTATCCCGATTCAACACGGTTTTACGCAAACTGGCTGATAGAGCCAACTGAATCCACCAACAATTTGTATGTTCAACGGGCCGGCACCGTTTAACAATCGGACTGATTTCAGAAACCGAAAGTTTCGGTATAAATCGAACACGACGTAAAACCGATGCGCTTTAAGTCGCCTTTAACCTGTTTCATCATTTGGACCGGGCCGCACATGAAAATCGCCGCTCGGCGGCTGCATGTTTGGAGCATCGTTTGCAGCTTTTCCAAGTTCAGTCGTCCGGTCGAAACCCCTTCTGCTGATGAACCGGTAAACACAAAAACCGACCGAAGTCCAATTGGTTTCGACATCAAATCATTGAACTCTTCCTCATAAACTATATCCTCCCGGGAGTGATTGCTCCAGATCAGCGTAACGGCCCGATGGTCCTGCCGATCGACCATGAATCGCAGCATACTCAGCATGGGCGTGATACCGATGCCACCGGCAATCATGACGATTTCACGATCCGGATCGGTCAGAATGTGGCTGAATCGACCGAAGGGACCTTGAATGGAGACGCTGTCTCCCTCTACGACCCGGTCGATATGCCGCGTCCAATCTCCGCTCGCCCGAACGGTGATCTGCAGACATTGCGGACGTGTGGGGGTGGAGGAAAGGGTAAACGGGTGGGGTTCGCGCGAAATATATTTCGAATGGACGGAGACGAAGACGAACTGTCCCGGTAAATATTGAAAGGGCCGGTCAGTAATAGGGCTCAGTTCTATGCATGTACAGCTTTTTCCCTCCGGCGCGACCCGGGTGACGGCGAGAGGCATTTTCCGTACCCGCAGCCACCCCGACCGGACCCACAGCCACAAAACAACGATTATTGCCGTCGACACCATGACGGCGGTGCGGGGAAACCCCTCTTCGGAAAATGTTTCACTGACAAAAAGGATGTGAAGGGCCGCCAGGCCAAGGATGAAGACGCCGACGCAGCGGTGCCATAACAGCCATCCATGAAACGTGATTCGAAAGGCGCGGCGCCACTGGCTTACCGAAAAATGAATGACGATAAGCGTCAGCACGCCGACGCCCACCCACTCCGGCCAGTAGCGCAGTTCCAGAGGAATGATGAGTTTTTCTTCCGAGGATAAAACAAGGATCGGGTGCAATAATGCCAGAAAAAAGATGACAATGGCGTTTAACCGGTGGCTACGGACCAGGCCGGGAAGAGAGAAGACCCGGTCCAACACCTTCAGACGGGCGGCCTGTATGAGCTGGAAAAAAAGCAGCGTGGCCGCAGCCAGGCCGAGCATTTTACCTGTCCGCAGTAAGGCTTTGGCAAGGCCGAACTTGTACCACATCGAGGGCGATTCGAAAAAAAAGGGGATCGACATGGCCCCGACCAGCAGCAGGGTGGCCGCACCGATGATCGTCCCCATCAGGGTAAAACGAAACCGGTAGGCCCTGAGGTCGTCTAACGTAGAAATGCCGCTTGCTTTACGTTCCATAACGGCCGGTCGGGTTAGGGTCACGGTAAGAAATAATTCCACACGATTGCGCCGGATTATGGTTTGTCTACAAGGCACATCCACCTGCGCATATCGGGATACGTGTGGGTGGATGTAACGTGGTAGACGGGCCATAAGACAAGCAAGAGGTGGAATTATTTTTTGCCGGGGCCCTTAGTCCCCCTGCTCGGCCATGAAATCGTCATAAAGGGTCTCGAGATAGCGTTTATGCTTGGCTTCTTCCTGGGCCAGAATCTTGAACATTTTGATATACTCATCTTGATCGGTTTTACGCTGCAGTTCGTTGTATAGCGCCAAGGCTTTTTCTTCGCGTTTCATGGCCAGCCGCAAGATGTCGGTAAAGTGCATCCCTTTTTCGTACGTCATCTCCACCATGTAATCGCTGCGTTTCATGTCGGGAATCCATTTCAATTTATACGCCTTGATCTTTTCCCGGCTACCCTCGAAATGCTCCAGCATGGCCTGGTGCTTGCGCTCCTCGGCGGCAAATTCGAGGAAGGTCTTTTGGGCCCCTGCAAATGATTCCTGCTGGGCGACCTCCTCGTAAAAGGCGGCTGCCTCCTGCTCCTTTTCGATGGCAAATTTCAGGATCTCTTCTATCGATTCAAAGTTCATCGCGGCCTCCTCTGCAAATGTTTCAAGTGTTGAAAGCGCATCCGAACGGACACCTTACAGGATTCGATGATGGTATTCAATAGGCAGATGACTCTTACCGTTCGGAAGTATGCAAGCAGGGCCGTAATGCACTGGTGGAGCTGAAATGAAACGGCCCCGGTTGGAAACAGGGGCCGTTTGGAAGCAACAGTGGTTAAGGGTCTCGCCCTAAAATCTTTGGTTGAAAAATGGCGGCCTGGTAACCGTTCACAGGGTTGCAACGTCCGATGCGCTTCAAACCACCTAATTGTAAGCGTTTACAGGGTGCCGCAGATGCAAGGCGTCGGGCGCGCAGACGTACTTTTGTACTTCAAGTGCCCGACAACAAAGCAGATGCGGTGCCCTGTGAACGCTTACGCGGCCTGAGTTCAGGTGACCGGTTGGGGTGCCTTCCTTTTCTTTTGTTCCCAGTCCTCGATTTTCGTCCCCTCTTGAACCAGTTCCCAGCCGGAGATCATGGCACGGGTGTGCGCGAACACCGTGTGACCGGTTGTGATCATGTAGATGTGGACGATGAGAAATGACAGAATCGCAAAAGCCCCGGCCAGGTGTATGGCCGCGACCACCTCGAGAGACAACCAGCCGAGTCCCCAGTCTTTCCATGAGTTGTAACCCCAGTAGAGGAAGCCGGTTACCATCTGCACCGGAAGCAAAGCGGCCGCCAGGGAGAGGTAGACCAACCGTTGCAGGGGGTTGTGCTTGGCGTCCTTGCGCTTTGGCACCGGGTGCGGTTCTCCTCGAAAAATGCCGTAGGTATAATAGCGGATCACCGAGAGCATCTTCCGTGTGGTCGGGACATACTGTTGCCACTCACCGGTCGTGAAGAGCCAGAACACGAAAAACGCGAACAGGATCAGCCAGGTGAGGCCGGAATAGTTGTGGATCTCGGCGGCGGCCTTGAAACCGAAGAGAGTAAACAGGCCATTGAGTTCAAAGCCGGTCACCAACAGCAGAAGAATCAGGGCCGTCTGCATCCAGTGCCAAAACCGCTCGTAACGGGTGTAAAGATATATGTTGACCATGTTGTTCGATGTCATCGATTAGCGCTCCTTTCTGCCCCTGGCAATGTATCTCCCCAGACCGTGGATAAACACTCCTGCCAGGGAACCGAAAACCACCGCCCACCCAAGGTATTGGATGACCTTGCTGGCATCCCGTCCCGGCATGTAGAAGCCGGTCAAATTGGTCAGGCGACCGTTTTTGGCATGGCATTCCGAGCACGCCAGGGCCTTGTTTTTGGGTGCCACCATGTGGGTGATCGGAAAAACATAGCTGGTTTCCACAAAATCCATCTCGCCGCTGAAGGGCAGACCCGCATAGGCCATCCCGGACGCGGCGGACTTCTTCCAGTCAAAATCCCCCCAGTAGGCCCCGGTGCCGGGTTTGCCGAACAGGTGCGGTATGACCATGGTTTTGTTGACCTTGTCGTAGGGTGTTTTGCCGCGATGGACCTTGAAGGGGAATATCCGCGAATTGGCATCGTCCTTGCCGCCCACCGGCCAGCTGACCGCCACGGTGTTGCTCGGATCGATCGTGTCTTTGGCGGTCAGACCCTTTAGGGAACCGTTGAACCAGAAGTATTCCGGCGCCACGTTTTTAGCCCACCGGAACTCGCCCTTCTTGCTGTCGTATTTGGGTTTGCCGAATTCGTCTTTTTCCTGGTAAGGTTTCCCGTTTTTTTTCTGGCCGGCCTTGGACCAGTCCCACCACATCTTGGTGGGGTTCACCCGCGCAAAGGTCGGAATGTGACAGCTCTGACAGGCCACCTTGTCGGTATGATCGTTGGCCTTGACCCCCGGCTTGTGGGGGGTGCGGGAATGGCAGGATTCGCACATGATCTTGGGCGCCAGGTCGTCCTCGATCAGACTCTTGCGTTCCATGGCGGCCGGCGTCGAGTATATGCGGCCGGCAATGCTGTGAACCTCGGTCGTGTGGCAGCGCACACAGTCGAAATTCTGACCGTCGACGCCCATGTGGACATCCAGTTCCTTGTTCGGTTTCATGAGAGACGAATCCAAGTCCCCGTGCTTGACGCCGTCACCGCCGCCGCCGAAAAAGTGGCAGGTACCGCAGTTCTTGCGGGTCGGCCGACTGACGCTCTGGGCCACCGCGTTCCATTCCGGCGGTTTGTAAGTCTTGCCGTTGCCCTTGAAAACAGTCGGTTGGTCCACCGTGAAGCCGGCCCCCGTGGGAAACTTTTTGTAAGTCCCGGTTTGCTCGTGACAGACCAGACAGTCCACCGCATGCGGGTTGCTGAAATCAAAATTCTTGTCTTTCCAGCCATAACCGGCGTGACAGGATGTGCAGCGCGGCTCGTTGGATTGAAGGTTGATGCAGAAGTTGTTCATGGTCAAGCCGCCCTTGCCGACCTTCATCTTCGAGTCGACATTCGGGTCGAGCCAGCTCCAGTGAATGGTCTTCTGGAATTGTCCGGCGGCAAGTTCGTGGCAGCTGAGACAAGCCTCCGTGACCTCGGGTCCGCTGGTAAAGGTCTTTTGCAGAACCGGATGCAGCGAGTGATCTGCGGTGATCCAGATTTGGGGTCCTTTGGTCGCCTGTTGGGCCATGGTGCGGCCCGGGGCCTGGTTTTCGTCCAGCACCTGCGTCTGGGCCAAACACCAGGATGGCAGCACCAGCGCGCCGATAAAAACCGCCGCCGCCCATCTCCAAATACGATTACAACCTTCCATTGGGTCCTCCGATTGACATTGACATTTCCTTTGCGGGTGTATGGGCCCATCAAACCATCGGGTATAGTAAAACCTCTGGGTCGTGTGCCGATTGAATTAACACGGGTACCTTCTGCTGCGTATGTTGATTAGCAAGCCTCATGCCAAGCCTGTGACCTTCTTGATTATCTCCAACCTATTGAAAAATATTGATAAAAAAAATTGAAACCGGCTCTTGCCGGAGCGACCTGTTAATGCTATGTTAGCTGTTAACAGATTAACAGTTAACACTTAAATTAACAACCAGGTTGAGCGGTTTCCCGCCCAGGCAGGATTCATGGTTCCGAGTTAAAATGCCATAACTGGTCTCTAACAATCGTATGACGCGTCTATTGGGTCGAATTCCATGTTTCACCCAATGGGTGAAAGCGGCCAATCCAAACAAAGGTGTATAAAGTTCCGGAAATTAGCATTTTATAACCTTTGAACTCTGAACCTGGAACCGATCAGTTAATGGATGAATCTAATTTTTAGTACGAAAATAAGGTGGGCGTCTCCGCCCGCATAACCGATTTCGAAAGACGGCTGAAACTCGCCGCCAACGGGTTCTAAGCCCGGACCAAGCCCGTCTTCAAATAAGGGGTTCGGGTTTTCCCCAATGTTGTGCCTTTCATGAGGTATCGGCATTGGGTCCGGTCTAAGACCCCGGCGACTCAGACAGTCAGCCGCTGTTCTCAACCGCTCATCCGGGCTCCGGCGCATCATTTTCATGCACCGTGGCGGCCCGAAGGGCCATGAGCGTTTAACACGTGACCCAACCTGCCCATGCATTTCAAAATAAACCCGCCGTCTGTTACCGCGGTTTTTCGGACACTTGGGACACAGCACCGAAGAAGCACGATTCTTGCAACACAAGGAACATGCTCATGCAAATCGCACGATACTGGGAGACCATTGTCAATACACTCCAGGACGGCTTGATCGTTGTCGACCCCGGCGGCCGCATCCTGTTTTTGAATCCAGCTGCTGAAAAACTGACCGGGTATTCGGCCGCAGACCTGGTGGGCAACTCCTGCCGGACCCTGAACTGCACCGGTTGCCGCATCATCGGACGGGGTGTCGCCGAAAAATGGTGCGCGCTGTATGCCACCGGCGACGTCAAAGCCAAGCGGTGCCTGATCACCAACAAAGACGGTCGCGCCGTCCATGTCGTCAAGAACGGTTCGGTACTGCGGAATGAATCTGGTCATATCATCGGGGCGGTCGAAACCTTGACCGACATGTCGGAAATCGTCCGGCAGCAGCAGGAAATCGAATCCCTCAGGAAATCCTGTCAGCTGAGTGACGGTTTCCACGGACTGGTCGGAGAGTCTCCCGCCATGCAACAGGTTTACGAGCTGATCGACAATGTCGCCCAGACGGAAGCGCCGGTGCTGATCCAGGGACAGAGCGGGACCGGCAAGGAACTGGTCGCCCGGGCCATCCACGAAGCCGGGCCCCGCCGTGATAAGCCGTTTATCAAGGTCAACTGCGCCGCCCTGAACGAAAATCTGTTGGAAAGCGAACTCTTCGGGCACGTCAAAGGCGCCTACACCGGCGCGGACCGCCATCGCGTGGGACGGTTCGAAGCCGCTCACGAGGGGACGATCTTTCTGGACGAAGTCGGCGACATCCCGCCGCCGATTCAGATCAAGCTCTTGCGCGTGCTCGAAGAAAAAGAGATCGAACGCGTGGGCGACCACCAGCCGATCGGAGTGAACGTGCGAATCGTAACCGCCACGAACCGGGACCTGGAAGCCCTGACCGCTCAGGGAAGTTTCAGGGAAGACCTCTTTTTTCGCATCAGCGTATTCCCGCTCCAAATCCCGTCGCTTTCCGGGCGTCTCGAGGACATCCCGCTGCTCGTGCAGCACTTTATCCGCCACAACGTGTTGAACAGCGGCAAGAATATCGTGGGGGTATCGGCCGCTGCCATGGCAGCGCTCACAAATTATGCCTGGCCCGGGAACGTCCGTGAGCTGCGCAGTGCCATCGAATATGCATTCGTCCTCTGCAAGGACGCAACGATCGAAAGCGGGCACCTACCGCCTAAAATCCTTCAACCGCATCACCCATCGGAGCATCGGACTACTCGAGGCAACCGGACGAAGCTGCGGGAACGTGAAGATCTGGTGCGCGTGCTCCGCCAGGCGGCCGGCAACCAGTCCGAGGCGGCCCGCATACTGGGGGTCAGCCGTGTGACCATCTGGAAGCGGATCAAAAAATACGGCATCAAGACCGTCGAGATTAGAGAAACTTTCTAAAACAGGACCCCAAACCGGCCCGCCAAATAATTCCTTGACAGCAGTCGCCACGCCGTGACATTCTTCAAATGGGCGGATGACCGATGTGACGGCGCGAGACTACATTGTTCCATATTGGCCTCTGCACTCTTACAACAGCTCCTGTGCCTTCTCCTCCTCCTATTTGATAGGTCCCTTTTCGACTCTTTCCTCCCGTTGCCGGTCGCAAATCGTCGCAACCATCGAATGGCTTCGATTATTGCCGCCGGGGCGCCCTTGCACCGTTTTCCCTGCTTTTGCCGGATAAACGACCGTCAACCGCTCCCGAAACCAAGCCACCGAAAGGAGGGAAGCATGGCCGCACAAAAATTACTACTGCCGTACAATTTTTCGGATTCGGACCGCAAAGCCCTTGACTTTGTCATCAGCACCTTCGGTCATCGCGACGATATCGAGGTGACCATCTTCCATGCCCATACCCCTCTTCCGTCCATAGATGTCAGCAGTGAGAACGTCACCGGAAGACTGAGCCAGAATATTAATTATCTGAGCCAAAAAGTGTCCGAAGTGGAAACATCGCTGCAGGAAGTCAGAGTGGAACTCGTCCGGCACGGATTTTCAAATGACAGGGTTAAATTGAAGTTCAAACCCCGCAAGAAAGAAATCGCCGCAGAAATTATCGACTTTCACGCCAGCGAAAAGTTCAACCTGCTGGTCTTGAACCGAAAAGCCGGAAGGATCGGACGCTTTTTTACGGGCAGCGTTCACGCCAAAGTGGCGGCAGCCCTGCGGAATGCAACCGTTTGCATCGTCTGCTGAAAACCGTCATCCGGGAATCCGGTATCATACTTTTTGGGCTCGTTTAAGCGAAGGAGGCATCTCATGGGTATTGAAGAAAAAATCGATATCGATGTGTTCAAAGTGGTCACCCGTGCGATCGCGGAGGCCGAAAACCTGGAATTGATGACCGGCCACCTTTCTCAGCTTCTGGTCGCCGCACTGGGGATCAAAGGGTGCAGCATTTTTGCGTTGAACCATGAATCCGAAGAGCTGGAAATCCTGGGCAGCTTTGGACTCAGCGTCGGGTATGTCAACAAAGGACCGGTGCTTTCGGCCAAGAGCATCGCCCGCACCGTCAAAGGCGATCCGATCGTCGTGGCCGACACTTCCAACTCCGATCTCTTGCAGTACCCGCAGGAAGCGATAGTCGAGGGCGTCCGCGCCGTTGTCTCGCTTCCCATCACCCTGCATAGCCGCGTGATCGGCGCGTTAAGGCTGTATCATTACGATGTCTGGGAGGTTTCAGAACGCGACCTGGATTCGTTGATGCTGCTCTCCGAAATCATCGGCTTGGCCTTGATGTACACCCGCCTGCGGCATGCATTGCTGTCGGTAAAAGAAACGACCAACGAAATTCACACGGTCTGGTTGGAACCGTAGCCCGATAATGTCATGAAATCGTTTCAGGACTTGGAGCACGCAAAGCATCCAAGTAAAAATCCCGCTGCGTGCCGGCACGCAGCGGGATTTTTACGGTTTGCCGAAATGAGGAGATAGGGATTACTGTTGCGGCCCAAAGATCTTTTCGGGACGCTGGGTCGAACCCGTCGCATTGGGAAAATTCGGATAGATGTACGCTTTTTCGCCGGTCTTAACCAGGTGGCCCGCACCTTCCATGAACTTATTGAAACGGAGTTTGCATTCGTAGAAACCGTGCCACCAGGCATAGTCGGGAGCCATCATCATAGCACCCATCCGTGCCCGGCGCCCCTCGTGATGCCACAGCTCGTAGTATTCCACTTCCAGGTGCTCGTCGAAGAATTTCTCCTTGCTCAGCAACCCCTTTTCATAAAGCTCATCCAGGGTAGCCTTGGCCGGTTTGAAGTAAACATCGTTGTACTCTGTCACCGCATTGTCGAAGCCGTTATAGAAATCGTTGATCCAGGCGTCCGAGTGGCACTGCCGGCAAACGTTTTTCATCTTTTCCCGCTCGACCTGCCAGTCGGTTTTGGCCGGGAAGGGTTTGAAATCCTGCGGCCGCACGGTCAGGGGCGCCTGGGTCTCCCAGGACAGCCGTTCGGTCACATCGTGGGTACCCATGACCTTGCCCGACCCGGACATGTGGCAAACCGCACAGGTCGGTGCACGGTAGTCAACGCCGGCGGTCCAGGTTCCGGGAGCGGCTTTGAAATTGTATTCTTCCTTGTAGGCATGGTACATAGTGCCGTGCTTAGATTCATTATAGATCTCTATCTGCGGGTGATCCGGGCCGAGGTGGCACTGATCACAGGCTTCAGGCATACGAGCTTCGGCGATGGAAAAGCGATGTCGGGTGTGGCAAGATGTGCACGATCCCTTGCTGCCGTCCGCGTTGAGCCGTCCCACACCGGCATTTGGCCAGGTCGCCGGATCAATGCCCCCTTTTGCGTCGATCTTGATCACCGTGCCGTGGCAGTTGAAACAACCGGTTTTACGCTCGTTTGCGGAGTTCATGCCTTTGTTAAGCCAGGGATCGATTTTCCATATGATCTCGAGGGTATTGGCGTGCTTGGAGCGGCTGTATTGGGTCACCTCATCGGGATGGCAGCGCGAGCAATCCTTGGGGGTGACAATAGAGGCGATGGGCACTTTGTATTGACTCTCTCCGTACGGAAGGTCGGAGCGGCCGTAGTATTTCTCGTGCCCTTGGGCGATGTCTTCTTCTCCGGACTGGACCAGGTGGCAATCCAAACAGGTGATGTTGGCACTGGCATGCCGGCTCTTGGCCCAGTCCGCAAACACGCCCGGTGTGGTTGCCCGGTGGCATTCAATACAAGCCACTGCTTGGGGGGGAACACTGCGCTCGATGCGATACTCCTTCACCACGGGGAAATTCGGCTGCTGAGCATTGACTGCCGAAAATCCGCCGTAAAGAAGCAACCCAACAAGCAGCAGTCCGAATGCTGGTAAAAATGATGGTCTCCTCATTGGCACAACTCCTTTCGAAATAGGGGCTAACCCAATTATTAGGAACCGAGTTTTTCCGGCTTAAGGCCCTTGGCCTGGTACGGTACCTCGCGATACTGGCGGAACATGACCGAAGCCTTGTCGTTATGAACCAGGTCGTAGTGGCAATCCACGCACTTCAACTCATACCCCGGTCGGGCGTAAAGCACCGTCCGGTGAGCCCGCATGGCCCCCCGGCTCTGAGGCATGTAAAGAAGGTTGCGGTGACACTTTTGGCACTCGGAATTCTCGAAGGCGGCATAAGCGGCCGTGCGGGCTTTTTTGCGGTCGTACTCCCTGGCAATAAAGTGAACCGCTACGTCCTTGACACCGTGATACGTTTTGGCGAAAAGAAATTCGAAGGTGTTTTGAGGTGCCGGGAGATGGCAATCCATGCAGTCCACCACCACGCCGGCGGCGTTGTTGGCGTGGGTCGAAGCGCGCCATGCCCTCACCGCCGGTTTGATCTCGTGGCAGGAAGCGCAGAACTCCGGCGTGGAGGTCCGTACCATCGTATAGTACGTCATGCTGAACAAGGGGAAAGAAATGATAATTCCCAGGAGAACGAGGAATGCACCGATAATATATTTTTTTTTCATCAGCAGGAATCCTAAGTGAATGAGACGCAACGGGGTGGAAACTTATTCCGGAGCGCCTGCCGGTTGCCAGAATCCCTTCGTCTTACTGAGACCGGTTGGTAGCCTACCATACAAAGCCGGGTCGGGGAAATAAATACTTACAAGACATTAATTTTGAAAAATAAACACCCTATTTTGACGTACAGCATCGGTAGTCCTGTTTTTGACATCCAGCAAGGGCTGATATAGATTAACTACGAACAAAAATGGTCCGCTCGGTTTTTCCCATCGACACGCCATCAATGGAGCAGCTAAATGGGTCTTCCGAAAGAGCACCGCGAAGCGACCTGTAAAATGGATGCGGCTACGGACTCCCGCCTGCGGGACCGACTTCCGACTATCGCCGAGAAAATTATTGAAAACTGCACCGATTCAGGCTGTTTCACCCATGTCGACTTCGAACCGATACCGTCCAAGCAGTCGGTCATCGAAATCATCGAAAAACTCCGCGAAGTGATTTTTCCGGGATACTTCAACCGTGAAAAGCTTGATCCCGTAAATCTCAAATATTACATGGGCCAAACCGTCTCGGTTCTCTTCGACCTGATCTCCGAACAGGTGACTCTCAGCATCCGCCACGACTGTTTTCGCTACGACAAACCCTGCAACGAGTGCCGCGACCGCGGTCACGAGGTGGCACTGGCGCTGCTCGAAGAAATCCCGGGGATCCGTAAAATTCTCGCCACCGACATCCAGGCAGCTTACGACGGCGACCCGGCTGCACGGAGCACCGACGAAATCATCTTCAGCTACCCTGGCATCTTTGCGATCACCATCTACCGGGTTGCCCACAAACTGCATGAACTCGGCGTGCCGTTGCTGCCGCGGATCATGACCGAGCACGCTCACAATCTCACCGGTATCGACATTCATCCCGGCGCCCGGATCGGCGAAAGATTCTGCATCGACCACGGGACCGGAATCGTCATTGGTGAAACAACCGAAATCGGCCGCGACGTCAGGATCTACCAGGGCGTCACCCTGGGGGCGCTCTCGCTTCCCAAGGATGCCGGTGAAATGCTCAGGGGCAAGAAACGCCACCCGACTATCGAAGACGAGGTCATTATCTACTCCGGGGCGACGATCCTGGGCGGCGACACGGTCATCGGTGCCCGCTCTGTAATCGGCGGCAATGTCTGGATCACCCACAGCGTGCCGCCCGACACAAAGGTCATCATGGAGCCGCAGCGCCAGAAATTCAAGTAAGGGTCACGGTAAGAAATAATTCCACAAGATTGCGCCGGATTTGGGTTCGTCTACAAGGCACAGCCAGCGGCGCATATCGAGATACGTGTCGGTGGCTGTAACGCAGTAGACGGACCAAAAGACCAGCAAGATGTGGAATTATTTTTTGCTGGGACCCTTAAGCCACCACTGGTTCCGGGTCCTGAGTTTCGAGTTTCAAGTTTCAAGTTTCTATTTGCGGGTCTGATTCTATTTTCGTGTTAGAGGTGTTTCACCATTAAAACCGAACTCACAGGACAGATCACGGAAAACTCTTTTGTCTCCCTGACCGCCGGCGGCGCATCGTCCCGCCCGGTGATTTCATAACCGCGGTGTTTGAAAAATGACTCGGCGGTGTTGGTCAACAGATAAAGAGATGTTATGCCGAGGGCCCGGGCATAATCCTCGGCATTTGCCAACAGTTTTGAACCCAATCCGGCCCCACGTCGCGATGATACTACGGCCAGCGACCGCAAAAGGGCGACGGTGTTGAACACCTCCAGCCCGACAATACCTTCCGGTTCCTCTTTTGTTCCCAGGCCGAAAAAATGCCGCAGGTGCTCTGGCGTCAAATCCGAACTATTGAGCTGTGACGCTTTCAGAAGACGTTTGACGCCGGCCTCCGATGGCTGGACGAAGGTTTCCATATTTTTCCTTGAACAAAATCATCAGATCGTCGCGATCTGAATTGTACCCGTAGGGCAATTCTTGAACATAGCGGCAGGCATCGATGAATCCATTGATACCTAAACTCAGAAATTTTCCTGAGACAGGGCCCGCTGCTTTTATGGTCGCGTTCGGAAAGACGGTCAACTTATCCATTTCATCTCCAGCAATAGGCCATAAGTTTTTTGTTCGCGTCAGGTGTCACATGTCACATGGCAGACACCGGTGGGCGTCTGTACCGTAAACGGAAAATATTTACGTTTGAACCACAGGGCCACATTGACCAGGCCGATCAGAACCGGCACCTCGACCAGAGGTCCGATCACCGCCGCAAACGCCTGTCCGGAATCGATGCCGAAGACGGCCACGGCCACGGCAATCGCCAGCAGGAACATCAATACCGGGCCGATAACCCAGTTTGGGACCAAAGATAGC